>Ga0163110_10001385_pt1 | contig 12323 bp, 7 predicted proteins | sample CRUFie1St17metaG_FD_108703 | JGI IMG/M metagenome (GOLD analysis project Ga0163110, IMG submission 108703) | Marine microbial communities from the Costa Rica Dome - CRUD Field 142mm St17 metaG | ecosystem: Environmental > Aquatic > Marine > Oceanic > Photic zone | place: Costa Rica: the Eastern...
CTTGAAATCATTACAGGATCCACCACCAACGGGCACCTCCTTAATCTAGTTAATTGCTTTGCCACAACTTCTATTATCGGTTTTGAATAAAGCATGCCAGTCTTGACTGATTTTACCTTCAGACTGCCCAAAACCGAGCCTAACTGATCCTCAACAAAGCGTGATGCGGCAGGCTCAAGTCCAGTAAAGGACTCCGGAGTCTGAGCGGTAAGACAAGTCACTACACTCGCACCATGAACCCCCAGAGCAGACAATACTTTTAGATCTGCTTGTAAACCGGCACCACCGCTGCAATCCGAACCAGCGATTGTCAAAGCTACAGGTTTTGTTCGCCTACCTGACACGGCGAAGACGGTAACTTCCGATAGCTTTTAGTCACGAAATAAGTGCTTGCACCAAATCACATGCTTTGAAATAGTTCGCGGCCTTTTTTCAATAAAAAGGATCATTTTGAAGGCAGAATTAAGTGAAAAAGCGTTGAAATTGGTTGGCAACCCCAATGTGCTGATCAATCTGGTATCTCGCCGCGTGCGACAGTTAAGCTCTGGCGGTAACCGTCCATTGATAATGGAAACCGCTGGCTTAAGCACAGCAGATATCGCCCTGACTGAAATTATCGAGGGAAAAATGAGCTGGGAATGCAATCTTCCTAAGCCAAAGAGAAAAACCCGCCGCCGGAGAAAGGCCTAACCGGAGGTTATCAGATTTACCATCAGCCAGGGGTAAACACCTCTGGCTGATTTTTTATGGACACTATTCTAACAAACTCGAAAGCTCGCCACGAATATCACATCGAGGAAACGCTGGAAGCAGGTATTGTCCTAACAGGCACCGAAGTGAAATCTCTGCGTGCCGGAAAAGGTCAGATTCGAGATGCATTCGCTCGCGTTGATGAAAATGAAGTTTGGCTATTCAACGCTCACATTGATGAGTACTCGCACGGTAACACTGCAAATCATGAACCTAAGGCACCTCGTAAGCTGCTGCTGCACAAGAAGGAAATTAGTAAACTATTTGGCTTCGTGGCAATAAAAGGGAAGGCACTCGTTCCTCTTTCTTTTTATTGGAAGAACGGAAAGGTGAAAGTACAACTTGCGATTGGTCAAGGGAAAGCATCATCAGACAAGCGAGAGAGCATCAAAAAACGTGACTCAGATCGAGACATTCAGAGGGCAATGATGCGTCGCCGATGATCTGCTTCCACATACCGGAGATTAACTAAATTTTCTCAATTCTCACCCACGCATTATAATTAGGGACTCCTCCCCTGGCATCAATGCTCCCGCGATGAATTATGGCATTTCCCTCTGGCCAATGAATCTGCAAATTCCCAGTTGCAATTGGAGCCTTAAACACAACTCCATTAAATTCTCCTAAATCATTCTTTAGTCGGATGGGATCCCCATTGGCTAAACCTAATTCATCCGCATCACTCTCACTAATTAAAACAGATTCGCGTTTAGCCCCATTGATAGGATCGCGCTTATCATAAATTAATGAATTGAACTGCTTTCCTCGCCTTGTACTTGCAAAGAAAAGTCCCTTTTTTAAACGGAGCGGCGGCAATTCAACAGGGAAGAAATGGGCATTACCATCCGGAGTCGCAAAATTACCTTCTGTACACAATTGAGGGCCACCGTACTGAACGGCATCGTGTGTCTTCTTTAAATGCTGCACTCCATCATAAAACGGAACAACCCGTGCAATTTCCTCTCGCACTTTCCAACCATCCTCACAACCCAGCTTGTCTGCTTTTTCTGGCCAAGTCGCTTGAGCCAATTCCATTAAAATCTTCCACTCTGCCTTAGCCTCACCAACCTGACGAGGGATCTCTGGACTAAATGCAATTCGCCTTTCAGTGGTTGTAGAAATGCCGCCATCGTCTTGTTCATAGCGTGTCTTAGCAGGTAATAATAACACTCCTTCTGAACCTGGCTCTACAAACATTTGATCGGTCAAAATAATGTCTTGATGAACTCGTAATGGAACGGCACTTAGAGCTTCAGCTACATAATCAGGCTCCGGAAGATTGCGAAGAAAATTACCACCCAAACAATAGAATAAATCCAACTGACCCGCATGCGCCGCATCAATCATCTCCGTCGTCGTGATGCCTATCCAGTTGGGCACCTTGAAACCGTACTGTTTAGACAACGCTTCTGCATTTTCATCATTGATCGGCAAACCGCCTGGAAAAACTGTTGAATATGCCCCCATCTCTGCTCCTCCTTGTACCGAAGAATGACCCCTAATCGGCATTAACCCATTTTTTTCGCGCCCGACATAACCTCGCAAGAGGCCAAGGTTGATTATCATCTGTACTCCATCTGCGCCCCAAGGATGTTGTGTAATCCCCATACTCCAGACAAGAACCGCATTCTTGGAATCACGAATTAATTCTGCAAATTCCTGAATTACATTTTGTGTTAAACCCGTCTGATGAACAATATCTTCCCACGAAACCTTATCTGTTTGTGAACGTAGCTGAGATAAATTAACTGTATGATTTTTGATGAACTCATGATTTAACCAATCATTCTCAAAAAGAATTTTCAAAACTCCATAAAGGAAAGCGATATCACTTCCCTGCGAAACTGGAAACCAATAGTCAGTAATATCAGTGCCAAACAACGCGCTATCAACAGAAGATGGAACCCAATAACGCTTCATAGCTGGTTCATCATAAGGATTAACCAAAGCAATCTTGGTTCCCTGCTTCTTTGCCTCATGAAGATACTTAGTCATTACAGGCTGATCATTTGCCGGATTTGAACCGAAGAATACAATTAAGTCCGTTCCATAAAGATCCTTATAACTACAGGTAGTTGCAGTATAGCCAATCGCAGCTTTCATGGCAGCTGTAGAAGGCGAATGGCAAATCCTAGCTGCATTATCTACATTGTTAGTTCCAAGAAAACGCGCGACTTTTTGGGCAATATAGTAAACCTCGTTAGTTACTCCACGAGCCGTAATGAAAAAAGCAAATCGTTTGGGATCAATTTCACGTAAACGCTCAGAAAGCATCTGGTAAGATTCCTCCCATGAAATTCTAGAAAAACCGGGCTCCCCCTTTCTGCGTAACATTGGATAAGGAATACGACCCAAATTTCGTAACTCGACATTGGATTTATTTTTTAGCTCAGTTACATCTTTTAACAAATCAATATCTAAGGCTGGCATCGTGTTTAGACGCATTAGATTAAGACGCGTCATGCAAAGATGAACACCATCAAGCGTCCAATCGTGCAATCCAGCAACACCAAGCGCACACCCATCGCACACTCCCTTACTAAGCACCTTCCAAGCGTAACCAAGGTTATCCCTGTTATCCCAAACCACTTTAAGCATGTCCCGAAAATGCTTGGGCTTAGTATGTCCAATGCCAAAAGGAGAAAGGCGATTCACCTTTTGTCTGATTGTTTTTTTAACTTTTACGGAACTCAATTTTTGCTATGTGGAAGGAAGCAGATACTGAAGAAATAAGGCAAAGTAGTCGAGCAGTGAGTCTAAACTTGGGTTCAAATAACTCCAATCTACTTATTCGCAATAAAATAAAACTAAAATGCTCGGGCCTCATCATCAAATCCAATTATGTTAGCGGAAGCAGATCGGCCACGGTCATTGAAGATGTAAATTAACTTAACGTCAGCTTCCTCAAGTTCATTACGTTGAATCTCAGAAAGGCCCTCTTCCTTGGAAGGCTCAAAAATAAATTCCTCCCAAAAATTATGATGTCCTGGGGCATAAGTTTGCGAATGCCAACCCTTAAGAATAATCGGTTCCTCAGTTAGCCCTGTAATGACAGTCTCCTTCCAAGCCTGAAGTGGAGCAGTGTAGCCTGCTGTCGGGCCGGTAGGATGCGGCGGCCAATAGAATTCAATTTGAATTTTCTTTCCACCTTTACTCTTCACTAAACGCTGTTGCAGCAAATCATCAGAGGTGACAACTGCCGAAGGATCAAATCCCCTTAAATCGATTTGATCTGTACGAACCTTTTTCTTTGTTAAGCCAGATCCCCCAAATGCCTGTTGTTGATGATCGGTTCTAAATTTTTTGTAGTTTGCTTCTAATTTCCACTGTAATTCATCAGCAAAAATAATGGGCGAATTACGATCTGGCATCCAACGAGGAATCCCGGCAGACAATTTGTATTTTACAATCTCTCCACCGCGCGTTTCCTCCCACTGATCAATCAAATAAGTTACATTGTTCTCTGTTTTGGTACTAAATCGATGCCCATCCCAATTATCTAATCCATTTTGGATTATAAGAGTTTCTCCATCGACCACGCGAGTCCAAGAAGCAGTATCAACAACAGACGAATCTTTACCAGCAGCGTTCAGCACACGACTTAAAGCCTGAATATCCCAAACGGATTTCAACCTGTGACGAGCAAAAACACTGCCACCATGCTCGCCTTGAAATAATCGAAGCATCGCTTGGCCTCCTGCCAACACTGGAGTCGGGCTCTCTAACTGTGTTTGTATAGGGACCTCTCGAACTTGTTTAACAATGAGTTTATTTGGAGTAATCTTCTTATACTCAAAATCAAGTGTATAGTTCTTACTGTCTGTCGCATACCGTGTATATCCGGAGGCCACTTTCTCTAACAGTTGTTGCAATGACTCATAGTCTTGCTTCCAAGCCATGACATGATCTTGCCCTACCTGCAATAGGCTGGATCTACTAAAAAAATTTACTCTGCGACTTGTTGTTGCCCCATTCGAAGAACGATACCCGGAAACGCTTACTATCTCCGGCACAGCTGTCGTGTCAGGATTGGTTACGCTTGTAGCTCCAATTTGTGTCGAGAGGCTAGTCTCCATTCCAAATGATAATCCTGAGTATTTACGAAATACTGAAACTGCTACTCCATTCGCCAACTCAATCTCATCCGGGAAAGAATGATGCACAAGAATTGCCATACCAACCTCACTCTCATTAACACCAAAGCGTTTTCGCTCCAAATAAGCATTGTCATTATAAAAACTCGCATACACCCGTTTTATAGCACGAAACACCCCGCGTTCTTTTTCCTTGTTACCATCGCAAGCACAAGGGCCACTAGTATCATTATCCAATTCATCAAGCAGACAGCCGCTGAAACTATCGTAGAGACCTGCCCCAGTGAAATAACGACTATCTTCAATATTAGTAGAGCTACGAAATCTAATCTTCCGATCTTTTTCGAACGGACTCAAAGCCGCTAGAATCGCTTGTCTTTGAGACTCTAGAAACTCTCCATCTCTTATCAATTTACGAACACTCTTTAGCGCATCCTCCATTTCAGCCTGAAGCCCCGACTCCTGCGCCTTGAATAGGCGATCATCAATTTCTTCTCGGATCGTTTTACCATTACCCAAGCGATGTCCAATGAACTCATCCCAAAGATCAAATGTTATAGCTATTGCTGGATCAGGCGAATTATTTGGAATGTGCTTTCGCAGCAGATAGAACTTGGCCGCTTTACCTCCAACATATGCAGTATCAGTAGGTTTTACCGATTTTATTTCCTTAGTATAAACACCTGATGTTTTTTTAGCCTCAAATTTTAAGTCTGGTGGAGTCTTAAGTTTGTTTATCTCATTACGAAATGTGTCTGGCAAATCCGCTTCAAGTCCAACTAATTTTGCCGAATCATCCTGTGATTGGTTAATACCGCCTCCAGCCTTTGTGCGCAGCATCACCTCGCGGCCTTCCAGGGAAGTAAGCGTCAACCGTGTAGCCTCATCTCCTTCATAGTAAAATGGGACACCAAAATTTTTAGCTAAAATTGCAACATGAGAATTTGGCGTGGAGGGGTGAAGGGCAATAATCCCAGCAACACGTGGAATTTCTGCCGGAACATAGTCAGTAAGCAATATATCATCACTCTTCAACTTCCCTAAACGAAAGGCCGCCGAAATCTTGCTTCCTTCGACAAACACCAAACGCCCCATCGCCCAACCCATTGAGTAGACTACATCCGATCCTGTTTCCCAACGCAGCGCTGAAACTAATGGAACATCAATTTGCCCTAATGCTTCTGCAATTTCACTACTGACACCCGATTGCTCATAAGTCGGCATATATAATCCTCGCAACGTCTCCGGCTTATCAATCACACCATCAACCAATTGCCAAAGGAAACTTACCATCGGCGCAGGAAGCTTATCTTGCCCGACAAATTGGATTGCGTATTCACTATGCTTCTCAGAAAACAATACAGCTCCAATTATAGCACGTCGGCCAGCATGAAACAGGGAAGCTCCATCAAACTCCATATGCGACATTCCATCAAACTCAGGTACAAACTTTGTACCAAATTCATAATGAAATTTCATACTGTTTCCATTTTGAAAATATACCGTAGTAAGATCATCCATCAACACAGTAAACTTAACCCACTGGGTCTCCTTAGTTTTATTATTTCCTGGTGGTATCCATATACCCTCCTGTGCCTTGAACTCTATAAGAAATTTATCCTCCGGCAGGGTAATCTTTGTTTTCCAATTCAAAGAGGAAGTTAGTCTTGGTGGTGTTGTTTCTTGGATTTGAAAATAACGCCGCCCCGAAATCGGATGCTCATTATAATTTAGTGCAGCTTGGTCAGTTGAGGCTGTCGGAAACCAATTATTCAGATCATCTGAAAACATCAGTGACCCGATACGGGCCCGATCAAGTTTTTTGGCTTCTACCACCACTTGATCAGTCTCAGAAGCCAATCCAATTTTCAACTCAACCCCATTAACCGAAGCCTTAATAATTACCAAAAAAATTAAGGCTAAATTCCATTTAATTTTCATCTGACTTTGTAGTGTTAATTCAAGCTAACTGCTCAAGAGACCAATTTGGTATAATCTCTGCATCAAGTGAAGTGAACTCACAGTCATTGGCTAAGCGCATATGAGCTACCATTCCTACCATAGCAGCGTTATCGGTGCATAGCTTTGGATTTGCTAAACGCAGCTTAAAATCCTCATCCCTACATACTTGTTCAAGCGCTGTTCGCAATCTACTGTTGCAAGTTACGCCACCGGAAGCGGTAATACAACGAAGGCCATGCTGCTTTGCAGCGCGGACTGTTTTTTTTACTAGAACATCCACAATCGCGGACTGCACCCCTGCACAGAGATCACGTAACCGCAATCCATCTTCCAGAACTTCAGGATTGTCGCGAATAAAATAGCGCACGGATGTCTTAAGCCCACTAAAACTAAAGTCATGAGAATCATCGTGAAGTTTAGGCCGAGGGAATTGATGAATCTTTTCATTTCCTTCTTTGGCTAGACGATCAAGCTCCGGGCCTCCGGGATAAGGTAAGCCTATAAGCTTTGCAACCTTGTCAAAACATTCACCGGCAGCATCATCAACTGTCATCCCAAGTACACGGTGCTTCATTGGAGCTGAAACTTGGACCAACATAGTATGACCTCCACTAACAATAAGCGAAACATTGGGCTGAAAAGCATCTATATCCAAAGATAAAGGATCCCCACTTATCCATGGTGAGTAAAGATGTGCCTCATGATGATGAATGCCGATGAACGGCTTATCTAGGATATAAGCAATTCCTTGCGAAGCGCGTAACCCAACAAGCAATGCTCCGGGAAGGCCAGGGCCACGAGTTCCCGCTACAGCCTCAATCTGATTCGGTGTCACTCCAGCCTGATCAAGCGCCTGTCGAGCCACTGGCATTAGATTGCGAAGATGTTCTCTCGAAGCAAGTTCCGGAACTACTCCACCATATTCCTCATGTATCTTTACCTGAGAAGAAACTGCATTAGCTAGAACACATCCATTTTTGAGCACAGCTACACTGGTCTCATCACAGGAAGTTTCAAAGGCCAACAACAACATTAAATTAAACGCAAACTTTCACAAACGAATGGATCATTCCTGCTTATCAGATTGTTTTTCATCTGACTTCTTTTCGGGTGAATCAATTTCTTCGCCGGCTTCCGTATCCACACTATTATTATCATTGTCCTCCTCTGCCTTCTTCTTTTTATCCGCCTGAGCCCGAAGTTTCTTTTTACCAACCAAGATCTCCATTGCCTTGACCAATTGTGGGTCCTTAAAATTCTTCACGGATTCTCGTCGATCTTTATCGATCATTTCCATTCCCCCTGGTGTACGAGACAAAAATAGTAATTCTTCATCTGTTCTACTCATGGAGATTTTATAATCCGGCTGTATGCCTTTTCCATGAATAACCTTATGGCTTGGGGTGTAATATTTAGCAGTAGTTAAGCGCAATGCGGAACCTTCCTGACCCGTCAATGGTAATATTTTCTGTACTGAACCTTTTCCAAAAGTTTTCTTCCCAACAATTTTTGCACGCTTAAGATCTTGCATACAACCAGCAACAATTTCAGAAGCGCTGGCACTAAACTCGTTAACCAAGACAACCAAGGGCAATTCTGGACGCGCGTATCTCCCAGAAGACTTATGTATTGAATTTTCACTTTTTCGCCGACCCTCTGTAGTCACAATTAATTCTCCTTGTGTTAAAAACTTTTCACATACCTTTACAGCTTGATCGAGTAACCCACCAGGATTATGACGTAAATCTAGAACCAGTCCCTTCATATCTTGAACTTCAAGTTGTTTGATCCCCTCCTCTAAGTCACGGGCAGTCTCTTCACCAAATTGGGTTATACGAATATATCCGATTTTGTTTTCATCGACATAAAATTTACGTTGATTGTTGATATCCTTAACAGTCGAAACCTTTATCAGTGCTCTCTTGAGTTTAACGTCAATATTCTTACCCGACGACGGGCGAAACAGTGTTACCGCAACCTTCGAGCCAGGCTTGCCTCTAAGCTTTTTCATCGCCTCGGGCATCGAAATATTTCGTGCATTCTCTCCATCAATCTTAATAAATCGATCTCCTGACATCACCCCAGCCTCGAATGCAGGCGTGTCCTCCATCGGCGCCAATACTGTAAGATATCCATCTTGAATATTAATATGAACACCAACTCCTCCAAAATTGCCCTCGGTATCCTCCTTAAGATAATTGTATTTAATCGGAGGCATAAATTCACTGTTCGGATCTAGTTTGCTTAGCATCCCATCTAGAGCCCCATGAACAAGATCCTGATAGGTAAGATCTTTGCCATCGACATAATCCCTACGAATACGCTCGAGCACATTCACAAATAAATCGAGATTAGCATGTGGATCATTCTCCTCAGAAACCGCTTCGCTCTCAGAATATACCTTGGCGCCATATGTAAGATTAGCTAGCAGAACGGCAACTACCAGCCAATGAATGAAAATCTTTGCCGCTTTGTCTTTATACATTACTCAGGAACCATACTCTCAATACCCCCGTTTCGCCAAGCGGGAATCAAAGCTGAGTTACAAGCCAAGTATGTTTTCCTCTAGGAGTCTTTTCAACCTCTTCGACTTCTCGCATGGTCAATTGAAAATCATCACCAAGTTTTCTCATAATACCACTCTTTATATTATCCAATCGCGATGAATGAAAACTCGATGATGGAATGTAGCGAAACTCTGCAATACCTGGTTCAGACTGAAAAAACTGCACTGCATACAAATCATCAAAAATAGCATCATGCATATTAAAGGTAGTAAGTGAAATACGACGACCAGAAGAAGTTATGAGAAATTCCTGTTCTCGTCCTGAAATTTCCTCGACTGCAGGCCATAGGAATTCACGGTGGGTATCAATCTTAGCCAACCGCACATAATCACCTGTCTTATACCTCACTAGCGGCATTGCAAGGTTATCGAACGTAGTAGCAATGACTTCACAAAGACCATCCTCATTCTGATCTCCAAACTCTACAAATCCATAGTGCGGCCAAAAATAATATAAATCAGAACAAGCACCCTCGGCAGCAAGCACCGCTCTTTCTGAATGCCCATACCAACGAATGACATGGCATTGAAAAACGGATTCGAGCGTTCTTTTTTGACTTGTTGTTAACTGCTCAGACCCACAAAACATTCCCTGAATCGGCACCCGCCAAGTTTGATTATGCCGCTCCAAAAATTCTGCCAACTGCAATGCGGACGATGGATAAACGTATAAGAAATCCGGATTAAATTTCTCGAGTTCATTTAAATATTCCGGAATACGCTCATCAGTTAAATGAGAAGAAGAAAGCAACAGCCAATTTCTAGTGGCATCGTATGATATGATTTTCCCACTGGACCGAGAGTCAGTCACTTGCCCTCGGATCAGTGCTAATCTCGCTTTATCGAAATATCCAATACGACGCCAATTAGCCTCCATAAACGCCTGTTCTTTAGGTCGACTTATCCCTTTTTGAAGATGAAACCCAACCGGGACTCCAGTGGATCCGCCTGTTGTAATATACAGTTTTTGGGAATCAGAAATATTGCTAGAAGTTAACCCATTAAGGTTTTTTTGTATGTCTTCCTTGTTCAACATCGGACAGTTCACAAGCTCGTCAGTAGAACTCAGAAGACTAGGGTCAAAACCAGCCTTCGCAAAAGTGCGCTGGTAATAAGGACAATAACTGGCGGCATTGATCAAAGTACGGCGTAACTCCCGTATCTGGTACTCGTCGATCTCTGCCGTACTCCACTCTGGCGATTCTTCGGCCAAGCAACGAAATTCTTTATAGGCCTTGCCATAGCGAATTCGCCTAGGCATTAGGCGATACATTGAGCCAATAGCATTACGAGCACCTTGCGGTAAACGATCATACAAAGAGAGAAACGGATAAAGTTTATCCTCCAGACTCATTGCTCAGGTAATGTTGAATGATTACGCTCAATCGCTCCGACCCATCCAAAGTGCGGCACAAAATCAAACCAATCCGTCATTTGACTAAGTGGGCCGTTCCATTCCTCTTTATTGGATTTCACTTGAATATTACTATGCGTAAAAGGAACAAAATTTCTTTTTTCCATCGCAAAAGCATTTTTTAATAATCGAATATCCCGCCAATCAAATCCCATTAGCGTAGCTGCAGCCATGTCCACTGCAGCTGGATGTGTCCCAGCAATGATTATTCCGCACGGTTTTCTATCAGGCGCCATTGGCCCGTTACCTTCTCCTCCTATAATCCCATCGACAATGGCTAGATAACGGAGTGGTTTTTTTCTGTCCTGCCCTGATCCATCAAAATCAAAGAGGCACTTGTTCAAGTCGAGCACCATTCGCCAACAAGTGTCATTACCATGCCAGTTTCCAGAACGAACAATTTTTTGTGTGTCACCAAAAAAAAGTCTCCCTACTTTTTTAAGAGGAACAAGCATTCGCGACAACACAGGTCGACCATTTACAAGACGTTTCACTCTACCCATCCATGAGTGTTCTAGCCTAGCTTTCGTGGTCGCCACAGGAAACTGGTCACCACCCGTATCCGGTGTTCCTTCAGTATGATGAGGCAGCCAGTTTTTATTCGCATTAATGCCAACAAGATTTTTCAGTGCACAGGTAATCCCTACTTTTTTATGAGTTTTAAGTTTTGGTATATTAATGAGCACATCAGCATCCATTGGCGTCCGACAAAGCATATACTCATGGCGCCCGCCTTGATGGTGCTCATTTGTTTCATCAATATTAAACGATGCCCCGTACAACTGTCCATTTCCGCTAAAACCAAAAAACTCACTAGCCTCATTAAGCGGAACTAATGTATTGCCCATCGGATCTCCAGATAACTTTTTCCTTGAAACAGTTACTCCGTCGACGGACTGCCATTCTTCTGGACGAAGATCTAGCAATTCAATCTTTAGCCCAGGAAATTCTAAGCGACTCAGTTTGATCAACTCTTCTAACCCGCAATACCGACTAAGCTTATCAAATGATGAGTCGGTCTGCGGAGCATCACAAATAGTTATTGAGCCATTTCCTTTAAGATGCTTGGCAACCCACCTTATGACCGCTTCAATTACTGATGGATGCGTAACAACATGCTCCCATTGATCAGGCCCAGGATGACGCTCGTCGTGTTCCTTGACCCAATTGGGCTTTAGGACCACTCGATCACCAGGCCGTACATAGTCTTCAGGCAATTGAAGCGCTTTGAGAGCTTCATCTACCAACGCATGAATCATGGCGGAATCGCCGTAATGATCGGCTCCATGTTGCATTGAAACATGGGCTGGATTATTTTTTTCGTTGATACTCATTAACCTTCACGTTGATAGCAATGCAGAGCGGACTCTTTCACCGAACGCCTTCCGCGTAAAGTATCGCAAATATCGATTTCGTAAACCTGCCTGATCCACACAGCCAATAAACTGCTTAATCTTGTCGGCAATTTGTTCTGGCGATTGAACATCTACCAACCCTCCATCATTTTCAGGAACTAACTCAGGTAATATCCACCAAC
>Ga0163110_10001387_pt1 | contig 12313 bp, 9 predicted proteins | sample CRUFie1St17metaG_FD_108703 | JGI IMG/M metagenome (GOLD analysis project Ga0163110, IMG submission 108703) | Marine microbial communities from the Costa Rica Dome - CRUD Field 142mm St17 metaG | ecosystem: Environmental > Aquatic > Marine > Oceanic > Photic zone | place: Costa Rica: the Eastern...
ACAATGTAAGTTAAAGTTGTTTGCAAATAGACAAATAAAATGAATTCCCCTTTTGTTCTAAGGGAAGTTTTGATGATGAAGGTAAGAGAATAAGACTTTAAATATAGAAATAAATCAACAGTACTTATAAAGGAATATAGATATGCTGCTGTTGGTCGTGATTTATATATTGTTGATATATCATGCATTATCATTGTTATATTAGCCATGAAATACATTGAGTATAGATTACCATTGGTGATGCAAATTGGTTTACAATCTTTGATAGTTATTGTTGATTTATTTGTAGATTTGAGTGGTATTACTTAACCTGGGATCATTTTTCTGGAGATTGCTGTTGATTGCTTTATTCTATCCTGTCAGTTGATTTTGTTGTTTGGAGATTTTCTAATGCAATATTTTTCTATTTCCATTAAAAAATATCATTGTTAGATACAATATAAAAAATACATGTAATAAAGATGTCAACAATATCTATAGCACAACAATAATATGTGATTGGAATTGCTTATGTTGTTTCATTTGAACATGTATTAAAATAGTTATTGTCTTTGATACAAGTTGACAATCCAATATTCTTCCATAATCTTTCAACATAGAATAAAACTTCAGATATGAAAATGAAGCGAATAAATAATACATTGATGATAGCAATGGTTACTATGCTGTCATTTGGCATTGATTGAAGGCTTGGGATGCGAATGGTCATCATCATATCCGAGATTCATGACTAAGTGTAACAGGTTTATTTTCTAAGGTGATATTGAGAAAAGCAATATCAAAAGATAGCACTTATGAATCACATGGGACAAAGCTGAACTAAACTATTTATCCAAACAATTAATTCATCACATGCAAAAGAAAAGTAATCCATGATTGGTGATCATGAAATTGACGGAGTAAGCTCAAAGTACTAACTTGAAGTCACAATCAATGTCAAAGTTTCAGTTATTAGCCAAAGCAACCTCAGGAATATTACATTTCAAACAAAGAGCATTTGATTTAATTAATGGATACATAAGAGAACAAGAACGCACATTGAAATTAACGCCATCAAATTTTATGCGCCATGTTGTTGTAAGATATACTGAAGGTAAAGAACAATTTAATAAACCAGCGATGGAAAAACTGTTGCATACATTTAAATCAAGCGCAAAATTATTGTATGAAAATGGTGAAAAATCCATATTGATATCACATTTGGGGCATAAAGAGAGCGTCATCTTACCGCTGAAAATTAAATGGAGTATAAAGAATCCACTTTATCCAATAAATATTGAGTTGAATTTTCTTGCAGGCAGTGAAGATGCTAGATCAATATTTTGTTTAGGATTCCAGGTTATCGGATTATTGGATGAATATGTGTCTTTTGAGTTTCCTCAATTTTTTATAGGAGATATCGGTAAATGTGTTGGAGATCAAATTAAAGTAAGAATTGAAGTAAAATCGGATAGAATGATATGGAAAATGAAGCTAGTGATGAATGATGATAATTTGACAGCACCGTGGACAAATTGGAAGGAAGATGGTGATTGGGGTGAATATTTGGAAGAGGACATGTTTACTTGGGATAGATTCAAATCAGTTGATGATGATTTAGTGATGATTCCTTTCATTAAAATGGAGGGCGAAAAAGGATCAGAGATGCATTTAATTTCCCATTCTGTAACATTTGCCAAATAATGTTGATACATTTAAGATAATAATATATCATAAATTGTTTACAAGATAGATCGTACAAATAGTCTCATTTGTTTTACATCATGACATTTGTAGATACAAATAGTTTCATTTGTTTTAAATGTAACAGACTGTAGCAAATGTGAAAGCTTGGGATTTATATTACTTTCAATATATCCGAGATTCGTGATTAAGTATGACAGTTTCATACTCTGAGGTGATATTGAAGAAAGTAATATAAAAACATAGCACTCATGAACCACATGGGACAAAATTGAACCAATCTCTGTATCCAAACAATTAATCCACCACATGCAAAAGCAAAGTAATTCATGATTGATGATCAGAAAATATCTAAATTTTAACCATAGATATACTCTATGGGATATGATAAAAATCTAAAATGCGGCAAGAAACAGCAAAAAATGAAAATCTAGGCACGACAAACAATAACACAGCATTAATACAGAAAACAGTTCGTATAAATATGGGATAGAATTGCCAAAGAGAACCATGTATCAATGTAGTGGGCGCTGTCCATGTTCAACTGTTCACGTTTTCTTTGCTCAAAAACTTTTCTCTTGCTCATCGTCTTGACAATGGCAAATACTAAGTTTCAAATACTACACACAGCAACTAAAGGAATGATATATCATCAAAAAAGAGCATCTGATTTAATTAATGGATACATAAAAAAGCTTGAGCGAAAATTGAAATTAACACCAACAAACTTCATTTACTATGTTGTTTTGGATTTTCATCAAGGTAAAGAACAATTTGTATCAAACAAGAGCGATCTATTGTATCAAAATCATAAAAAGTCTGTAAAGATAGCAGAATTATGGCCTAGATGTATCATTAGGTTACCATTGAAACATATTTGGAATGTAAAGAATCCAATAAATATTGAATGGAGATTATTTGCGCTCAGTGAAGATTGTCAAGCACAATGTGATGTAGGATGCAACATTGTCGGATATGACACAAGAAACACTTATATGAGTTTGAGGTGTCATGCTTTTTATATATGGACTGCAAAAGAAGATTCTCGTGGAGATCAAATTCGACTGAGGATTGAAATCAGATTAGATGGAGTGATAGTAAAACTAGATCGAAAGCAAAGTAATGATGATTTTGCGGAAATTGGAAATTGGAAGCAATATGAATATATAAAAGACAGATTAGATGAAATAGAAACAGATGAGGATTTATTTGTGATGCCAATCATTGAGTTTTGTACCAACAAAGAAATGAGGGACGGGAAAGGATTAGAGATGCATTTAATTTCTCATTGTGTAACATTTGAAATGTAATAAATTGTTGACAGATAGATTTCCGAATGTATAAATGTACTCATTTGCAAATACAAAATATTGACCCGGAACAACTCTACTTAGAACAAAGTCAGAATCAATGCCAAAGTTTGAAGGACTCCATAAAAAAGTAACTAGAGCAAGGATTCATAATCAACAAAGAACAGTTAATTTAATTAATGGGTACATAAAAGATCATGAACGAAGATTGAAATTAACCCCAACAAACTTTATTTACTATGTTGTTTTACGGTTTCATCAAGGTAAAGAACAATTCATATCAAACAGAAAAGATATACTGTATCAAAATGATAAAAGATCTGTAATCGTTCCAAATCTCAGCCATCTTAAATTACCATTGACATATGTATGGAGTGTAAAGAATCCAGTAAATGTTGAATGGAGATTATTTGCAAGCAGTAAAGATAGCGGTACAATATGTAGTGTCGGTTGTATCATTATTGGAAATAAAGGAGGAAAGTTGAGAGCATCTAGGAAATTGATGTTTCCTTATTTTTATGTACATGGACCTATTGGAGATAAAATTCGATTAAGGCTTGAAATCAGGTCGGATGAAGTCACAATCAACCTGGATCGAGATCCAAACAATGATAATTTAACATCATGGACAAATTTCAAAGAATCTGACAGTAAGAAACAGAAAATAGAAGTAGATAATACTGATCCATGGGATAGACGTATATTCCAATTTCAGCAATTGGCTACATTAGATAAAATAGGACCAGGTAAGGATTTATTTGTAATTCCAAGGATTAACATATTAAGGATGAATAGCAAACGATTAAGGAGCGAAAAAACAGCCGAAATGCATTTAATATCTCATTTTGTAACAGTTGTTTGAAAAATGTAATAAATTGTTTACAGATAGATTTCGATCCAAAATGAATGAGACGTCGACTATTTGTATGTTTTAGAATGATCAATATTATTTGTGATATCTTGATCCTTGACTATTGTATACATTGAATATTGTATTGTACTATTTACGGTGAATTTCCAAATTTTTCTAATTGTACTTTACTGAAAGTACAGCACAATCATGTCCTTTGCTTTGTACAAACAAACAATTGCTACTCATAGCAAATTAATTGCACAATTAGAAGAGAAATACAATAATCACATCACAAAATTATTGGAACAAAAGAGGCTTCTGAATATTGAATTACAAAATGCATTATTTCAACAATTTAGGAATATTCACCATGTAAGCAATCAATTTATTGACTCACACATAGAAACTAATGCTATCACATGCATCTTTGGGCACAACTCAATTTCAAAAGATACAAATACAAATGACAGCATTGATTCAGAGAGAAATTTCAATGATTCAGAAGAAAGTAAATTTGAATGTAATTATTGTCATAAATTGTTATCATCAAAACAATCACTTGCTAGACATATCCAAATTCATACTGGAGAGAAACCATTTAAATGTGATTATTGCGATTATCGATCTCGTAGTAAATTCCATTTAAAAAGGCATATTCGCATTCATACTGGAGAGAAACCATTTAAATGTGATTATTGCGGTTATCGATTTCGTGTGAAATATGCTCTGACAATTCATATTCGCACTCATACTGGAGAGAAACCATATAAATGTGATTATTGTCATAAAAGATTCAAACAGAAGTCTGCGTTGAATTCTCACATCAAGATTCACACTGGAGAAAAGCCACATAAATGTGATATTTGCCATTATCGATGTCGTACAAAACAGAATCTACAAAGTCATATTCGCCTTCATACAAAACAGCTACATGGAGATGTGATTTAAATCGGAATACTTCCAAATGAATACATTTTGTATGTTTGAGAAACGCATCTGAATGGATGCCTATTTAGAATGTCTGATTTATATCCAAGTTGACCTTTTTTACCATAGACATATGTTTTTACAAACTATCATAGCAAAATAGGTGAGTAATGTCTGTTAAGCTATTTATCGACGAATCATGTATGACCATATATATATTTGGAAGTAATAACTCAACAAAAAAACCTTAACTCTCTTCAACAGTGAAAGCATAGATTCATTAAACACAAAAAGGTATCATCCTTCCACATTTACTAACATATTTGACAATTCTGATCAAATCTGACAGACTCACCGAACTCGACCGGAAATTAATCCGCAATGAATATTCATCAGAGAGATATTTTATATAATTCAAATTTCAAGAATGGCAAGGATCGATGGAGAGGATATGCAAAAGTTGGAGGTTATAAAATTGGACATTTAACAAAATCTGAAAGAGATGCATTTGAAGCAGTATTTGATTTCGGTGGACCACCAAAATTTGAAGGAGGAATGCTCATTAAGAAAAGATCAGCGCCAAAAGGTTTTGAATGGACTCATGATCCATATGAACCAGTGTTAAAAGGCAGATTATCTCAATTACAAATTGGTCGCAATGCTGCATCAATTGCTCAATTACATAATACAGTACATCCAATATTAAATGAAAATTGGAAAACTCACAGAGCACAAGGAGTCGAATCATTTCTGTGGAACACAACTGTATTCGATTATTTTGATGAGAGATTGGTAATCAAATTTGATGAAAAGGATCATGCTCGTGCTATGAATGGTGGTGCACAATTTAAAAATGTAATTACGGTCAAAACAGCATGTAAAGCATTAGCAGATAGTATGACTGCATTATTGAAACCAGAGAATGATCGAACAGTATTCCAACATGATGGGTATACTGATATTTTAAGAATTGGAAAACCATGTACTGCAGGAATAATATCACCATTTTTGAGAACAAAAACAAAGAAATATCATCAATTATCAGTTTATGCTTTGGTATCTTATGTTGTTGTGAATGAAAGTAAAGATTATGAAATTATTGACAATGATCCTGAAACACCAATTTGGAATTATGCTAAAGATGTTTATGTTGGATTGTTTATGATGTCATTACATGATAATTGTCACAGAAGATCAGCAAACTACGGTTTATTTGATAATTACGTTGCTGAGTTCGGAACCGGAAAATGGGCCTCATTAAAAATTGCAGAATCCAATTATTATGTAGATATTGACGATGATCATTTTTTCAATGATGAAAGATGCAAAAATGAATTAAGAGATATTCATCAAAGTCAAGGTGTTAAAATATTATTTGCTCCATTATTAAATGATCAACGAAGACGAATGTCCATTAATAATTTATATAATTCACCACAATTTCATGGATTGACATTTACTCATGTTTTACCGATTGGTAATTGTTCAAAGAGTGAAGTTAGAGCATATCAATATCAACCAATAATTAATTTAATACCAATATGGACAGCTGGTAGACCATCAGAAAATCCACCACTTTGTCAAAGTTGTGCATTCAATCATATCACAAGAAAAGATGAATGTTATCATTTATTAATTTTCATGGCTGAAGCATTGAGACATATTAAATTATCTTTAACTCAATCACCATTTCAAAATGCGACGGAGATTTTGACAGAAATAAATTGGAAAAGATTCTTGAAATGGATGGATCATCAATGTAATGGAGAATTTGTATTGGAACAAAATCATGTATTATCAAAAATGGCAAATTATTTACAATTTTCAGTTCCTTATTTATTTACTCCAGGTCAATATATTCCACGATTTATTGATTTGAAACAAAGAATTAAAGGATTTATATTTTATAAAACCCGCACAATTAAAAGAATTGAAAATAATGAGAATGGAGTTGAAATTACTTATGTAAATCAGACAGAGCACACACGATTCACACCACCCACAAAAAAAAGACGAATTATCGATGACAATGAATTACTGAAATTATTAGCAGCTGAGGATGTGCATAATAATGATAATTGTGCAAATGCTGAGGATGTGAATAATAATGATAATTCTGCAAATGCATCACATCAAAGTGTTGCTTTAACATCAGCAGCAAATTTAACAAGAAATAATGATTCGAAAATAAAATCAAAGACATCAAGATCGTGTGAATCAACAGAAATTTGTGGAGTATCAAATCGTATGAATAAGGATATTGGTTATTTTGATGGTTTAAATGCTGATGATGGTGTGGAAGATGAAAAAGAAGAATTGTCAGAAGATGAAGATATTGATTTAATAAAACCATCAACAATGTAATAATTATGACTGATTGAATTGTTTAATGTTCAAATTCATTAAAAGTAATGACCAAACTGTTCGTTCTGTCTCAGCACAAACTACTCACTCTGTCTGAGCAAAAACTACTCACTCTGTCTGAGCAAAAACTACTCACTTCCCGAGTTTCTAGTCAGTAACGAGCCATGTCAAAGTTATGTTTTAAGAATATAAAGAAAATCAACAACTTTGAGAAAAATTTAGTATATGGATATGTAAGAATAATTCAAAAATTGATTGAATATCAGATTCCATATGTAATTAATGGTATATGTTTACTATTTTTTTATGAAATGGATCAATTTGGAAAGACAAAAGTATCTAATGATGATGAGAGAATCAAAAAGCGATGCTCAATATTTGGTACAATGAATATAATGCATACAGAATATTCATCAAATTTTTTGTATCAATGGAAATTTAAATTTGGCACAAAGACTGAAGGTGTACTTATTGGCATCACAAATTCAACCACTGTTCATTGGTTTGAACCACGTTATGAACATCATATTGGATTGTCAAGCTGTGGAATGATTCTTAAAACAGAGAATCCATCAAAAACCTGTCCAGAGGAACATTATGTTGGCAATTATTGCACACCAATAGCAGAGGAGTTTGCATTAACTCCTAATAATACGGGCCCAAATCGGAAACAATGCATACTTCCTAATGACGAAATCATTATCAGTATGGATGTTAAAGAAAAGTTAATGGAATATGCCATTAGAAGCCACGGATGTAAAAAATTTAAATATGGCATGACGGGTATACCGATCATATTTGAAAGAAAAGATGACAAATATCAAATTGCTGTTGCGTATTTGTGCGAAACAGGAATGGATATTGAATTAATTGCATTTAATAAAATTGTTAGAACATCAGGAAAAATTAAAGCCAAGGAATCAATCCTGCATCAAATTATAAGAAATCAACGTAAAAATAAAATAAAGCATTACTAGATGAATTTTCAAAAGAATAAAAGAGATCCCGTGCAATTCGTCAATCCATTTTGGATAGCGTTTTCTGAGTAGCAATAAATATATAGAAATTGATCATATTTCTGTTGCGCGTTTCACTCACTCTGAAGCTATCTATCCAAAACAGATTACACGAATTGCACGGGATCTCCATTGTACTTTGTTGGCTTTAAATCAGAATGTTTCAATCTATATTGTTTGAGTCTAAATCGAATGTTTCAATCTATATTGTAATCCACAAATTGTATTTTGTTTGATTTAAATGCGATGTCGCAATCTATATTGTAATCTACAAATTGTATTTTGTTTAATTTAAATGGGATGTCGCAATCTATATTGTAATCCACAAATTGTATTTGTTTGATTTAAATCGAATGTTTCAATCTATATTGTAATCTACAAATTGTACTTTGTTTGAATCTGAACTATAATTGCAGTCCAAAAACTTTATCTCAAAGAGTAACTAATCACAATGTTACCTTTCAAGAACATAGATAATATCAACACACACGATAAGAATGCAGTACATGGATATGTAAGAAGAGTTCAAAAATTGCTTAAAGATCAATTGATTCCATTGGTAATAAATTCAATCTGTTTATTATATTTTTATGAGACAGATCAATTTGGAACAGATGTACCAAAGCAGATGATGGTGAATGAAGATGGAACAATGGTTACCATGCTGAATCCTATAATCAATTCATTTACTGGTGCCTATAATGGCTGTTCTTGTTTTGGTATGATGGATATAATGAATGACGAACATTTTTCAAAATTCATTTATCAATGGAGATTTGCATATTACCGGGATCCAATACTATCTAGACATATGGGTATTCATATAACAAGGGATGTAATTATTGGTATTACAGATTCACCAAATCTTGATTGGTATAAATCTGATTCTGGACATCATATTGCATTATCATCAAATGGATATTTATACCAAACAGCATATATATCATCACGAACCAAGCGAACTGAATTATATTCACAAAACCGAACTGAATTATATTCTGTATGCCTATTTCCTAAGGATGAAATGATTATCAATATTGATATTAAAGAAAAGAAAATGAAGTATAGTATTGTTAGAGCAAATACAATTGATGAATTTAAACCGTTTGAAGCTATACCCATTAAGTTTTTATGTAGAAATCACAAATATCGAATGGCTGTATATTGTCAAGGAATAGGAATGAATATTAAATTAATCAAATTCAATAAAATTGTTAGAACCTCAGATCACTGATAACATTTAGATTGATATTTTCTGCAAATCATAGTTTGTTTGCGTCTGATTTAAGTCACAATATTTGTATTATTGTACCTTCATATTCGTCAAACGTTGAATAGTTTTCAACCAACACTCAACCAACTAAGTTAGATTCGATGGCAACTTTTCAAGTGGATATACTCGATAAAGTAAGACAAGGGATATTACATCATAAACAAATATCAAATGATTTAATTAATGGATACGTAAAGCAACATCAACCCAAATCCAAATTAAGAGACTCAAGTTTCATCACATGTATCGTAACAGAATATCATGAAGGAACAGAACAATTCATATCAAACAAAGAGAAGAAACATGTATTGTATCAAAATAATAAAAAATCGATAAAGATGTCAAATAATGGACCAGAAAGTATCACATTATTATTGAAAAATAAATGGAATATTAACAATGCAATCATCATTAAATGGCGATTTTTCACTATAACAAAAGATTTTGGTACAGCATGTCGTATTGGTTGTAATATCAAAGGAAATAAAACAGGACAGAGTTATGGAAGATTAATGAGTCATGATTATATTATCGATGATGCTGTTGGAGATCAAATTGAATTGACAATTGCAATAAAAATAGATCAAATACAATTGAAAATGGAAATAAAATCATACAATGATAATTTAACAATGCCATGGAGATCACAATGGAATGATCATGTTTGGAGTGATCTGGAATACCAATTGACTGAAATAAAATTGAAAAAAAATGATCATTACTGTTTTGTAATTCCAATCATTGAATTGGAGCATGATGGACTTAACAACGGAATAGTTGAAGGTTCAGAAATACATTTGATTTCTCATTGTATAACATTTGAATCTGATCAACTTTAAGTAGTACCTAAGATGCAGTAAAATTAAATATCACTAAATCATAAGATTCAGCAACAATCTTCCTTAATATATCAAAACAAAAGTTCAGAACTTCTCAAAACAAATATATCATATCCAATATATAATTTATCATATTATACTTAATACTCATGGTCCTTTATAGATAGTATTACAATACGTAGCAATAATATATAACATTTGAGTTCCAGGATCGTCTGACAAGATACTAATCAATTGTCATATTATGGATACACTTATTTCTCATACCAAAACATTTTTTGTTGCTGTGCTGACTTAAGCTTTCCTTCAAACATTATTTAATTGTTGCTAGGTCAAATGGGATCGAAACATACACAATTTGAGTAGGATCACTTCTTGATGCATTTAAACCACAAATACCAACTTTGGGTTTTGAAAAGTAATATGTCAATGCTACTTTACTGAGATACATTGGCCAGTTAGACATATCCAATTGTTTCCATGTTGAATTCCTGATCCATCCATATACCACTAATTCAGCAATATCTTTACGAATAAAGCCATCGTAATCCTCAGCATAATATGCGATAAAACAATAGAATGAACGAGGTACTTTTTGTGATAATTTAACCATTGTCTTTTTCCATGAATCAAATAAATACATTATTGGATGATTATGAAATGAAGACCTTGATTGATCCATTTCATTATGATATCGATCTGGATATAACGCAATATAACGACAACCAAATCCAAATGGAATAGCAGCATATAATATCTCTCCGTGCATCATTTCCTTTTTCAATTCATAATTACCATTATTAAAATTCAATATTGCAACATCTGAGCCGTATCCATAATCAGGATGATAACATGTAATACATATTTGCCCATAATCTTTATAAACATACTGTCCACACCCAAATAAATATAATATCTTATCAATAATAACCATATTTTGTGCCTTAAATTTATAATAAATGCTTGATATTTCAATTAATTTTCCTTCTTGAATCCAACCTGATGATCCTAATCTATACATTTTGATAATCATACTCGATTTAGAAGGATTAGGCTGTCTTTGATGAATTGTAATGCCATATATTACTTGATCATTACCTAATAATGCATAAAATGAACACTCTGTATTTTTTTCAAATGATCCAGATATATATGATATTATGTTGGCTTTTTTATCATTCATTGAATACTTATATACTCCAATATTTCTATGAACACATCTCTTTGGTTGTGATTTAAATATTGTAATAATTGATTGTGTTTTTTTATCATAAAATGTCTTTGTCAAATGATGTACCAATAAACTTGGATGTGCAATATGAATTTGTCTGCTTTGCCGAAGAATACTATCATATGCTGCAGGACCTTGACACGTAAATATTGAATCAGTTGTTGTTGTATTTACTTTATAATCTTTTTGACGACGTAAATTCAGTTCTTTCAATCCATCATTGAAATTACTGAGAACCATACAATCACCATTATGATTTCCATTCAAAATTTGAACTTGACGACATGATGGATGACCATACTCATTGCTTTTAATAATCCTTGAAGAAAATATTATCATCTTTGCTTCTTTGATTCCCCATTGTTTGTCCAACTCTTCTACTTCCAACGTTTCCATTGTTGTTGACTCAATTAAAAATCCTAAGCTAGATCATGGACATCATATCACAACTTAATTGCAATGAAACCAGATATTAGATTCTGTTAATCCATATATCATACGTTATTTTTATGGATTGATACTTTATTTTCGAAATTAGAAACATATGCATGAACATTTTTACAATAATATTTTGGATGTTCGTCAAATAGTTCTTATCCATCAGTTCACATAAATTTATGCACAGTTTGGTGGGTTTTACGCATTCAATATACATTTTCTCATCATAATCATTTTATCCCATTAACATCTGTAAAAATATTAATGTATATACATTTATGTACGATTCATCATAATTTATGGATTCAATGAACATCTTATAACACATTTGGAATTAAATTAATTATTGCATCCCATTGAAAATGATTTGGTTCTTATG
>Ga0163110_10001389_pt1 | contig 12312 bp, 19 predicted proteins | sample CRUFie1St17metaG_FD_108703 | JGI IMG/M metagenome (GOLD analysis project Ga0163110, IMG submission 108703) | Marine microbial communities from the Costa Rica Dome - CRUD Field 142mm St17 metaG | ecosystem: Environmental > Aquatic > Marine > Oceanic > Photic zone | place: Costa Rica: the Eastern...
GATTATACCGACTCGGTTTGGCTTTAAAGCGGGATGAGTAGGATTATACCGATTTTTACGGATTATTTCAATTGGCGTCGTGTTTCTTTTTGCGCCCTTTTTCTTTTTCCTGATCGCTTCATAATTTCTTTGAATTTTCTCAAACGCTAAATCGTCATTAAGAACGCTGTTTATTTCCGAAACTGCGACACTTGCGTTTCGAACATATACTGTGTTCTCATATTCTGGAGCTATTCTAGTTGCAGTGTGTACCTTTGATGTAGTCGCACCGCCAATCAGAAGCGGTATCGGATAATTCTCTCTCTTAAGGTCTTTTGCAACCTTAACCATTTCATCAAGCGAGGGAGTAATTAAACCACTTAGGCCAATTGCGTCAACCTTGTGTTTTAGTGCTTCCTCGATAATTTTTTCTTTCGGGACCATCACTCCTAAATCGATTATCTCATATCCGTTGCATTGCAGAACAACAGACACGATGTTTTTTCCAATGTCATGTACATCGCCTTTTACTGTTGCCATCAATATTTTACCACGAGAGGTTGCATTACCCTCAGATTCCATATGAGGCTCGAGCCAGGCGACTGCTTTCTTCATCACGCGAGCTGACTTTACAACTTGCGGAAGGAACATTTTTCCAGAGCCAAACAGTTCTCCAACAATATTCATGCCGTCCATAAGGGGACCTTCAACAATCTGTAGTGCATTAGGATGCTGATTAAAGCATTCTTCGACGTCTTCAATTATGTACCGGTCGATGCCGTGCACGAGGGAATGCTTAATTCTTTCCTGGGGAGATTCATCGCGCCAAGCCTTATCTTCAGATTTTGATATTGATTTTCGACCAGAAGTTTCTTGGGCTAATTCCAAAAGCTTGTTTGCTGCAGAAGGATCTTTGTTTAAGATTGCATTTTCAATAATGTCTCTGTGTTTTTTATCGATACTTTCATAGATCGTTAGTTGGCCGGCATTGACAATCGCCATATCCAATCCAGCTTTAATAGCATGATAAAGGAAAACGGAATGCATTGTTTCGCGAATATAAGGATTTCCCCTAAAGGAAAACGACAAGTTTGACAACCCGCCTGAAACCTTACAACTAGGTAATTTTCTTTTTATCCATTGTGTAGCTTTGATAAAGTCGACAGCGTAATTGTTGTGCTCTTCAATGCCAGTAGCAATTGCAAAAATATTAGGGTCGAATATAATGTCACTTGGCATTATTCCGTTTTCAACAAGAAGCCAATATGCCCGGTGACATATTTCTGTTTTTCTTTCGAAAGTATCCGCTTGACCAGCTTCATCAAATGCCATCACTACAAACGCATGTCCGTTGGAGACAGTTTCTTTTGCACGCTCGAGAAATAGAGATTCCCCATCTTTTAAAGAAATAGAATTAACTATCCCTCTGCCCGGGATCCAACGCATACACTCGCTAAGAATATCCCATTTAGACGAATCAATCATAATAGGAACTTTTGCAATATCAGGTTCACATGCGATTAACTTTAAAAAATGAATCATTTCTGCTTTTGAATCAAGCAATCCATCATCCATATTAATATCGATTATTTGCGCGCCGTTTTCTATTTGCTTTTTAGCGATTTGTAGAGCATCATCATATCTTTGCTCTTTTATACACTTTCTAAACCTGGAAGAGCCTGTTACATTTGTTCTTTCGCCAATATTGATGAAATTTTTTCCATCGCACGCATATTCTTCTAGACCCGACAATTTTAATGTTAACTCAAACGATGGTCTTGTTTTTTTGGGTTGCAACTTTTTTACAGTACGCGCTATTCTTGATATATGAGCTGGTGTAGTGCCACAACAGCCACCAACGATATTAATGCCGCTGTTTTTTGCCATTTTTCTTATTGAGGCGGCCATTTCACTCGGAGACTGATCATATTCACCTAATTCATTTGGCAATCCCGCATTGGGATGTGCAGAAATAGCGCATCCACAAACCTCAGACAATCTAGCAATGTATGGTGTCATCTGCTTGGTACCAAGAGCGCAATTTAGACCAACAGATACGGGGTTAGCATGTTTTACAGACTGCCAAAAGGCCTCTACGGTTTGCCCGGAAAGAGTTCTACCAGAGGCGTCGACAATTGTGCCAGATATCATCAAAGGAACAGTTTCAGAGACACTCCTGACCGCCTCTATTGCTGATTTGGCATTAAGTGTATCGAAGATTGTTTCAATCATGATTAGATCTGCACCGCCTTTAATTAGGTTTTCGGTTGCAGATCTGTAACTTTCGAAAAGACGATCGTATGTTATATTCCTGTGTGCTGGATCTTCGACGTCTGGAGACATTGAAAGTGTTTTAGAGGTTGGCCCTAAAACCCCTGCCACTAGTGCACCGTGTTTTGCAGCTGCTTTTTTTGCCAGCTGGGCTGCTCTGTAATTAAGCAGATCAATTGCCTCATCACTCAGTCCGTAATCTTCTGCAGACACATAGTTGGCATTGAAGGTGTTTGTCTCGATAATATCAGCACCAGCCCGCAGATAGTCTTCGTGAATTGACTGTATTACATCCGGGCTTGTGAGGCAAAGTATATCGTTAAACCCTTCACAATTTTTTTCCTCGTAGGAGAATAGAGACGGATCAACTTTTTGCTTTTGTATCTCCGTTCCCATTGCTCCATCGAGTATGTAAATCTTTTTTTTAAAATCTACCATTCTTCTTTTTGCCCGATCCAATCCTGAAACTTATCCTCTCCGCCTCGGACACCCCAGTCGGAATCTACAGTTAACTTAGATGAGATACCTCCTCGTGGGTTGCATGCAATAACCAATCTAAGTCTAGCCGGCTCATATACACTCATCATGTCATCGTAAATTACGTTGATGATTCTTTCATACGAATATATCTGGGATCTGAAAGCAAAGAAATATTCTTTTAAGGATTTAAGTTCAATAACCTTATCTCCCGGATAAAACGTAATATAAAGCTGAGCAAAATCTGGTTGTGCTCTTACGCCTTCGAAAGTAAGCTCTGGGACTTTCATCTTTATTTCATATGCTTCTCTTGAAGGGTTCGGAATCGACTTTAAAATATGCCGATTTTTTTGCCAATTTCTTTGACGTCTAGTTCTTCCTACCGGTGGCTTTGTTTCTTCGTTCATTTTATCCCCATGTTTGGTTAGTGCCCATGTGACCCCATGCGGCGGTGGCTAAATACTTTGGCTCTTTTAAGTTTAGATGTTCGATTATTCCCTGTGGGCTCAAGTCATATCCGTCAACTGTCATCTCTTTTCCGTTAACGACCATGGTTGCCTCTACTGGTTGGTCATGACCGATGGCGTATGCAAGATAAACATAAACTTCGTTTCCGCCCTGTCGAGGACTTAAGGTCTGAAGTGCATCCACCGCAATTCTTCTTGCCATATACGCTGCTGAACGGTCGACTTTTGTAGGGTCTTTGCCGCTGAAAGCTCCTCCTCCTACTGGGATAGCTGGTCCGTAATTATCGATAACGATCTTTCTTCCGGTTAAGCCGGCATCTGCATCGAATCCACCAAGTGTCCAATCTCCTGCCGGATTGGCAAAAATCTTTGTTTGGCTAGTGTCGAAGTTTGTGGTACGTAGCCAACCTTTGACAATTCGCTGTAATTCAACGGATTTAGCCATTTGAAAACTAGTGACTACTGAGTCGATCTTGTTTTCGTAAAGGGTCACCTGGGTCTTCCCATCATATGGATACGCCTTGTAAATCTGCTTGCAAAGCTGTCGAGCCAAGTAAAGCTCGTTAGGCACCATTTCTGGATTATCATCGCATGCGTAACCGACCATAATTCCTTGGTCGCCAGCACCGCCAGTATCTACACCCTGGGCAATGAAATTGCTTTGTTGCACCACATTAACATTAACCGTTACAGGTTTTCCATAAATATCACGGACGATTTCTTCAATCGGCAGGTCTGCGTTTGTAGTAATTTCTCCAGTAACTGATATTTCTCCATGACCGCCCATTGTTTCAACTGCGACTCGAGAATCAGGATCGAACATTAAACAATGGTCTAGAATTGCGTCTGAAATAGTGTCGCAAATCTTATCTGGGTGTTTTGGTGTTACGCATTCTGCGGTTCTGTATTTTCTATTTGTTGTCATTAATAATTTCCCCATCCGCAATCACATGGAGTACATTCACAAGCCTCACATGTTTCTGGATTTTTGTTTTCGTTGATTGTTTTGCAGATTCCTTCTTTAATAAGGGCAGCTGCTGTTCGGCCATACCATCCTTGGAGTTGCCAAACTATGTTTGTGTCAATTAAATGTTGCCACGCTTCAATTATTTTTTCCTCGTTTTCTTTTTCGCCTTCAATTATCATTATTGCTTCATTAATATTCATGTTTGCCTCAAAAAATAAGACCCCACATCTATCAGATGCCCCTACAATTGCATTGCAATCCGTTACCGCCCACTGTTTATTTGCATTCGTTACATACAGTCTTTATTCTACCTGAGCCTGAACACAATGTACATATTATTTTCGAATCTACATCATATTTTCCATACTTTACTTTACTGATGTAACTTCCGTTTCCGAGACAGCGAATACACATGGTTTCTAGAAGTTTTGTTCCATAGCATTTTACACAATGACGGAGAAATTTATCAAAATCGATGCCAAAAAAAATCATGTCATAGGTCCGTCTTTGGTCTGGGTCTGAAAGGATCTTGTAAGCAAGAACAATTTTCTGAAACGTTTCTCCCTTGTCACCCTTATAGACATCCGGGTGGTATGCGCGTGCTAGAGATTTATAGGCTTTTTTAATATCAGCGGCCGATGCATCTCTATCAATGCCCAAAACGTCATAATGACTAGCAACTAGCCCCATTAAGTTTCCCACCAGATATTCGCATCTTCCCAATCGATTTGTTCATAGATCCAATCTGGGAGACTAGCTGTGCATTCAAAATCAAACCACTCACCGGTGCGTCTGGATCTATACGACCTTAAATCCCTATGTAGATTTTTTTCGATGTGGCCAAAATTTTCTACTATTAAGAGAAGTTTAAGCTTATCCGGGCAACCTGTCTGTAGTTGCTTAAGTCTCTTTTCGGGATTTTTGCTGCGGCCTATTTTAATGGCACCGGTTTTATCTGTTTGTATTATATAAAGATGCGACATATATTCCTTCCTCGGAATATATTTTATTTTCGAATCCTCTTGCAGTAAACTGCCGGAACCATTTTAAATATCTGGCCATCTACTAAAAGATCGAACATGATTTCGCAGCTTTCAAATTCCTTCGTAAGTTTGATAACGTGTTCATATGGACCGCGGAGGACAAGACCTATTTCAGAAGGGAGCCTTTTATCCTTAACATATTCATCTCTTATCTTAACCAATCGAGCCATCTACCAAGACTCCTGTTTCACACAGTCTTTTGAAAGGTGCTCTTCGACTGTACCGTCGCCGTCATGGAGAACAACCAACACTTCAAACTCGGTTCCACCTTGCTCTGCCACACCAAGTAGCATGCCATATTTTTCGCTTATGAAGCTAGTAGTTTTATCAACAACCGTACCGAATCCACTGATAGATTCTTGGGAACCATGGCTTTCATAAAAGAAAATCCTATCACCGATTTGTATTTCTTGATTATTCGTTGACATCCAGCTGTACCATTAAGTTGCTCTGTAGGCAATTAATAATTAGTTTGTTGGCTGCGATTTTCTTATCAATCTCTGCAATTCTTTCCTGATGAGCTGTGTTTTCCCGGAGAATGTTATCTGATATTTCCGTTGATGCCGCGATAAAATCTTCCATTTTTCGATCGGCCCAAAGCTCGAAAACGCGGTGCACCCGAATATCATGATCGGACTTAACATCGTCAGGTACCATAGGGAGAATAAACATGTTCGCCAACTGTTTTGCGTGTTCCTCATCTAGGGCGATTACTGGCGCCACTGGGGTACCTCCTATCTGTACCCTGTATAGCCTTTCTATTTTAAGCTTTTTTCGGTTTTGGCCTTCAAAGTCACTATGTCGATACCAACGAGTACGATCAAAACATTCCTCGTTAACAAAATTACCTAGGTTTTCAGCTAGCCGATTACATTTGTAAGACATACTTTGTCGCTGACCGCGGGATAAGCTCCAGAACGATCGTTCGCCATTGTCAGATTGGAAAAAATGTTTAAACACTAAATTTCGAATGGCATAGTCAGAAGAGGATCTTTCCATGTTTAAAATCCCTGCAGCTCTTGGATCTCGGACACTACTGGTCATGCATGCTAAAGTGTACAAGGTCCACCAATCGTGTTCTGATTTAACAAAATCTCTGTGGTCAAAAGTTCTTTTCGTAACCTTCTTCAACAGCCTGATTAGTTCCTTTCCCTCGATATTTCTAATTCCTAGTTTTTTATTTTTTTTCATGATTTTCTCGCTTTGGTTCGTCTTTTTGTAATTGTTGTGGATTGAACGACATTGCCATCAACTAGAACAGGATATGCAATACCGGAGTTTGTGGGAATTGGACCGTCAAGTACTATTGCCGGGATATTGTTATGGTAGCAAATTGAACCTATCTGAAATTTTGGGTTCTCCATTTCGCGGAGCTTACCTGCTACTGACTTAAAAAGTTTTTCGACAGTGTACTCATCAATAATGTGGATTTCACCAGCAACCCATTGACGGGCTGTTGACATTGCACGCCAACCTCCCGGATGAGTGTCCCAGTAGCCACCGCTGTAGCATACATAACAAGACACTGCCAGCTTAATACGTTCCGTCAATTCTTCGTCTGGACGCCAATACGAATCTTCTCGGATATCCTTTGCCTTTTCAATAAGCGAATCGCACCAAGATTTTTGTTTTTCTGACAGCTGCCAGCCTCGAACTAGCTTACCTCTGAAATCTCGAAGCACATTTGTGTGGGAGGCACCCGGAGTGCGGATTGCCTCGTCGATCATGGCAATGTATTCGGAGTCTCCCTTAGGTTCAGGAACGCCTTGTTCAATTACATCATCAAGAAAATTTCTTCGGCCAGAGGAAAGAGCCTTGCCTCGCTCAAGCCTGAAGAGCATATCTTTTGCGAAACGACACACCCGCGTGTCTTCAAGCCCGGCGGTGGTATACTTTTCAATTAGATCTGCAGTTTGCGCAATTCTCAAAGTCCTGGATTTACGAGGCATGATAACTCCTTTGTCTCATGTATATAATTTAACCTTTTGACCTTCCTGTCACACGCTTTTTCTTTCTTTTCTTAATTTTTTTATTAATTGATACAGTTCTTTTAAGTAAACTCTTTTCAACCAGATACAGCCCATCTGCAGTAAGCGACCAACGGCTCCTATTTACCTTTTTCCAATATCGAGGAGCGTACCCTCTGTGGGACTTTCGTTCATTTGTTTGAAAATACGAGATGTAAGAATTTTTCAAACTAAATTTTTCACACAGCATCTTGTTCCTGTATACCCATAATGCCTTTCTTACTTCGGTGGCAGATGCTCCCGGAAACTGAAAAAGATAGGTCGCAATAAAGGATAAATTATTGTATTTACGCTTTTTGGTTTTCATCAACTAGCCTGGGATACGGTTCCATGGAGAGACAAGTAGTGTTGGACAGCTCGCTCTTTGCCCTTTGCCTCGATGACACAATCGATATCGTTCCCATGAGTGTCGATATAGTTGTCAACCAATATGCTGTGCGCACGGAATACTGCTTTGGGATTGTCTTTTTGTGCTGTCTCAGAATAGTGGGTTGTCGGCTTTACATCTCCCCACGTTGATATTGCTAGTTCAAGAGCTGTTTTTTCATCATCATCTCCCGGGTGGATTGCGTGGTGATGATAATCGAACACGACAGGTATGCCGGTGTGAGGATATACTTTTTCTACCAATTCACGCACGGTGTAAAGATTTGGTCGATCGTCATTCTCGAGAGTCAGCCTTGTCGTTACTGCTGCAGACAGCTTTTTGTAGTTGTGTATAAACCTAGAGATAGCACCGTCTTTGTCACCATAAGCACCGCCAAGATGGATATTAATTTTAGCATAACGAGAACGAGGTAAGTTCATTGCATCCATGATCTGGCCGTGTATTTCCAGCTCGTGAAGTGACTTATCGATTGTTGCTTGATTTTTTGAGGCCAACACAGTGAATGCCCCCGGATGGAATGACAATCGTTGGCCCGTATCGCGCGCATAGGCACCCGCTTTGGCTAGCTTATCCTTACATGTAGACCAGTTCGGAAGGTCCTCTAGATTGTATTCTGAACACCAGGGCGCCATATCTGATGACATCCGATAGAGCGTGAAACCATTTGCAGCGTTCCACTCAAGAATCCGATGTAGATTATCGATGTTTGTTTCGAAAAGCATGCCAACATGGGGCATGCCTTTTTCTTTGAATGTTGCTTTACGACATGTTCTAGCTGGTGTATTTTTTTCTGTTTCAGAAAGATACATGTTGATGCATGCATAGCCAAGATTTAGATTTTTTTGCATATTACGTCCTTGAAAGATTTTTTTGTGTTTTGCACGCTTATAATATAATTAGTAATTGATTATTTTACACGGATTTTTACATGTCGACATCAAACAGTAATTTATCAGAGGAAGCCCTCAGGCAGTATATTCGCGAAACCCTGATTGAAGCTTGTTGGAAAACACACAAGCAAGTCGGGTTCAAGATGAAAGGTAAAGGCCGAAAGAAAAGGCGTGTTCCCAACTGTGTCCCAAGAAACGAGGCAGATGGGAGATTCTATTTTAAAAACGAAGCAGATACTGATGAAGCAACGAAGAAGCTAGACAAAGATAAAATGAAGTGTAACAAGCCACAAAGAGCAGCGCCCGGTAGTCCAAAAAAGAAAACGGTTAAAGCATGCAAGGATGGCAAAGAAAAAATCATACATTATGGCCACCGTGGGATGCAACATTATTCGCAACATAAAGATAAAAAGCGGCGGGCAAGCTTTCGAGCTAGACACAAGTGTGATTTAGAATCTACGAAGAAAAACAAACTTTCAGCAAGACACTGGGCCTGCAAGGATCTTTGGTAACATGAAGATTACAAGAAGACAGCTAAGAAATATAATTATTGAGTCAATGTCTGCACAAACGTTTTCAATCCCTGCGGAAACATATGCCGGCGAGTGGCCTGAGCTGCAAGTTGATCTTGCAGAAAAACATCCGTCACTCATGGCGATAAAAACTAACGAAACTTCTGATTTGGAAATAGGTGTGGTTGTTGGTCCAAAAGAAGATCTTTGGGCTTTTGAAAGTGAGTATGTAAATCCTGTCAATCATGCCGGATACCGCGCAGCATTCGAAAGAAGATTAAAACCATACAAAATGAAAGCATCAACGGAAGTTTAACATGCCATACAAAACAGTAAAACAGAACTGCAAAAGGTCAGATGGAAAAAAAGGAAAATACGTTCTCAAGTATAAACCCAAAAGTCCGACCAAGAAAAAGAAGGATAGCCAAGGGTTTGTAAAAGCCGGATGTCATACCTCAAAGAAAAAAGCAACAGCCCAAAGAGCGGCAATCGAAGGTGGACCTAGATGGATGGGTGAGGTCGATGAAGCAAACGATGCATTTGACCAATACATGAATGAGATTGACAACTATCTAAGAGAAGGTCCAAAAAAAGATTCTTCTGGCCACCTTAAACAATACGGTGCACCCGAGGGTTCCAAAAGAGATAAACAGCTGGACCAAACTAAAAAGGACCTAGCAAAAGCAAAAAAACTTCGAAAACAAGGAAAAGCCGGAAAGGCTAAAGAATTAGAACAGAGAGCCTATAATCGGAGAGATAGGATGGAAAAGAAAGAACGAAAAGACGAAACCTTGCTTAGGGAATTTATTCGCGAAATGCTGCTTGAAAAGCTTTCAAAGAAAACGAAAGAGACCTTAAAGAAAAAAGCTGAAAAAAGAGGTTTAACACCTGGATCTGTTTATGCAGAATTTAGAAAAGGACTGGCTGCATATGCTAGCTCAGGTTCAAGGAAAGGCATGACCGCTCATCAGTGGGCCCACGCTCGTGTTAACTCTGCAACCCCTTCAAAACCTTGGGCAGTTGTTAAGAAGTCAAAAGCCAAAAAGAAAAAGAAAAGTAAGAAGAAATAATTAGACATAATTATATCAAACAGGAGAACACTATGGAAAGATACGTAATCAACGAAAGTGTGTTAAACGAAAGACAGCTTAGAGCTTACGTAAGACAAAGTATTCTATTCGAATACAACGACGCAAAGAGAATCCGGGCGATGGATCCGGTGATGTTTGATTATTTTGCCACTGGCTATTTTGTATCTAATACACACAACCTCAATGAAAACTGGTTCATGGATGGACTGAGCAAGATTGGAAGTGCCGTTGCCGGAGCTGGTGAATTCTTAATGACCGGTGCTGGTGATGTTCTTGGTATGGTATTGGGAAAAGAAAGAATTAAAGCATGGAAGACTTGGCTCGGCGGAAAGATTGCCGGATGGCTTAACATGTCGCCGGGAACAAAGAGCGAAAAGGCAACAATTGCGTTCGTACAAGGATCCTCAACAAAAGATGTTTTTAACATCATCAGAGGAAGGTCAGGATGTGGGAAAACGCTTCTTTTGTTTACTAGTGCTTTAGTTAAACTAATTACAAAAGACGTTCCAAATATTCTTGGTATGGATCCCAACGGCAAAATAACAAAGGGTATTCAAAAATATCTAGGTGACCCAATTAACAGTGTTGCAAAAATGCTAGCCGATGCTATGTGTGCAATCAACTGGAGCAAGCTAGTTGCTGGTAGTGGCATTATGGGTGCTGGTCTTATTGCCAAATTTCTTCCTGGCGGTTCTCAAGAAGGAAAGAAAATTACCACAGACTCTATGGGTGATGCAGCGAAAGATCTGACCAAAAAAGAACAGGAAGACCTTAAGAACCTAGTAAAAACAACTGCCAAACAAGGCGGTGGTGGTGCGAAAGGCGGTGGAGATTTATTCAGCTGAGTACAAAACGTATTCAACAAAATTTCCATCCGGATCTTCAATATACACAAATCGGCTTCCATCTCTGTGGGAGCCGATTTTTTTGTCCTTTGGAAATTCTTCCTCACTTTCGATTCTCACCGCCCAATGAGGAGGGTGTTGGCTAGCAATGGTCAATGCCAATTTCACATCTGCCACTTTAAGCATTGCCCAGGTTTCATCGATATAAAGAGTTTCGGCATTCAGATTTTTGGTATACCACTCGGCCGATCTCTTAATATCGGAAACCTGTAATGCGATGTGGTCTAATCTCATTAAACATAATCCTCGATTTGATCCAGAAGGTCTCTGTGCGCTTTGAGTCTCATCGACAATTCTTGAATTAATGATCTAGAAGCAATCTCAGGAAGCAGGTCGACTTCATATATATGTCTAGCAATTAACGTTCCAGCAATATCATCGGTGCTTAACTCCGTTAATGTTAAAAAATCTCCTAAACTATCAAATCCATCTTTTGGTTCTTCTGGTTCTTCTCTTTTTTTTTGAATATATGGTAAAATACTAATTACCTCTGCTTCGCCTAATGAACCACTGGCTATGTTTTCTGAGTTGTTTTCTGGAGGCATATGCTCACCTGGTTTTTTAAGTTCGTTCTTCAACATCTAATATGTCTAAATATGCAACAATTTTTGATGGAGGCCAGTCTTGAGCCTCGAGCTTTTGAGCTGCGTCATATAGAAATTCCTTTTCGTATTTGCCGCTAGCCAACAGTCTTTCTATTATCATATCCATAGTTTCGGATAGTTTTTTTGGAGTGAATTCATCATACCTACGTTTTAGGTAATTTATCATTCTCATTCGTTCCATCATCATAAGGTACACCTAAAAATTCATAAAACTGAGCTTCTTTCATCTGCCTCACAGATTCAATAACGATTCTTTCAGCAGCTGTCAGTTTTTCGTCCTGTAATCGATCTTCAATCTCCTGAAGTTCTTCGATATGTTCTTGCAACATAATTGTGCGTAAAAAATTAATCCTTGACTTATACGAACTTATTACAGCTTTATCTAACGGGCCTAGATGTTTCCGGCCGGCGAATAAACTAAGCGGGTTACTAGACATAAGTACCTCCTCCCTTAAGGTTTCTTTTTCTTTTTCTTGCTGCTATTTTTTCTTTTTGGCGTACGCGTTGCATCTTCCAGTGCATACCACGGCGCTTTTTCTTATCCATTCTGTTTAAGTATACAATTCCGTCTAGATGATCGATTTCATGCTGCAGTCCTCCAGCAAACGGAAACCGAGCATCGATTGTCTGCATGGTCCCCTCCTCATCCAAAAATTTTACTGTACAATTTTCAAACCTCTTCACTTTCCC
>Ga0163110_10001390_pt1 | contig 12310 bp, 15 predicted proteins | sample CRUFie1St17metaG_FD_108703 | JGI IMG/M metagenome (GOLD analysis project Ga0163110, IMG submission 108703) | Marine microbial communities from the Costa Rica Dome - CRUD Field 142mm St17 metaG | ecosystem: Environmental > Aquatic > Marine > Oceanic > Photic zone | place: Costa Rica: the Eastern...
TAAATAATATTTTGGCAAAATTTTTATTAACATTTCTTGCTAAAATAGCTTGCGATATAAATGAATGTGTCGGAAGAGGCATGCAAATAGAGTTGTAACATTCTTCAATATAATTTTGAAAAAGATCTATGCTCACATTTACTTGCTCAATATTATTTCTAAGATATTTTTCATATGCTTCAACATTTGATGCAACTTCATCTTTCCCTGGAAATTGAAGACAAATATATTTCGGATCAATTTTGGAGCTAGAGTCTAAATATTTACTAACTAAAGAAGAATCGATTCCTCCACTTACAACACTATAGAATGAAGATTCAGGAGTTAAAAATTCAGCATTGTATTTAAAAACATTATGAGTCATATCAAGAATCTCATCATCACTTTTTTTATAACAATCTTTAATTATTTGTATATCAACTAAGTCTGATAATTTTTCAGAATCAATAATTTTTTTATCAAAATTTAATAAATTAATTTCAAGTGTATCTCCTGGCTGAAATACGCTAACTTTTTCAAATACAGTTTCTTTTTGAGTCAATAAATGTCTTGTATAGAAATATTTTTTTAATGTTTTTTTATTTATTTTTAAATCTTTTACAATTTCTAGAATAGGACCTAATTGCGAGGATATGACAAGTAAATTTTCATCTTCATATTGATATAAAACCTTCTCGCCAATTATATCTCTTGATATTACTAATTTTTTCTCTTCATTGTCGTAAACAACATAGGCAAACATACCTTCGATAATTTTTCTTACTTTTATTGGTTCAAGAACTTGGTGAAGATTTATAACAGTTTCTGTATCAGAACCTGATAGGTTATAAAGTTCTTTTTTATCAAGATATTTCTCTTGTAGTTTTTTAAAATTGTAAATTTCACCGTTAAATAATATTTCATACCTATTATTTTTAGACTTTGCATATTCAAGATTCAATTCCGGTTTTCCAGTAATTGACAGAACTGTTTGCGAGAGAAATAGCCTATTAGACATTTCAAATCTTGAAAAATTAAAGTCTGGCCCTCTTGAAAATATTTTTTTTGAAGCTTTTTCGCAATATTCTTGATTTAACTGACCTTTTTTTGCAAAAGCAACCAATACTCCACACATTTAAAGTTCCTTAAATTTAATTTTAAATAGTTTCTATAATAATTAATCTATTATAACTTTATCCAGAAAATATAATTATAAGAATTCTCAGTAATTATAAAATTTATTTATACTTTTTTAGAATCAATGTATTTTCTAATTTTCAAACCAACATAGAAGCCAAAACTATTGGCAATTAAATCTGTAAATTTGTTAAACCATGTTTCTTTAGCTATGTCATAAGGAATATAGTATTCAAAAGCTTCCCATGTAATTGATAAAATAATAACTATTAACCAACTTTTTAAAAAATACCTTCCTATTATCAGCCACATAAAAAAGTGGCCAACTGTCCATAAATTTTCATCATAAATTAAATTCATAACCATTAAATAGATTCAGAAATTTTCATTCCCAACAAAATAAATAATATACAAATTATATTATTTAAGATTATATTTATCGCTCCTAATACATAATCACCATTCCTGAACATCTGCACAGTTTCAAATGCAAAGGTAGAAAAAGTAGTGAAAGCGCCAGCAAATCCAGCTAATAATAAATAATGTAGCCAGTTATCAGATTTATAAGAAGTTAGATTAAAAATAAAACCAAAAAATAATGATCCAATTATATTTACTAGTAAAGTTGAAATTGGAAAATTTCCAATTCTAGGGATAAATAGATAAAACATAAATCGTGAGGCTGCACCAATAGAGCCTCCTATAAAAACAAATAAAATATTATTAAGCATTTATACAATATATAATAAAATTTATGGAGTCCAAAGAACAATTTGACAGACAAGCAAAATATTATTCTTCTAGCAAAACTTTTTCATCTGGTGAAAGTTTAAAAATCTTATCAAAGCTAATAAGTAAAAAAAATTATAATTACGGATTAGATATAGGAACTGGTGCTGGTTTTGCAGCATTTGAATTGACTAAATACTGTAAGAGTGTAGAAGCAACAGATATCTCTCAGGGAATGATTGATGAAGCAATTAAAATAATGAAAGAAAGAAAAATAAAAAATTTAAATTTTAATATTTCAAATGCAGAAGAATTAAAATATAAAGATGAAACTTTTGATATAGTTACCTGCCGAACTGCTGCACATCATTTTAAAAATGTTGAAAAATTTTGCAATGAATCAAATAGAGTTTTATCAAAGAATGGAGATGCCGTAATTGTTGATACTATCACTTCAGATCAAAAAAAATTGGATTTATGGCATCAGGAAGTAGAATTAATTAGGGATAAAAGTCATATAAAAAATTTATCTTTAATTGAGTGGAAGAAAATTTTTAAATTAACTAAATTTGATGTGATAGATATTGCTCAATCAAGAGTGCATATGGATTTAGGTGACTGGATGGAAAGATCAGGCACTTCAGATGCAGATAAAATAATAATCAAAAACAAATTTTTAAATGCTGATGAAAAAATTAAGAAGTTTTTTGGAATAATCCCTCAAGAGGATAAAATTTTCTTTTATTGGCCAGTAGGAATATTTCATTTAAGAAAACTAGGCTAGAGAAACTTTAACATTTTCTCCAATTTTTATACTTTTTAAACTATCTAAATTACCTTTCAATTTTCCAACAACATTTATTGGGCTAGCTGGTTTAATTTCATCTTTTTGACTTAATGGAGTCAACCCAAAAAAAAGACAGAAAGCATTTCCAGGTGGCCAAAATCCAACATCTCCAAGTTCAACAATTTCTTTTGCATTATTTTCATCGTCATTCACATCAATTTGAAAGTAAATTTCGTCACCCCATATATTTACAGTATTTGATATTGGTAAGATTTTTTTTATATTATTTGCTGTTTTGGAATCATTTAGCTCAGCTTCAATAGAAATTTCATTGAATTCTATTTTAATCAAAGTCATTTATTCATACCTTAGTGCTTCTGCAGGGTAAATTTTACTTGCTTCATTAGCTGGAATAACACTTGCTAAAATAGATGCGATAACGGTTATTACAATCAAGAAACCAACTTCCCCAATAGGCACAGAAAAATTTGCACCCTCTAATTCTTTTGAAATTTCTCTAAAAATTAAGTATGACTGCATTATTCCTAAAAATATTCCAATCACAATTCCAATCAATGTAATAAATGAAGATTCAATTAAAAATTGAGCTCTGATCATACTTGACCTAAAACCTATAGCCCTAAGAACACCAACGGATTGCCTTCTTTCAACAACAGCCCTCACAGATAACACTCCTATGGCAGCAATACCAACTACTAAACCTAAACCACTAAAACCTTGGAAAAGTTTATTGAAAGCATTACTTGTTGCTCTTTCTTCTTTAATGTTGTCGAGTAAACTTTCAGCATTCATTCCATTCGCTAAAAATATCTTTTCAAGCCTTTGAGAATATTCAGATGCATTTTCATTATTAGTTAATGAAAAATAATATGTATTATTGGGCACTTTTTCACCGGCAATTTCAGAAACTAAATTATTTGTTGAGTAAAAGGTCGCTCCTCCTGCACCAAATCCAGTACCTCCTGCAAGATTTTCAATAACTCCGATAACAGTCAATGTCATTCCTTCATCAGCGCTTCTACTTTTCTTCATTTGAATGTCAAAAGCATCGATTTCTTTGAGATCACCTGGCTTAATAAGAGAAGTTTTGAAGCTTCTGTCAGGAGGACCAAAAGGATCCCCAGATTCGACTATAGAACCGCTGGCTAAAACTAAGTTAGGATCGCTGTTTAAAGATTCCCATACTTCTCTATCATTAGATCCATATTTAGGATCATAATATGACAGTTGCCATTTATTTGTACTTATAAAACTATCTTCAACTGATACTAATTTAGAGCTTTTAAATGTTGTATTTTCACCTTTAATTTCTTTTGCATCTACGTCAATACTTGATGAACCTGCAATAACGATAAAATCTTCCATATTTAATGAATCTTTGATGTCTCCTTCAATTGCATTATCAGGACTTATTGTTCCTTTAATGTCATAGCCTCCCGTAATCCTATCTGGCTGATCTGTTGATATATCGTTAATTCCATTAAGAACTGAAAAAATCATAAGCGTATAAATAATTAACGAGAACATTGCTACTGTAAGGCCTGTCCTAAATTTAGAAGCCATTGGGTAACTTATTGCTGTCTTTGTTACAGCTTTAAGACCTGAGAATCGAGATAAAATAAGATTTAACAAATATATTAAAAGTCTATTATTACTCATTACCAACCAAACAGCCGCAGCAGTATTTATGCCACCACCGAGGGGCCAGAACCAAGGTCCAGGCTGAGACCATTCAGAAGCAAAACTAAATATTGGGAGATCTACAGGTAAATTAGCAACAAGTAAGACAAGCCCGCCTTCAAATGTTCCTGAAATCTGACTAACTGTTTCATCATCAGATATATACTTTGTGCTCAAAAATCTTATTATTAAACCAATTGATAATGCTATACCTGTTAAACCAAAACTTAAAAATGCAGTTCCTTCTGTCTGGAAAGCAAGAAAAATTAATAAAATTGAAAATAATCCTAGCAGTGCATATGAATGCTTACCAAACAATTTAAAAAGAGAAATTAAAATACTGACTGGCCAGGAAATTGGAAAAATAAGAAGTACGGAGAGATTTCGAATTCTGCCTCCATCGCCTATAGATATCTTTATAATTTGCTTTAAAGGAAAAATAATGTCCCATAATAAATTTCTTATTTTTCTTTTTGTTGTTAGATCTGCTTTCTTAACAAATTCTTCTTTTAATCCTCTTATTGCGACAACTATATTTAAATTACTTGCCCTGTATGCTGATGCAAATACAGTAATAAAAGTAAGGATTAGTCCGGCAGAGAATGAAATTATTATAGATGTGACAGAGAAATATGGTTTAATTACAAAGTTATCTGTAGTAATGAGATCTTGCAAAATGTAAACAAGGCCAAAGCTCAAACCAATCCCAATAGAAGTACCAACAATTGCTGCCAAAAAAGAATAAACGGTTCCTTCATAAGTAAAAAGTTGGATTAAATCTCTTCTTTTTAAACCTACGGCTCTTGCCATACCTAATTCAGTTGATCTAGCTGCTGCTAACAATACGAATACCAAAAAGATAAGTAGCATGCCAACCATTATTGAAAAAGAACCAAAAATTGAAAATATAGTTGTTACTCCTGATGCAACTGTTTCAGCTAGTTTTACACCATTATTTTTTGAATCATCGACCCTTAATGTAGTAAGGTCACCAAACATCATTAGTAATGAACCAGCTTCATTTTGAAGTCCAGCTTTGTCAAGAGATCCTAAAATAATAAGTTGCAATTGATAATCTCCAACCGAAGTAATGAATTCTTCATTAAAATTATTATTTTCAAGATCATTTGAAATTCTAGACAGCTCTTCGAAAGTATCTGTATCAGTTTCTTCTAATGATTTAGCTTCCTCACTAATCAATTCAGGAATTCCATTGGAAGATAATATATCAAAGAATTTTTTAGCAACTTGTTTATTTGTAAGATTTAATCTTAAAAATTCTGTTACATCGTCGGATAATTCAAGTGACTTATCTTGATTTCCAACATTTGAAATTGCAATATTGGTAATCATTTGTTCTTTACCTAAAAATTTCTGTAAGTTAGCAAGTTCAAATAATACCGTTGGTGTTATATTTGCTCCTGCAAGACTTCCGTCTTTTAAAACTTCTGCAATTTTAAATTGTTCTCTTTGCAGATTTATGTATACACCGACAGTATCACCTTTATTCAAATCGAGCTTGTTACTCAATTTTGCATTTATATATACCTCATCATTACTCAAATCATTGATTGATAGAACTTTATTGTTTAAATTTTTAATATCATCAAAATTATCAGAATATTTTCCATCTAAACCTCTTATTTGAACTCTACTTTCAGCTATGCCAGATTTATTATTTTCAACTGGCAGATTGATTTCAATATAAGGCAATACATAATCAATATTCGAGTTGCCAGAAGCTAAATTTTCTACTTTCTCAAATTCTTGATAAGAAAAATACTCTATTCCAAATAGTTGCTTACCAGGACCACTGATGGTTTCATCGATATTCCCAGCTGAATCAAAAACCACTGACCTGACAGAATATCTAACAGTGTCACCAATCCCTAAAGATACAGCCACAATAATTGAACTAAGCATAAGCCCCATAACAATTAAGGTACTTTGGCCTTTTCTACGAGGAATGTTTCTAGTGCCCATTTTTACTAAAATAAATCTTCTAAGAGCACCAATTAGTAAAACAATAGCAATGGAAACTAAAATAATAACCATGATATTTGCTAATGAGTTTGCAGGTAACCCAAACACTTTCTCTTCCATAATTTAAACTACTTCACCATCTTTCATGCTAATTATCCTATTTGTTCTTCCTCCCACATAATCTGAATGTGTGACAATGACAAATGTTTGATTATTTTTTTTATTTAGATCAGTTAATAAATCCATTATTTCAAGTTCATTAGTACTATCTAAATTTCCTGTTGGTTCATCTGCCCATACTATTGCTGGTTCATTTACTAGTGCTCTTGCTAAAGTGACTCTTTGCCTTTGACCACCTGATAATTCACCTGGAAGATGAGTAGCCCAATCAAGAAGGCCAACATCATCTAATTTTGCTTCTGATAATTTTCTTGCTTGCTTAGGGGATGTACCTGAAACAAGCAATGGAAGTTCAACATTTTCAACAGTAGTCAGTACCGGTAGTAAATTAAAAGACTGAAATACAAAACCCATATTTTTTGCTCTAAATTCACTTAATTTATCATCTGATAATTTTTCAAGTTCCATATTCTGAAGTTTAATTGACCCATCATCTATCGAGTCGAGCCCTGAAAGACAATTAAGTAAGGTAGTTTTACCACATCCACTTGGCCCCATGATAGCAACCATTTCACCTTCAAAAATATCAATTTTAACTTTATTTAAAGCCGTAACTTCAATATTGGTGCCTTTGTACACTTTAGTTACATCAATTGCAGAAATTACTAACTTTTTTGAATTTGTTTTTTTAGCGGCTTTCTTAACAGTTTTTTTTGTTTTTACTTTTTTTACAGCAACTTTATTTTTTGTTACAGATTTCTTTGTGGCTGATTTCTTTGTGGCTGATTTCTTTGTGGCTGATTTCTTAGTTGCCATCGGATTCCTTTAATTTATTAAACTTATGATCAATAGCGTTTAATTTTATCACAAAGATTTTTTAAAAAATCATATAAATAAATTTAATGCACATATATTAATTTAATGATAAGTTAATTAGCACCAATATTAAGGAGAAAATTTGTCAAAAACAACTGATAAACCAGAGAGCAGTACAACACAATGTGTTGAAAAAGGTGAAACGTGTCATTGGGTTATAGAGCCCCCAAATGGACCAGTAAGTATGGGAAAATGTAAAAAATGTGGCACGCAGAAAGAATTTAAAAACTCATTTGAATACAACACATGGCACGGCGAAAGGCCAAACAAAGACAAAGATAAGGATAAGTCCAAGGATAAGTCCTCAGAAAAAAAATAAATTAATAAGAGAGCAAAAAAAATGCTCTCTTATTATTATGATATTTCTACTTCAGCACCAGCTTCTTCAAGTTGTTTTTTAGCATCTTCTGCTTCAGCTTTTGGAACACCTTCTTTTACAGGTGATGGGGCTCCTTCAACTAAATCTTTAGCCTCTTTAAGGCCTAGGCTAGTTAAAGATCTAACAACTTTAATTACAGCGATTTTATTAGCACCAAATGATTTAAGAGTAACATTAGCAGTATCGTCATCAGATGATTGGTCACCATCTCCACCATCACTACTTCCGCCTGCAGCGGCAGGTGCAGCTGCTGGTGCAGCAGCGACTACTCCAAATTCATCTTGTAAAGCCTTAACAAGTTCAGATAATTCCAATACAGTCATATTCTTTACTGAGTCAAGAATATCTTTAGCAGTGCCAGATAAATTTACTTCAGCTTTTGGTTCTTCTGCTGGAGCTTCTTCAGCTTTTGGTTCTTCTGCTGGAGCTTCTTCAGCTTTTGGTTCTTCTGCTGGAGCTTCTTCAGCTTTTGGTTCTTCGTTTTTCTTTTCTTCTTCTAACATAATTCTCCTTTGTTATTATTTTTTTGAATCAGCAATATTATTTAATACGTTTACTAGTGAATTAATTTGAGAGCTAAGTGAATACACAAATCCAGTAAGCGGAGCACCAATTTGACCAATTGCACTAGCAATTAATTCATTCCTTGAAGGTAACTTAGATAATTGTTCAACTTTGTTACTTTCAATTACTTCACCATTTAAGACCGCTCCAAGAATTTTAATATTTAAATCTTCATCCTTGATTACTTTGTAAAGTTGTTTTGATGCTTGAGCTGGATCCAAATCAGTAATTAGCAATGCACAAGTACCTGTTATGTAATTACTAAATTCAGAAATGTTTGCATCATTAGCAGCTAAATGAGCAATATTATTTTTTATAATTCTATATTTAGCGCCAACAGAATTTAGTTGTTTTCTAAGCGCTACCATTGTATTTGCAGAAATGTCTTTGTATTCAGTAGATACAAGGTAATCTGACTCTTTAAATAAGCCTGTTAACTCTTCAAGTTGTTTTATATTTCGTTTATTTGGCATAAAAAAAATCTCGAGAAAAATACTCGAGATACCTATAAAAATTATTTATTTTGTACCTCGGCAGGAAATTAAGCTTTAGCACCTGCTGTCTTAAGCAAAAGATATATTATGATAAAGAAATTTTTAGGTCAAATATTAATTGATCGATGATTCAAGATCGTCTATATCTAATTCAATTCCTGGGCTCATACTTGTGCTTATTGAGGCTTTCTTCATTAACCTGCCTTTAACACCTTCAGGTTTTGAGTCCACAATAGTTTTAATAACACTTTTAGTATTCTCAATTAACTGGTCAGTAGTAAAACTAGCTTTACCTACATTAAAGTGAATAACTGATGAACTATCCATTTTAATTTCTGTTCTTCCTTTTTTTGAAGCAGAAATTGCTTGTGTAATATTTTGAGGTTGAACAACAGTTCCTGTTTTTGGGTTTGGCATTAAACCTTTCCTTCCGAGGAATTTACCAAGTTTTCCAATTTTGCTCATTTGATCTGGAGTTGCAATTGCGACATCAAAATCTTGCCAACCTTTTTCTATGTTTTTAACAATTTCATCATCAGATATATAATCAGCCCCTGCCTCTTTTGCAGAAACTGCCGCATCACCTTCAGCAAAAACTAAAACTCTTACTTGTTTTCCAGTACCGTGTGGTAAATCTGCAACAGTTCTTAATTGCTCATCTGCATTTTTTGGATCAGCATTAGTTAATAAATGGACTTCAACTGACTCGTCAAATTTCGCTGAAGATATATCTTTAATTAGACTTACTGAATCATTTAATGAATATGTTCTATCTTCAATTTTACTTTTTATTTCTAAATATCTTTTACTTTTTTTCATAATTATTCCTTGTTAAATACCATCAACTTCGATACCCATGCTTCTTGCTGTTCCAGCAATTATCATTGCAGCAGCATCTTCATCCATTGCATTTAGGTCTTGCATTTTTTGTTTTCCAATTTCTTTGGCCTGATCGTATGTAATTTTGCCAACTACTTGGACTCCACTTTCAGATGCACCTTTTGGAATTTTTGCAGCTTTTAGAATTAATGCTGCAGCAGGAGGACTTTTAAGTTCAAATGTAAAGGACTTATCCTGAAAAATTGTAATTTCAACTGGTATTACATCACCTTTCATTGAAGCAGTTTTTTCATTATATTCCTTTACAAAAGCCATTATATTTGCTCCGTGCTGACCTAATGCAGGTCCTACAGGGGGAGCAGCTGTCGCAGCACCACCTTCAATTTGAAGTTTTACTATTGCTTGAATTTTCTTTGCCATTTTTTAATTTCTTTCTAGTTGTAGGAAGTCAAGATCTACAGGCGTATCTCTACCAAAAAAGGAAACAAGAACCCTGGCTTTACCTTTATCTTCATCAACATATTCGACTGTTCCTAAGAATTCAGCAAAAGGACCGTCAGTTATTTTAACGGAATCTCCTTCACTGAAACCAACTCTAACTCTTGGGGAATCTGCATTCATTCTAGAAAAAATGTGCTCAACTTCAGAGTCAGATAATGGTACTGGTTTTGGACGAGTGTCTTTTTCATCTTCAGCAGATATAAAACCAGTAACACCAGGAGTATTTCTTACGTTATACCATGTCTGATCATCTAAAATCATGCTAACAAGAATATAGCCAGCATACATTTTTTTCTCTACAGTTTGCCTCTCACCATCTTTCACTTCAACTTCCTCTTCAGTAGGGACAACCACTTCAAAAACATTTTTATGAAGACCCATTGTTTCTACACGCTGATCAAGATTTTTCTTTACCCTGTCCTCTTGACCAGAATAACAATGAAGAATATACCATCTGGGTTCTATTTCATTTTTTGTAATTTCTGCCATGTAAGTATTAACTTTCTGTTAAAAATTTGAATAATTCAGCAAAACCAATATCTATCAAAGACAGTATTGCGCCAATAACTCCAGAAATCATTAGTACCAATATGGTTAGTCTTAATGCTTCTTTTCTTGTTGGCCAAGTAACTTTTTTTAATTCAGTCCAAATTAGTCCTGCGGATTTTGATACCGAAGGTCTTGTATTGCCAGGTGTAACTTTATTATTTGAAGACATTATCAGCTCTCTCTATGCATAGTTCTTTTTCTACAACTAGGCTTTTTACAAAACTTAACTAACTCAATTCTGTCAGTTGTGTTTCTTCTATTTTTTTGAGAGTGATAATTTCTTTCTTTACACTCGGTGCAAACAAGAGTTATTAAAACCCTAGAACCAGTTTTTGCCATTTAATCCTCTTTATTTAACCTTCTACTGAAGTAATTACTCCAGAACCAACAGTTCTACCACCTTCTCTTACAGCGAATCTTAATTCCTCTTCAAGAGCAACTGGGTACATTAGTTCTAGATCAACAGTTGTGTTATCACCAGGCATGAGCATCTCAGTTCCTTCTGGTAAAGTTATTGTTCCAGTTACATCAGTAGTCCTGATATAGAATTGAGGTTTATATCCTGAAAAGAATGGAGTGTGTCTTCCGCCTTCTTCTTTTGTAAGTACGTAAATCTGAGCTTTAGCTTTTGTGCCCGGCTTCAAAGTTCCAGGCTTACATACAACTGCACCTCTAGCTATATCTTCTCTTTCAAGACCTCTAACTAAACATCCAACTGCATCACCAGCCAAACCGCTTTCCAATGACTTATGGAACATTTCAACACCAGTGATTGTTGTTTTTTGACTTTGTCCAAAACCAACAATTTCAACTTCTTCCCCTACTTTTACTTCTCCTCTTTCAACTCTTCCAGTAACAACAGTACCTCTACCTTTTATACTGAAAACATCTTCAACAGGCATTAAGAAAGGTAAATCTGTTGGTCTTTCAGGAATTGGCACATATTCGTCAACTTGACTCATAAGGTCTATTATTTTTTCAGACCATTCGCCTTTACCTTCTTCTTCAAGAGCTTTCAAAGCACTTACTCTAACAATAGGAGTGTCGTCACCAGGAAAACCGTATTCTGTTAATAATTCTCGAACTTCCATTTCTACTAATTCTAAAAGTTCTTCATCGTCCATTACATCTGTTTTGTTTAATGCAACTACAATTTTTGGAACATTTACCTGTCTTGCAAGTAATAAGTGTTCTCTTGTTTGTGGCATTGGACCATCAGGAGCACTTACAACAAGGATGGCTCCATCCATTTGTGCAGCACCTGTAATCATATTCTTGATGTAGTCAGCGTGACCTGGACAATCAACGTGTGCATAGTGTCTAGTATCTGTTTCATACTCAACGTGAGTAATCGCGATAGTAACACCACGTTCTTTTTCTTCTGGAGCATTGTCAATTGAGTCGAACGCCCTGAAAGATACATTATCTTGTTTTGCTGCTAAGCAAGCTGTTATTGCCGCAGTCATAGTTGTCTTACCATGGTCAACGTGACCAATAGTACCCACATTTACGTGGGGTTTGCTTCTGTCGTAAACTTGTTTACCCATATTTTTTACCTCCGGATTTTATCCAATCGATATTTTACTATTATTTTTAAAATTCTGCTATGGAGCCCACAACCAGAGTTGAACTGGTGACCTCGTTCTTACCAAGAACGTGCTCTACCACTGA
>Ga0163110_10001393_pt1 | contig 12306 bp, 10 predicted proteins | sample CRUFie1St17metaG_FD_108703 | JGI IMG/M metagenome (GOLD analysis project Ga0163110, IMG submission 108703) | Marine microbial communities from the Costa Rica Dome - CRUD Field 142mm St17 metaG | ecosystem: Environmental > Aquatic > Marine > Oceanic > Photic zone | place: Costa Rica: the Eastern...
CATCCCGCTCCAATTTATACACAATGACTTCTCACAAATCTTAGTATCTTTGCTGATGAAAACAAAAGGCTGATGAATTTAATCACACAACTGGGATTGTTCGGATACCTAATTTGGGAAGTAATCCTGAATTTACGCTTCTCCGTCCGAGATAGAAAACGAATTATACAACAGCTAAATCACGTAGGTGTGAACTCAATCCCCCTCGTGTTACTCATCGGCTTATTTGTGGGAGCTATTTCCGCTTGGCAAGCTGCTTACCAAATGCAAGGGATGGTGCCCTTGTCTGTTTTAGGTGGGCAACTTACAAAAACAATGATGATGGAAATGGGGCCCGTGCTTACTGCGATTGTAATTAGTGGACGTATAGGCGCCTCCATGACCGCCGAAATCGGAACAATGAAGGTGACTGAACAAATCGATGCACTCAGAACAATGTCGCTTGACCCTATTCGATATATAGTACTTCCTAGATTTCTTGGCCTAGGAATTATGATGCCAATACTAACCTTTTTCGCGATCTCAATCTCAATATTTGGTGCCTATATCGTCTCTGGATACTTCCTAGGAGTCACCCACCAAGTATTTTTTGATTCGATTAAAACTTTTTTCGAAATGGGTGATTTAATCGGCGGATTACTCAAGGCATTTATATTTGGAATGATGATCGCTTTAATCGGTTGTTTTAAAGGCATTAACGCGGAAGGGGGAGCAAAAGGGGTAGGGGTCGCAACGATTAACTCTTTTGTTCTCTCTGCAATTACAATCCTCATTGGGGATTTCTTCCTCTGGTTAATTTTTTTCTGATTATCTTTGAGGAGAATTTATATTTTTTCTATGTTTGTTCGATACTATTCCTTAACTGTCAATATTTTTTTCGCAAAAATTAATCAACAAACCTATGGTACGCAAGCTATATAAAGGAATGTTTGTTTGTCTGCTAGGGGTGTTCTTCATTTCGGTTCCGTTATTGACACATGCCCAAAAGGGTAAATTAGCGAAGTTAATCCGTAAAGCCGACACAGAATACAATAACTACCGCCTTGTAGAAGCCGAACAACTTTTCAATGAAGTTATGCAGCTAGATCCTGGAAACTTTCAGGCTGCTTATAAACTGGGACTTATCAATACATATCTACAGGATTATCAAGATGCACTCAGATGGTATCAGAAATCACTGGAAATTGATCCCAACTCAAATGATACGGTTTATCTAAATTTAGGTCTTACCTATAAACGCTTAAATAACTATAGAAACGCTAGAGAAGCGTTCGCTGAGTTTAAAAAGCGACATAAGACAGAGGATGAGTATTATATGCGTGCCGATATTGAGTTGAGAGGATGTGATTTCGCGGAAAGTACCATTGGAGAAGATCCTACGCATAGAGTAAATCTGCTAGATATCAACTCAAGCGCAGGAGATATGTTCCCCGCTTACCTCGACCAAAGACAGGAAGATGTATACCTCGTGTATACCTCACATAGGGACGAATTAGGGAATAAACCCTATACAGGACTGGCTGAACCAGCCTTCTCCGACTTATATTCCTCCATTATAGAAAATGACTCTACATTTGGTGAAGCGGTAAACATGGGTACAAACCTCAATACTTTCCAAAATGATGGAAGTGCTTCTTTTACTGCTGATGGACTTACGCTTTATTACTCTATCTGTAACCAAGGAAAGAAGTCTGGCTTTGGCTGTAGTATTTACCAATCTATCTATGATCCTGTAGATAAAGACTGGGGGAAACCAGTACTTATCCCTGAAATACAAGGAAAAAGAGAAGTACTCGTAAATACACGAGGTAAAACGAAAATCGTTCCTGCATTTGATACACAACCTTGTATCTCGCGTGATGGACGTACTCTATACTTCGTTTCCGACCGAGATGGTGGACAAGGAGGATTGGATATATGGTACTCTCGCAAAATCGGTTCTGGATGGTCTGAACCAATCAATGCAGGCCCAGAAATTAATACCGCTTTTGATGATATCTCTCCATACCTTTCTGATGATGCAGATAGATTGTTCTTCGCTTCTAAAGGACACATCGGATATGGAGGATATGACTTGTACTATATCGATGGAAATGTAGGTAGCTTCCAAGGACCTCCAACAAACCTAAGAGCTCCAATCAACTCTAGTTATGATGACTTTGGAGGATATTTCGCAAATCTTGACTCTTTGCTTTACTTCACATCTAACCGTGAAGGAGGAATGGGTAGCTCCGATCTATATCGTGCGAATATGATCATATATCCAGAAGAACCACTAGAGTTCTCTGTACATGGAAAAATTCGCGACAAAGAAACGAAGGAACCTATAGGCTTCGCAATCGCAATTCTTTATGAGTATGTAACTAATGAGAATGGCGAGCAAACAATTGTAGCCCTAGACTCTTTCCAAACAGATCAATCTGCTACATACCAATTCCAATTGGAAGAGAATAAAGACTATAAGATCCTTGGAAATGCACCAGAATACTTCGCAAATGAAGAGCAAGTGTCTACTAAGAACCTCGAAGAAAGTACGGATATTGAGCAAAATATCGATATCGAACTAGAGCCAATCATCATTGATAAGCCAATCGTATTGCAAAATATCTACTATGACTATGATAAGTCTGAAATTCGTGTGGATGCAGAACCTGCTTTAATGGATCTTGCAAATCTATTGGGTAAAAACCCCAATATCACAATTCAGTTAGGTTCGCATACCGATACAAATGGTACAGAAGACTACAACCAAAAGCTTTCTGAAAGACGTGCAATCTCTGCAGTAAAATACCTCGCAGCTAAAGGAATCACTTCTGATAGAATGACTTGGTTCGGATTCGGAGAATCACAACCGTTTGTGTACCCAGAAAAGTCAGATGAAGATGAACAACTAAACCGTCGTACAGAGTTTAGAATTACTTCTCTTGATTTTCCACTGAGACGATAAAACACTACCAAAATCGCTAGTGTTATCCTATAGAAAAAGGCAAATCCATATCGGGTTTGCCTTTTCGCATTAAGAATGATTGTTTTGCGCCATAATAAATAGAGATGAAAGATTTATACAACCAACGAGGAGTCTCTTCAGGAAAAGAGGATGTACACTTCGCAATTAAAAAGCTAGATAAAGGATTATTCCCAAAAGCTTTCTGTAAAGTAATGCCAGATCTTGTAGCACATGATGAAAACTATTGCAATGTCATGCACGCTGATGGAACTGGTACCAAGACCTCTCTTGCATATATCTATTGGAAAGAAACTGCTGATCTCTCAGTCTGGGAAGGAATTGCTCAAGATGCAATTGTCATGAACCTCGATGACATGATGTGTGTTGGAGCTGTAAATAATTTCTTGATGTCTAATACCATCGGGCGTAATAAGTTCCGTATACCCAGAGATGTGATTGCCACACTCATTAATGGCATGCAAAGCTTTTTTGAAATGTTAAGCAGCCATGGAGTGAAAGTGCATAATACAGGAGGAGAGACCGCGGATGTTGGAGACCTCGTCCAAACGCTCATCTTTGACGCAACAGCCTTTTGCCGAATGCCCCGAAAAGAGGTCATCACAAATGAAAAAATAGGCCCTAATAGTGTAATCGTAGGATTAAGTAGCTTTGGACAAGCAACGTATGAAACCCGCTATAATGGAGGAATGGGAAGCAATGGCTTGACGAGTGCTCGCCATGACTCATTCGCAAAAGTATATGCGACCAAATACCCCGAATCTTTTGACGCTCAAGTTCCAAATGAACTTGTATATAGCGGTAAACATCTCCTAACTGAACCAATCGAGTCACTTGGAATAAATGTCGGGCAATTAATCCTTAGCCCAACTAGAACCTACCTCCCCATCATGAAGCAAGTCTTCGACCAGCATCGAAACAATATTCATGGAATGATTCACTGTACAGGAGGAGGACAAACAAAGTGCCTTAAGTTTGTGGAAGGCCTTCACATTATCAAGAATAACCTATTCCCGCTCCCACTAAGTTTCCAACTTATCCAAGAGGCAAGCCAAACCGAATGGAAAGAAATGTATAAGGTTTTCAATATGGGGCATAGACTAGAAATCTATACCGATGAGCAAACGGCTCAATCAATTATTGAAATCGCCCAATCATTTAAAGTAGAGGCGCAAATCATAGGGCATTGCGAAGCCGCAGATAAAAATAAACTCACTATCAAAAGCCCTTATGGCGAATTCATTTACCAATAAAGCCAAAAGCCTGAAGGAGATTCCTTCAGGCTTTTGGCTTTATTAATAGTATCTACTTCCTTATTTCTTGTTTAAGATTTCAAGTTCATATTTAGCAGCAGGTTTGTATGTACCATACATAGCATTTTTGAATGCTTCTTTTGCCGCTTCATAATTACCATCCTTCTTAGAAGCCATTCCCAAAAGGAAACTATAACGTGCTTTCGTTTTTGCATCTACACCCATCTTCAACAAAGCGCTCAAAGTCGTACTTGCTTCTGAATAACGACCAGAACCATACTCAGCCTTTGCACGTAGGAAAAGAATCTTAGGGCTATTGATATTACCAATCTGACCTAATGAACTCAATGCTCCATAGTAATCATTATTGCTGAGCTGTAAAGAAGCCACTTTACTATACAACTTGGCCTTTTTCTTTGGATCTTTCTCCATACCTACAGCCTGCTCGTAGTAGTCAATTGCACGAGATACATTTCCTTGTTTACGAGCAATATTACCTTTCAACACGTATGCACTAGCAAAGTCACGTTGGATTTCTAAGGCCTTCTCAATTTGCTCCTCACTTGCTTCATACTCACCATTGATATAATAACTAATAGCAATCTTGTAGTAATATACATGATTGCTCTTAATCATTTCTTTTTGGATGAGCTTCTTATAAGGGCCAAAGTTCGCCTTCGCCCATGCCTTCTTTGCATTTACATTATCACCTAACTTGCTATAAGCCAATCCGAGTCCATAATAATACTTCGCATTCTTAGCGGGTGCTGCACTCTTCAATTCCTCAGAATTTAATGCCCGTAAATAAGATCCTTTTGCATCTTCCCAATTCTCCTCCATCGCATTAATTTCTCCATCATAATACAGTACATTCGGATCTTGTGGGTTGAGAGACTTTGCATCAGCAATATGACGCTTTGCGTCGTACACACGATCTTCTTTTAGAAGAAGATTAACAAGCAATAATTTATAATGAACTTTACGACTATCTTTTTGTTCGTATCGAGCAGCTTCTTCATAATACCGAATCGCATTATCATAATCACGCTCGTTACGATAGATTTTTGCAAGGAGAGCATATGCGGACGTGAACTCGGGCTTGTATTCGACTGCACTCAAAAAGGATTCCTTGGCTCCATCATAATTCTTTAACTTACTTTGACATTTTCCCTTTTGAAAGTAGTATTTGTAATTAGAAGATTCCAATCGAATTGCCTCATCATACTTAATGATTGCGTCGTTACATTTTCCAGCTTTTCGCAAATTTTCCGCTTCGCGATAGGCCGCTTTTCCAGGGCTGGTCTGTGCCATTAACCCAGTGGGTAGACATACCGCTACCAACACCAAGAATAGCAAATATTTCGTATATTTTTGCATACTATAAAACACTTTTGTTTGAATACGAAGTTCGATATAAAGCGAGCCAGTATCGAAGATACCGTTTTTTTCCTGCATTTAAAATTCCGCTACTAATTTACCTTTTTTGTAAACAAATGCTTTAATTAAGTGAAAACTAAAAATTGAAATACACAGCCCATGTTGTTTTCTCCTTTCTCGATCTTTAAATCAAAGACCCCTATAATCTAGAACAGTTCCAATATAAATAAAAGGTCGTTGCCTCAATAACGAGTTATATTTGTAATATTGTATATTGTTCTCCTATTTAGAAGGGGATTTTACTATTTAAAGCGAAAAATCGAGCCAAATAACTTTCTCTCGATGCCTGCCTAAGATAGCCAAAATATTAACAATCCACAAAAATGACGTTTGTAGAAGAATTACAATGGAGGGGCATGGTTCATAATATCATGCCAGGAATTGATGACCATCTCAGTACAGGAATGAAGGTAGGATATGCTGGTTTTGACCCAACGGCAGATTCCCTACACATTGGAAATTTAGTGCCTATTATGATGCTTGTACACCTACAAAAGGCAGGGCATAAACCCATTGCATTGGTAGGGGGCGCTACAGGAATGATTGGCGATCCTTCTGGAAAAGATAAGGAACGCCAACTCCTCAGTGAGGACATCTTACAGTACAATGTCGGATGTATCAAGAAACAATTAGAACACTTTCTTGATTTTGAGCTGGGAGAGAATGCCGCCGAAATGACGAATAACTACGATTGGTTTAAAGATTTCGGATTCTTAGGCTTCCTAAGAGAGGTTGGTAAGTATATCACAATTAATTATATGAAAGCCAAGGAGTCTGTGAAAGCACGACTTTCTGGAGAATCTGGAATTTCATATACCGAATTTGCTTACCAACTCGTACAAGGGTACGATTTCCTACATTTATACCAAGAAAAGAACTGTACGCTTCAAATGGGAGGGTCTGATCAATGGGGAAATATAACAACTGGATCTTACTTGATTGGGAAAAAAATGGGATCAGAGGCAAAAGCATATGCAATTACCTGCCCCCTAATTACCAGAGAGGACGGAACAAAATTCGGGAAGTCTGAGAGTGGAGATAAAATATGGCTATCTGCAGAAAGAACTTCTCCATACATGTTCTATCAATACTGGATTAATGTCTCAGATCAAGATGCCGAAAAGTTCATCAAAATCTTTACCCTAAAAACAAAGGAAAAGATTGAAGCATTGGTGGCAGAACATGCAAAGGCTCCTCACCAACGAATGTTACACAAGGTGCTAGCGGAGGACTTAACAAAACGTGTTCATGGAGAAGAAGGACTTAATGGAGCACTCGCAATAACCAACTTTTTATTCGGTCGTAAACAAAAACGAGCCGATTTTGAAAAGCTGACAGCCAAAGACTGGAAAGAAATTGTCCAGCAATCAAGTGACGCAAAAGCGATCAGCAAAGACAAATTGAACGAAGGAATCAATATCCTCGATTTCTTGGTAGAATTAGGAATTACAAAATCTAGAAGCGAGGCACGCCGATCTGTAACAAAGGATAAATCGGTTAGCCTGAATGGAGCAAAGTGCCAAGATATTGAACAGGTAGTCACACTGGATGATGCCTTTCATAATACCTATCTCCAAATTCAACGAGGTAAGAAAAACAAATTTATTGTATACGTAGAGTAAACCATTATAGAGTTCTTTTGGGAGATAAGAGATGTGTTCTTTTATCTCTCAATAAGAACTATTCTTGATCTGTTGTGATATTATCATGAATTTCGCGGGCGCGCTCTTTCATCCCTCTTAGCCTAAATAACATATACAAAGCAAATAAAGCTAAGGGAATATGTAAGATCAATACATACCGAATGGGCTCCCAATAATTCCACAAAAGAACATACAGAATAATACTCCCAATCTGGCGAATTGTCCACTTGAGCAATCCCCGCTGAAAATCCTTTTCAATTTTCTCCTCTAATTCAGCAACTTCTATTTCAAGCTCTTCATTCCATTCAGGATTTGTTGACATAGATATATGTTTGTTATATAAGTGAATGCCTGATATATATAAAATATACCGATCTTACACAAAGGTAAAATCGGTATATATTAGGTGTAAACTTTTACTACAATAATCTTTAGCTTACTTCGTAAAGATTGCTTGAATCGCTTGGAACTTAGCTGCAGATACCTGTACATTATAAGTCTTATCCTTGATGAATGCGTTCTTGCTTGCATCAGGGATAATATTAATCGGAGCATCTACATTAACTGTTCCATCTTGACACATAGATTTGTTGCTAGAAGTACTAACTTCCGCTTTTCCACCACAAGGATGTGTGATAGTAACATCAATTCCATCTAGACATACTTTCTTCGCAGGATCATTTGCATATACACAGACCTGTAGCGTTTCTGTTGTCTCACAATTGTTTGGAATAGAAGCTGAACCATCTACCTTTACATTTACATCGTGACAAGATCCTTCCCCAACAGCGGTTCCACAAGCAACAGTCTCGCAATCAGTAAGATTCTCACATCCAGTAAAGAAGGCATTTCCACAAGTCTCCATGATATAGATATCACATCCGGTAGAAGAAGTTACGCGATAAGCTTTATGATAGATATCCTTCCCTGGAGCGATTGTGGTATACTCATATGTATGTCCTCCTGCTCCGAGCATTCCTGTTACACCACTGTAAAGGAGAACTCCTGTTAATTGACTAACAGTAAAGCTCGCATCTTTAAATCCATTGTAACCCATAGCATTGAACAATTTGTCGAGCTCAGCTGCATCACCACCTCTGTTTTGGTCATAGCGCTTATGCAAATGATCGTATACTTCTTGCTCAGTTTTTAGATACTTAAGTGTACCAAATTGAGGGTTTGTTCCTAAACGAGGCAAATTCTTTGGCTTTTTGTTCACAGGAATGTTGTAAACAGGATGTTTGTCTGTACAAGGGCATTCTCTTGTTACACAACGACGAACGAAACATGTATCGTTTCGAAGGAATGCAAACTTAGAAACCTGTTGGGCAAGTCCGTCAACGGCTACACAGGCTACTAATAATACTAGAGTAAACAGTGTTTTTCTCTTCATAGTGAATAGATTATGTGGTTTGCTTTTATAGTGATAAAAGTACAAAAGAATACAGCAAAAACTAAAATTCGACTGTAATGAAATATGCTGCACTATAAAAATAGATCTAATTTGTGAAATATCCTCTTTTGAATTAGATGCCCACACGGATACTTTCTTGGATTTTTTTCTAAAAACTTTATGAAAATCTAGAGGAATTTCGTCTAATAAAAGAAGGGCAATCTATAACGTATTATTTACTACCTGTTTTTCCTATTATCAACATCCTAATTAATAACTGATTTTATGAAAGTTAGAGTATTTGCAGGCCTTCTGCTCGCCCTAATCATCACAACTAGTTTTGCCTTTAACCCCCACTTATTCTCAGCCAAAATCTCACTTGAAAAAGGAAAACTTAACAATCACGAATTTCATTATGCCGACGAGGACTCAACTGATGTCCTAGAGGCTGTTCTCGCTATGAACAAAAGGCTAGGAAAACCTAAAGCAAACTTCAAAGAAGGACACGTCAAAACAAGAGATGTTTCAGGCCAATTTAAAGTAGATAGAGACTGGACAATTATCCAACTCCCTAAAGCAGGTATGACCCCTAGCCCAACGTATTATGATGGAAAGGTCTATGTGAGTGGAGGATTTGGAAGTAAAGAATTCTATGCTTTTGATGCTAGAACGGGTGAGGTCGTTTGGGCAATTGATCTAGACGATGATGGCCCTTCCTCTGCTGTTATTCAAGATGGAATTGTAATATTCAATACGGAATCTTGTACAATTTTCGCCGTTGATGCACAAACAGGAAAACAACTTTGGTCGTATTGGATGGGGGATCCCCTCATGTCAACACCAACAATTGCAAATGGAATGGTCTTCACGGCCTACCCTGCCCGAGGTTTAGGAGGATATGGTAATATGTACCAAAACAATGTCTCTCCTGTTGAAAAAGAGATGTTCCAACAAAATGCTCCCCTGAACATAAGCAATAATACGATTGACACGAAAAAACCCGATTCTAATGACGACTCCGATGATTCTGATGACGATGAAACAGAGAAACGAATCGAAGGTACGCATATCTTTATCGCGATTGATATCAAGACGGGCAAGATTCAATGGCAAAAGTGGATCGATGGAGATGTTCTATTTGCGCCTATTGCAGAAGGAAAGGAATTATATGTGACAAGTTTTGCAGGAACTTTCTACAAGTTCGACCAAAAAACAGGGGAAATCATTTCTGCAAATGCAACACGTGCAACTTCGGCTCCTAGCATTATCGGAAAAGAAATCTATATGAGCCGTAGATCTGATAAAGGTGGAGACAAAATTGCCGAATGCATTGCTGTAATGGGAGGAACCAGTAAAATGAATATTCAAAGACAGTATAATGAAAAGGCAGCTCCATACTTGGATGCGGAAATTCAAAACAAATCGGAGTTGAAAAAGCAGTCGATGAATTATGACGCTGGAAATGGCTTCTCTGGCGGAGCGCCAGCTAACTCAGGATGGATGCAAGCAAGTAAAAATATTGGTCAGTCAAATGTATCTTCCCTACAAGCATTCCAAGGATCAAGAGTCCTACATGTAAATGGAAAGAATTATAATACAATGGGAGATGAGCTGGTCTGTACGGATCCCGAAAGTGGGGAAACCCTATGGAATCAGAAAATACAAGGAGATATGTATAAGAAAGGGGGCTTCCTCGCAACGCCACCTTTACATGTGGGGAATCGAATTATCATTGCAACCTTGAATGGAGATGTCGTAATCTTTGATGCCGAAAGTGGGAAGGAAATCAAGAAGTTTGAACTGAAGGACGGGATTCGATATCAACCTATTGTACAAGATGGTGTTATATATGTAACAACCCTGAGTGGTAAACTCGTGCGTATTGATACAGGAGATACTTCCCTCACAGGTTGGGTGACTTCTGGAGCAAATGCCGCTCACACCAACCGAGTTGAATAAGAAATTAGTAGCGTAAAAGGTGCATAGTAGTAGTTAATTGAGGGGCATTTTGCCCCTCTTTTTTGTTAACAGGATAATAACTACATTACCTTATACTTCTCCTCTTCATTTTAATGCCTTTAAACACCATGATATTACCTACTGTTTCTTCTCCTGTGAGAATTGCTATGTGGTCTACTCCTCGCAGCCTTTCTACAGCCCTTATGCGTTCTTGGGGAAATCGACCTGATACGATTGTCGCCGATGAACCTTTACATGCGGCTCACTTAAGTTTAGGCGATTGGGAGTTCGATGGAATGCAGAAAACGTTTGAGCGTTATGAAAAAGATTGGCAGAAGGTAGTTGCACAACTTACAGGCCCTCTTCCAAAAGGAAAAAGTATTTACTACCAAAAGCATTTTGCTTGTCATATTGGAAAACAAATGGAAGAGGATTGGATCTTAGAACTAACAAATTGCTTCTTAATCCGTGATCCAAAAGAAGTTATCTCATCTTACATAAAGAAATGGCCTGAAGTCAGCCAAACTTGGCTCGGATTCCCAAAATTACTTGAGATATTCGAGTTTGTTAAGAAGAATACAGGTAAAGTCCCTCCCGTAATAGATGCGAGAGACCTTCAAACAAGACCTAAAGAAACCTTGATGCGTTTATGTGAAAAAGTAAATGTGCCTTTCTCAGATACAATGCTTCATTGGAAAAAAGGAATACGAGCGACAGATGGGCCTTGGACGGATAGAGGATGGTATGATAAGGTGGCCGAATCAACTACTTTTAAACCTTATACACCAAAGCCCATTGAAATACCCAAACAATTTGAAAGCCTCGTCAAAGAATGCGAGGAGGTCTATGAAAATATGCGTTCTTATACTAATCTTTACTGAAGCTTGATGTTATATTGAGCGCTGTTTGTGCCAATACGCAGCTGAGAATCGCTATTGTAAATGTTCTCGGTGCCAGTACGCAGTTGAGAATCGCTATTGTAAACGTTCTCGGTGCCAATACGCAGCTGAGAATCGTTATGGTAAATGTTCTCGGTGCCAATACGCAGCTGAGAATCGCTATTGTAAACGTTCTCCGTGCCAATACGCAGCTGAGAATCGCTATTGTAAACGTTCTCGATGCCAGTACGCAGCTGAGAATCGCTATTGTAAACGTTCTCGATGCCAGTACACAGCTGAGAATCGCTATTGTAAACGTTCTCGATGCCAATACGCAGCTGAGAATCGCTATTGTAAACGTTCTCGGTGTCCCATCCTAAAAAATACCTTCCCCTATTCAATTTCAAAACTTAAGTGAGAGCTAATTAAAAAAGCTCTTAGTCCATCGGTTCGACGGTATTGAGCATATCGAATCGAAATAGATTTCCACTTTGATAATTTCTTTTTTGAAAGCTTGAAACGAAGGATGCCATAAAGAGGTGCGTATTTAATTCCGAGGCCTACTTTATGACTACTAAAACCTGATAGGTCATAGTCAGAAGTATAATAAGTTGCTTCTATTGCATGTTCTCCAAGAGGCTGAAAGTATCGAGATGCTTGTTGAGTATGAAACCGATAAAAAGGATATACAGAAATGAATCTCCCAATTTTGATAGGGGTTTCTACATTGACAGTGTTGGCATGAATCCCAAATGAATCATAGTAGTAACGATAGTAA
>Ga0163110_10001398_pt1 | contig 12297 bp, 10 predicted proteins | sample CRUFie1St17metaG_FD_108703 | JGI IMG/M metagenome (GOLD analysis project Ga0163110, IMG submission 108703) | Marine microbial communities from the Costa Rica Dome - CRUD Field 142mm St17 metaG | ecosystem: Environmental > Aquatic > Marine > Oceanic > Photic zone | place: Costa Rica: the Eastern...
GCTAGAAGGGGCGCCTCAGAAACGACAAAAACCCCTCGAAACGTTGAAAATCCCGTATCTTCCAGGTTTTCGGCGCTTACCCCGGAGAGGAATCGAACCTCTATCTAAGGTTTAGGAAACCCTTGTTCTATCCATTGAACTACCGGGGCTGAAGCGCCGATATGGTGGCTCACCTGTAACGGATTACAAGCCGGGACTCTGCGTGGTTGACGGGCCACCCGGGCCATGAGCCAGGACCGCTCGACAAATTTGGGCAACCTCCTCCGGCCAACAGGGCCCCTCTCATTTGGGGTATGACGAGTCAAGAGTCTGAGGGCCATGAAGCCCCATGCCCCTCAGGGTAAATTGAAGTGCGCTACGAAAACCGCAGGTCCCGACCTTACCCAAAATCGGTGTGGCAATTCCTCCCATCGAGCCGATAGTAGAAACGAATGAAGACTCAGATTGCCGCCTTTTCCACGCTCTCCCTGCTATCAATCTTTCTTCCTCTCCATGCGGCAGAGACCACTTTGGTCAACGACGACCCAGCTGCGAATGCCACCGCACTCGTCCCGACCGCTGGGAATGGAGGAAATGATCTGTCGCCAGCCGAGTGGACAACCGTGGCTTCCCCTCCCAACGCCGCCAGCTGGATCCTGGGCACAACCGGGGTGGGATACGAGACCAGCCCGAACTCAGGAACCAGCTACTCGGCGCTCCTCGACCTCGATTTGCGTGCGCAGATGCAGAACCGCTCCGCCACGGCCTACATCCGAATTCCTTTTACGGTGGAAAAGGCCACTCTAGAGGGCACTCGGGCGCTTTTCCTCGACATGAAATATGACGACGGCTTTGTCGCGTATTTAAACGGGCAACGAGTCGCTGCCGCAAATGCGCCATCCTCCCTCAGCGCTTCCTCATCGGCGCTCTCCAACAACTCGGATGCGAACGCTCTTCAGTTCGAACGATTTGATATCAGCTCTTTCATCTCACTGCTCAATGATGGTCCAAACATGCTGGCTATCCATGGGCTGAACGACGGGGTGACTAGCAGCGACTTTCTTGTCCTACCCCGTCTCATTGCAACCGATGCTCTGCCACCGGTCTGGCCGAATCTGCAGATTGGCACTCCAATTACCACTGCGAGCAGTCCCGTTGCTCTCACGCATGCCCCGGACGGCAGCAACAGACTCTTCATCGTCGAACGGGGTGGGATCATCAGAATCTGGGATGGGGGCCGACTGCGCACATTTCTTGACCTTCGGTCCCGGGTAAACACCAACGACAGCGGTGGCGACGAGCGCGGCCTGCTGGGGCTGGCCTTTTCTCCGAGATACGCGACCAACGGACAATTCTACGTAAACTACATTAGCAGCAATTCATCCCCTCGCGGAGCCACCGTAATATCCCGGTTCACAGTAAATCCTGTGAACGCCGACGACGGCGTTGAAACGAGCGAGGAGGTGCTGCTGGTGATCACTCAACCAGAGCCGAATCACAACGGAGGGCAGATCAACTTCGGCCCTGACGGATTTCTTTACATCGGGATGGGCGATGGCGGAGGTGCTGGCGATGTCCACGGCTCCAGGGGAAACGGGCAAGCCAATGACACCTTCCTCGGCAAAATGCTACGGATCGACGTAGAGGGAACCCCTGACCCTGGCTTGCCTTACGCAGTCCCGAATGACAACCCCTTCCTTCTCGATCCACAGGTCCCGGATGAAATCTGGGCTTTTGGATTACGCAATCCATGGCGCTGGTCGTTCGATCGCAAGACCGGAGACATGTATATCGCAGATGTAGGGCAATACGAATGGGAAGAAGTCAACTTTGTCCCGGCTTCGAGCACCGGTGGAGAAAATTTTCAGTGGCGCAGAATCGAAGGATTCAACACCTTCAATGCCGGCACCCAGATTACAAAAGGAACATCGACTGATCCAGTTTTCGAATATGATCACAATGCCGGTAGTTCCATCACGGGAGGATACGTGTATCGAGGCCAAGAGCACCCCCGGATGGAAGGCATTTATTTCTTCGGAGATTATAATTCCGGAAGGATTTGGGGCCTCCAGCAGGATCCCTCAGGCAACTGGATCGATCGCCAGCTCCTCGACACGTCCCTGCGGATTTCCTCCTTTGGTGAAGATGAGAGAGGGAATCTCTACGTCGCTTCCCTCTTTACAGGCGCCATCCATCGCCTCAGCGACACTCGCGGAGAAAACTACTTACAAGTCACAAGCGCCTCTTTCACCCCGGCCGGCGAAGCGAGAATCGGATTTGGCGCGGAGATCGGGAAGCAGTATCAACTACAGTTCTCGGCCAATCTGCAGTCATGGAATGACGTAGGGAGGGCAAGCCGGGCCACTGATTTTGATTCCGAACTCACGGGCACCCTCCCAGGCCCAGCGCCGGCTGAGGCTTATTTCCGGGTCGTGGAGCTGGCAAATTGAGCAGTGCATCCCTGATTAACGGCCGTCGAGAGCACTACGCTCCTCCCTCCACACCTTCCGTTGGGGACGCTAGGCAAATCATCAGTCCTAGTAGTGATTTTGCACGACAAACGGTAATTGGAGTTTGAGAAGATCCACATTTGCGTGCAGCCTGATAACAACTCTGGAACGTCTAGGACACACTTCCCCTGTTATGAACACCAAGTCTATCGCACTAGTCACCGCATTTGGCCTTCTGCTTGCCGCATCATCAGCCCTTGCTAGCCCCAGGGTATGGAAAGACGCTTCCTCCGGGAGAACTCTGACAGGAGAATTCGTTGAGCTCACCAAGGATGCAGTGAAGGTTCGGCGAGCCAATGGCGACGTCGTCAGCCTTCCCCTTACTCGTCTCACTGAGGAAGACATCGCATTCGCCAAGGGCGCTTCCGATAAAGGTGGAGCTCTCGCAAATGACTGGCCGAGCTGGCGAGGCGCCCGGCGGGATGGACATTCTCCAGACACGACCTCGATGGCCAAATGGCCTGAAGGAGGGCCTGAGCTCGTGTGGGCCTTCGAGGATTGCGGCAAGGGCTACAGTTGCCCCGCAGTGGTTGGCAACCTCCTCTATTTCACCGGCAGCCGGAAAGGAAAGGCCGAGGTGATCTGTATTGACGCCGGGACTGGTGAGGAGGTCTGGGCCAGCACCATCGGCACCGATCCCGAGGAAGGATATAATACAAGATGGGGCGCAGGAACGCGCGGGGCAGCCACTGTTGATGACGGCATGGTCTACGCCATGAATGCCAATGGAGATGTCAGCTGCATGACTGCCGACAAGGGTGAAAAGAAATGGAGTGTCAGTCTCGTCGATGACTTTGGAGGGAAAATCCCAGGCTGGGGCTACTCGGAATCTCCTCTGATTGATGGCGACAAACTCATCGTCACCCCCGGAGGCGAAAAAGGGGCTATCATCGCTCTCGAGAAAAAGACGGGTAAGACGATTTGGCAAAGCCGCGACCTGACAGATCCTGCCCAGTATTCTTCCGTCATAGTTGCAGACGTGAATGGAAAAAGGCAATACATACAGCTCTTCATGAAAAAACTGGCCGGAGTGTCAGCTGATACCGGAGACCTGCTCTGGAGCACAAAATGGCCAGGGCGGACTGCTGTTATCCCCACCCCCATCTATTCGGAGGGCCATGTCTACATCAGTTCCGGCTATGGAGTGGGCAGCAAACTTGTCGATATCAGCGGTAAGGAGGCTAAGGACGTGTGGTCTAACAAGGTCATGAAGAACCACCACGGCGGAGTGATCAAGGTAGGAGAGCATGTCTACGGATTTTCGGACGGTCCCGGACTGGTCTGTCAAAACTTCAAGACCGGAGAGCAGGTTTGGAGCGAGCGGGGCGAAGGCAAAAGCAAGGGCGCCGTACACTATGTAGACGGCATGCTGGTATGCATCGATGAATCAGAGGGTTCATGCTTCCTCGCCAAGGCCTCCCCTGATGGCTTCGAAGAGCTTGGTCGGTTTCCCATGCCCCGTAAGACCAAGTTAAGAGAGGGAACCAGCGGAAAGATCTGGACGCATCCTGTGGTCGTAAACGGGAAGCTTTATCTCCGAGACCAGGACCTTGTCTTCTGTTTTGATGTGAAAGGCTAATCCTTCCCGAGCAGCAGCAGTTGGAGCGCCTCCTTCCAAAGAGACCCAAATCCCTCAGAACGGGAGCGATACACAGCAGCAGCCTAACCAAGCAATACAAGCCTCCGCGGGAAAAAACCGGGAGGCTTGTCTTTGTGCCTCGGGTCAGACTACTCTCCCCTACTTAACTAGGTCTCCGTGCCAAAGCTCTCCCCGAATCCACCGTCCTGGCTGCGCACCATTCTGATCGCTCTCACCATGGGCTTTGGTGCAGTGCTAATTCTGTTTCCCGCCTGGATTCCCGACGAGAAGAGTGTGCCAATGGAAGACAGCGTAGTCGAAACGCTGCAATCCGCATTGCTCGCCTTTTCTGCAGCACTCCTGTTCGCCACCGCTCCTCACGCTGGACCTTTTCGGGCGGTCTACCGCTCATTGGGATTTCTGACGGTCGCGTTCCTTATCGCCGAAATCGGAGGAGCTATCGATGACAACATCCAACCTCTCAAACACGAGTATCTTCTGATCCCGATACTTGTCTGGACTGGACTGACATTGTTCCGCCGAAGAAGGGAAACCCTGCACTTTATCGGATTCGCCTCCCGCCACCCTGCCTCTGGATTTATCCTCGCGGCCCTCATCCTGAACTACGCCTTCTCGCGGGTTTTCGGGTCTCAAGCATTCTGGCAGGCGTCCCTGAGAGAAGAGTACAACCCGGACATTCCCCCAACTTGCAGAGGATACCTCGAGTTGCTGGCTTGTTATTTCATCCTGCTTGGCACGATCGGTTACTGCCTGCCTCTCATTCGGCGTCGGTATCGCATGTTCACTGAGCCATGATGGCGAAGAAGAAGCCGAAACCTCTCAAAAGAGTTCAGTGGAGGGTCGAATACGCTGCCTTTCTCGTCGTCGAACGCTTGGTCAGCCTGTTCTCGATGGAATCTCTCTGGAGAATCGGAGCCAATCTTTCGTGTTTGGCATATCTCTTTCGCTCTCGCTGGCCTATCGTCCGCAACAACCTGCGGACCGTCCTGGGACCCGGAGCTAAAGAAGGCGAAATCGCTTCGCTCTCGCGTGAAGTCTTCCGCCATACCACCGCCAATTTCCTGACTGCTCTCAAGGGAGGCCAGCTATCCTCCCCCCTCGTCCAAGCTGCGATCATTCCAACGGAATTCGATATTCTTGAGCGCGCCATCGGAAAGGGAAAGGGAGTGATCCTCGTTTCTCCACATATGGGAAATTTTGAACTTCTCACGCAAGGACTGGGGGCATCTCACCCGGACCTGAATGTCGCTGCGATCTACCGCCCTCTTAATAACGTTCACCTTGATCCTCTGATTCGAAAAAGAAGATCCAATCACCAAATGAGGATGTTCTCGAAGTTCACTTCCTATCAGGCCCCTATCAAATTCGTTCGCAATAAGGGAATTCTTGGTATTATCGCCGACCAGAGGGCCGGGCGATCGGGCACTATTGTCCCTTTTTTCGGCCGCCTCATGTCCATGTCACCCTTGCCGGCCTTCATCCATAAGCACACTGGCGCTCCTGTAGTCGGCATCTCCATGAAAACCGTATCCCCTGGCAAGTGGGAGGTCAGATTCCACGAACCTGAAATCAGAGATGGCGAGGAGTTGTCTACTGCACACATTGCCGCCCTCCTCGAAAAAGCGACCCGCCAGTCCCTCGTGGATGTCTTCTGGATGCACGACCTCTGGCGTCTGGACAAGAGGCGCCCTTTTGAAATTTCCGGAAAAAAGGGCCCCCTCCGTCTCAGGCGGCAACTAGAAACCAGCCTTCGACCCTTCCCAGTCCTGATCAGGATTCCAGACAATCCTCCCAATTTTCAGCAAACGCTTCCCGCTCTGAAAGCAATGAACGCTTCACGACCGGACTTTGAGCTTCATCTCCTTGGGCGAGAACAGGTGCGTCAGGAGGCGTGGGCCTCAGAGTTACCACATGTATTTCACAGCGTTGAGGACCATGTTCTTCCACCAAATCTGCCGTTTGCGCTCATCCTGACCGATGATGAGCGAGCAGCTCGCGAGCTTGGGCATCTTTACGAGGGTCCTGTATACAGCCTTCCCGGCACCATGCAGTCAGGCAACAACTGGCGACCGGTGACCCTTACCTCAGAGCTCCTTCCTGAGGATCGCTGGCTGGAGGTGGCTCGAAAGCTTGGAATGCATGACCCCCCCCTCCGCGAGACTTACCTTTAGAATTGAGGCTGCGGCTCATCAGAGCCCATGACCACAGCCCTCTCTGGAACCTATTCCACCATCTGCCTTCGCCTCAGCTCCTGGTAGAGACTACAGCTTTTCTCAAGCTCTTCATTAGTCCCATCTCCAATAATTTGACCACTTTCGAAAACAAGAATCCGGTCAACAACACTCAAGGTACTGAAGCGATGAGCGATGATAAAAACTGTTCGATTCTGAGCAAGTTCAACCACGGCCTGCTGGATGAGCGCTTCATTTTCAGAATCAAGCGCAGAGGCAGCCTCATCAAGCACAAGAATCGGAGCCTTCCGCAGAAAGGCTCGGGCAAGAGCTAATCTCTGCCGCTGCCCACCGGAAAGGCGTGTTCCTTTCTCACCGATGACTGTCTCGTAACCATTTTCCATGGCTGTGATAAAATCGTGAGCACGGGCTTGACCCGCCGCCTTGTAAACCTCCTCGTCCGTGGCATCAGGACGCCCCACCAGAAGATTATCCCTTACTGAGGCATTGAAGAGCAATGGTTCCTGCGGAACGAAGGAGATAGCATCGCGAAGTTCATCCTGTCGCAGGGTCCGAAGGTCATGACCATCAATAGAGACTACTCCCTCGGTAGGATCATAAAAACGGAGGAGGAGGTTGATGAAGGAGGTCTTTCCTGCCCCGCTTGGCCCTACAATCCCCATGACTTCTCCTGGTCTGGCTTTCACTGTCACCTTGTCCAGGACCAGATCCTCTGCGTAAGCGAAGGACACCCCGTCAAACGCGATTTCGCCATTTACCTTGCCCAATTCGACAGGAACTTTCGGATCAAGAACCTCTGGATCCATCTTCGAAATTTCCTCCAGTCGATCCAGGGACGCCTCCATGCTTTTTAAATGCGTCGAGATCTTCCCCAGCTTCTTTACTGGCTCATAGCAGAAATACAGAGCACCAAGTAAGGGCACCATTTGCTGTATACCCACTGAATTTCTCCCAGCGTACACAATCACGATAGCAACGCTGATCGTGGCAACGAATTCTACCAAGGGAGCCACGGAGCGCTCGTATTTGAGCACCTTGAGCTGCCACCTCATCAACTCCCGGACTCTCCTTCTCATTCCCCTTATCTGGCCGTCCTGAAGGTTAAAAGCGCGTATCTCTCTCGGCGCTTGAATGCTATCTGTCACATAGGCGGAAACATCACCCACCTGTGCTTGGAGCTTTTTCGCACGCACCTTTAACTTTCCAGCCAACCACCTGATCGGAAAGACGCAGGCTGGCGCGCTTATAAGGAATGCGAGAATGAAGACAACCTGACTATTCTGGAGAGAGAGATAGACAATAACTCCGGCAGCCCCAATGAGGGTAAAGGGCTGCTTGATGATATCATTTGTCACCGTAACAATACCCGCCCTCAGCACCTCGGTATCGGTGATAAGTCTACTGACGGTATCCCCACTTCGTCGCTGCTCGAAAAAAGAGAGAGACAGTTTCTGGAGGTGTGCAAAGGTATCCGTCCGCAACCCCTCGAGAACTCGTTGGCCGCAGTAGGCCATTCCATACATATTCGCAAATTCCGAAGCACACCGGATTCCCATACCCCCCACCATGATTACACCAATGAGAATCAGATCTCCGTATGGCACCGGGTCAGGACCCTCTACCCACATCCTCGGAAGCACCTCTTTCAGAATCAGAGGAATCCCCGCGCCGCTTGCTACTCCATAGATTAGACCTGCAATCAGCGCACCGATGAACTGCCAGCGCACCGGTCGCAGATAGCGTGTATAGGGCCGAAGGCGCTTAAGCACGTCGCTGGAGAGTTAGAGGCAGAGAAAGAAATGCGCAAGCTTTTGAAGAAGCTTCATGCGTCAACGCAGCTCATATCCAAGCACGCTAAGTCCGTAAATCACAGCTGTTTCCACTCTCAGGACACGGGAACCAAAACTTACTGGGCGAAGGCCACTTTCTATCGCTCGGTCAGTCTCTGAGGGGGAAAAGTCTCCCTCCGGGCCAATAAACAGTTCTACCGACCCAGGCTTGGGAGGCAATTTCCCCATCTCGCACCTCAACGGTTGCGCTCTCTGATCCAAGGAGGCAAGAAGTCGAATTCCCTCATCACGGGGTTTCAGAACGTCCTCGAAGGCTGCAACAGGGCACACTTCGGGAACAATATTCTGCCCGCACTGCTTGCACGCCTCCATGGCCACCCTCCTCCATTTTCCCTGCTTTCCTTTTAGAATTTCCCCCGACCAATGAACCGCCACGTTTTCTGTGAGCAGGGGCTGTATCCGGTCTACACCTAGTTCGACTGCCTTCTGAATAACGAGCTCCATGGTCTTCCCCTTGGTCACTGCTATTGCCATCAACAAGGAAGGCTTCTTCTCTTGCACCTTTCCCTCTTCCTCCACCAGCACGGTAACTTCGCGATCGCTTCCCTCTGCGATTACACCTCTTGCCCATCGCCCCGCACCATCAAATACCTCTATCTTATCGCCTGCACTCTTGCGCATCACCCTAACGCAATGGTGGCTCTCCTCAATACTCAGGACCGCCTTGGAGTGACCCCAGCCTCCCTCTGCCACGAAAAACCTATCCATACTCGCAGGCTGTTACAGAACAGACGGAATTATCCACCTCCCTACAGGTTGAAAAACCTTTTGGCCTTCTCAAAAAAGCTCTCATGCATCGGAGAGTTCTCTTCTCCGATGGATTCCGTGAATGATTCCAGCTTCTCCTTCTGTTCTCCACTGAGGCGAGTCGGAACCTCAACCCGCACCTCTACGTTCAGGTCACCTTTCCTTCCGCTACTGATATCCTTGATCCCCCGATTTCTCAGGCGAAAGATTGTGCCGCCCTGCGTCCCAGTCGGGATTTTGATTGAAGCAGCACCCTCCAGAGTGGGGACGTCCAACTCACCACCAAGAGCTGCAGTTCCAAACGAGACAGGAACTTCGCAAAAAAGATCCTCTCCACGGCGTTCAAAAACATCATGACGTTTCAGGTGGAGAACGATGTGCAGATCCCCTGAGGGTCCCCCACGCACACCAGCATCACCGTTGCCACTTGAGCGGAGACGGGTCCCATGATCGACCCCGGCAGGAATTTCAATCTGAGTCCGGTCTACTTTTTCGATCCTTCCCTGTCCCTTGCATTCCGGACAAGGGTCCGAGATTACCTGACCTGACCCATCGCAGTCCGGGCAAACCACTTGCTTCCTGAAGATTCCACCGAACCCTTCCATTCTCTGCTCCACAACTCCAAGCCCCCGACAAGTGGCGCAGGTCTGAGCTCCCCCTGACCCCTTTGATCCAGAGCCTCTGCAGGATTCACAACTGACGAACTTTTCAAGTTCGAGCGCTTTGGAAGCCCCCCGGGCACTTTCCTCCAGAGTAATTTCAAGATTGTAGCGCAAATCGCTACCACGCTTCCGCCCGTCCCTTGCTTGACCTCGACCACCTCCAAAAAAATCACCGAATGCCCCATCGAAGACCTGAGAGAAAATATCCATGGGATCATTAAATCCACCCCCTCGGAAACCACCCCCGCCGGCTCCGCCTGCCTTGAAAGCTGCGTGTCCGTATCGATCATACGCCGCTTTCTTATCATCGTCGCTAAGAACCTCGTAAGCCTCGCCAAGCTCCTTGAACCGGTCTTCCGCCTCGGGATCATCCGGATTCTGGTCCGGATGAAACTTCATCGCGAGCTTTCGATAGGCCTTCTTAATTTCCCCAGCACCGGCGTCTTTCGACACCCCGAGCACCTCGTAGTAATCTCGTGTGGAGCCCATCTACGATTCCTCCTCCATCTCTTCCGAAGGTTCTTCCGCTTGTGGCGCCCGGGAAACAACCACATTGGCAGGGCGTAGCAACCGCTCACCCATCTTAAACCCTCGCCTGACAACCCTCAGGACGCTACCTTCAGGAGAGGCCTCGCAATCTTCCTGCGATACCGCCTCGTGAACTGCAGGATCAAACATTTCCCCTTCTGCTGAAACCTCTTCGACTCCCTGACCAGACAGAAAGTCATCCAGCTGCTTCTTCACCATCTCCATTCCCCGGAAGATCATCGACTCCGCGTCAGCAGAGGCGGCATCCAACCCCATATGAAAATTGTCAAGGACAGGGAGGAGCTCCTCTAGGAGAGATTGGTTGGCATAGCGACGGGCTTCTCCCTTCTCTCTTTCCATGCGCTTCCGGAAGTTCTCAAGATCCGCTGCCGAGCGGATTGCCCTTTCGCGCCATTCGGCGACCTGCTCCTCAAGTGAAGGCTCCTTATTTTCTTCCTCCTCGACCACCGAGTCATCACCCACCTCATCCTCCTCGGGAGAAGGATGTTCTATGTCCTGGAAATCCCCCGAAGCATTCTCGGGAAGAGGTTTTTCACTCTCTGCCTCGCTGGAAGAGTCTTGTTGCATGGAGAGACCAATACCCGCCACTCATCAACGGTCAACCCTGAGCATCCGCGATCCGCAGGTTCATCACCTCCTTCTAACCGCCCTCAGCCTTCTTTTCCAAGGCGTCCAGAACAGCCTCAAATTTCTGGGTATTTTCTTCCCGGGCCTCACACAGCTTCCTGTGAGCCTCCAGCAGGTGCGCAGCATCCAAGCCCTCGGAATCTCGCCCCTGAAGGGGCGACAGCGTTTTCCGAACATCGTGGACATGGCCCTGCCATGCACTGTTGTCTGGGTCGATCTCGAGTAATTTTTCGAGGCCAAGGTCCTCCAACGACTGCCGATTACGATCACAAACGCCATTCAGATGCATTCTACCCCCTCCAATTCTCGACAGGCGCATCGCAAGGCCAGCCAGTGTTCCCATGAATGTCGAGTCCATCGCAGGACAATCCAGCAGATCGATGACGAAGCTCGTATCCCCGCCTTCCATCCTGCTCTCCACAAAACCCTTTAAGGCCGGACTCGTTGAAAAGGACCCCTTCCCATTCAAACGAATCCAAACGAAACCATCGGTAGTTCCGACATCAAGAGAGTCGTCTTTGATCAATTCGTTAGGAGCGGCGGTTCGGTAGATAGGATACGACAAACAGAGTCTTCCGTCAATCATACAGGGCCATCACTCCCACAAATAGGATTGCTTGGTCTCAACGAGCCGTTCTCCGCGATAGTAGCTCAGATGCCAGGAAAGAACACGTCCCCCCTCAAGATAGACTGGCCCCGTGACTTGGAATTCAGCCGCACCCCGTAACCCCGGGACGGCCTTGATGACAATTTCACGGGCGGCACTACCCGTGGCCGCCTGCCGATATTGAAACACAATCCTGACTGGCTCATCCGCTTTCTCCGCAGGTCCATTCCACTGAACGCTGTAATAATACCCAAGACGATCACGTTTCTCCGCTGCTGTCACCGCCCCGTGGAAACGCCGCAATTGTTCCGCTCTCGGCGTATTCATTTCACGTTCCAGAGTCAACGAGCGCAGATGATATTGCCTGAACTCAAGAGTATTCTCGATAGATGAGCATGAGATTACCCCAAGAGAAGCAGCAAGAGCGAGCCAGCGCACATCTTAAGGGCAACATGGTCTGGGGCCCTCATCAAGGACACGTTTACGAACAATTCCCAATAATCGGATTCACCTGGACGTCTTTGCTGTCATAGTGGCGCCGTGACCTCAGAGATTAAGGAAAAACTAAACGCCTTCATCAAGACTCAGGGCCTGAGGCAGACCCCTCAACGCGATGCAATCGTAGATGTTATTTTTTCTACCGATGAACACTTCACGCCGGATGAACTATGGGAAAAGCTCCGGGGAACCGACGCCCGTACATCGCGGGCGACTCTCTACCGGACTATCGGCCTGCTCATGGAGGCAGGACTGCTTCAGGAAATCGATCTAGGCGACGGACAGACCACCTACGACCCGAACTTTCTGGATAAGCCTGCGCACAATCACCTCGTCTGTGTAGACTGCGGTAAAGTAGTCGAATTCGAGGATGACCATCTGGAGGTCCTCAATGACTGTGTCACCCGGAGACTGGGATTCAGTCCCGTCAAACAATCACTCCGCATCGAAGCCTGCTGCGATCAGATTCGCTCGAC
>Ga0163110_10001399_pt1 | contig 12296 bp, 13 predicted proteins | sample CRUFie1St17metaG_FD_108703 | JGI IMG/M metagenome (GOLD analysis project Ga0163110, IMG submission 108703) | Marine microbial communities from the Costa Rica Dome - CRUD Field 142mm St17 metaG | ecosystem: Environmental > Aquatic > Marine > Oceanic > Photic zone | place: Costa Rica: the Eastern...
CGCATCCAATTCATTGGGGTCAACGTAGATAACATTACCTTGTATATTCTTTAGAAAATTCTCCAGTCTTGAAAGAGGCATCCTATTCTTCTCTAATTACAGATTCTGTCTAAGTTTATTTATGAACTAAAAACAGTGACTATACATCACTTCAAGTTTACTTTAAAAAAGTCTCATAATCATCAGTTGAGTACCTCTCTCAGCATCAAATCCAGCACCACCGTAGGCACCACCCAAAGGGCCCTCCAAATTGTTTGATACATGCCAAGTTCCTCCATCAACGTTGCAATATGCACGAACACGAATTCGAGTGCCTATACCTAAATACTGCACAATCGTAACAGATGGTGTGATGGTATCTGTATCGGTGTTATTATTACCACCACCTCGGCCACCATTATTCATCATTAAAACATAATTTGAACCATTATCTAATGATTGTTCAACACCTAACGCCCAATCACGAAGAGAACTAGCAGTGTTAGAGGTAAGCACTGCCTGAGTTGTTATCAAAAAATATCCTGTTTCCTGTATCGTATAATAATTAGATGCTCCAGTTGTCCAACCAGATTTAGTGTTAGCATGAACCGAACCAAATTGAATAATTTGAGTTGTATTATCAGGTAAATCTTGATTATGTGAACCATCTGTATGTGCAACTCTTAAGTGTTCTGGAGCCGTAGAAGTAAAACTCGTTGATGTTACAATGCCTGCACTTACATTCCCACAATCTATATCCTGACTTACACTTATTCCATATAGACCTCCATTATTTTGAATGCCTGTTACAGTATCTCCAGCTGAAAGATTCGTGTAAAATTTTGCCATTAAAGTGTTCTCCTATCATAATGATATCCAGCAATCGAATACTGATTATTATTGCCTGGGTAGTCCTCTGGAGTTTCACCCTTATATTCTGGAATAAGGACTTCTCCATCTTTCCTTGTACCATATATATGGTAAAAACAATCAATGGTTGATAAATCAGTAATCAAATCAGTATTAGTTAAGTCCTCTACAATAACAATAAAATCCTCGTCAATTTCTTGAATCACAAGATTTTGTTGTCTTCCAATTGGTTGTAACTGAACAGTGATGCTATCAGTGTCAACTAAATCTTTCCAGTATTCTGGTAGATTAATTACATTTGATCCTGTAAGTCTACCACGATGATAAACGCCACCTTCTGGGCCTTCCAAACATACATATCTTAATCGATATCCCTCTTTTCTAGGATGTTTAATATCAAATCCTTTCCAACCTTGAGTATTGATAGTGCTACCAGACCAAGAACAAGATTGTCCTGTGCAATTTTTTAAATTACTAGTAATTAAATTACCCTTATGAGTCTTATCACCATTGTGAGTTGTGTTTCCATTGTGAGCTGTATTACCATTATGTAATATATCACCACTCACATCTAAAGCATTAGCTGTTTTATTATCACCATCTATCTCTACATTACCATCAACTTTAATCGCTAAGTTTGCATCAATTGGTGGTTGACTATTAAGTGGATTTTGTGTACAAGGGTCTGATGATACATTTAAAAAGGCTTGATATTTTGGTCTTACTTTTGTGCTTCCAATATAAACAGGGCCATTTAATACCGCAGTTCCAGTAGGTGAAACATCAGGGGTATCCTTCGGACGAGAGACTTCATCTCCTCCTACAATTATTTTATCAAATTGATCAATACTATGATTCATGATAGACCTCCTAACTTCCCTTTAAGACCTTCAAATTTATTTTTAAATTTATCAGATTCTAATTTATCTTTAAATGAGTTAAATTTTTCTTTAAATTGGCTACTAGCACCCTCTAATTTTTCTTTAATTTCATCTTCATCAAGATTCTCTAATGTTTTTTCAAATTTTTCTTGAATTGATGTTGTTGCCTCACCTATTTTTGGTTTAACAATTTTTGTTGCTTCCTCCAAAGTTTTTGACATCACACTGATTTGTTCTTCAGCTTTTGTTGCAGCAATAGTGAAAGCAGATCTCATTTCAGTAAAACCCTCACTAATCATTATTAAATCTTTTGTTGCTTTTTCTGTTATTTTTTCTCCTTGAAGTCTAATATCTGGAGCATCGAGGTCTATGATTCGATTTCCATTTATATTAATTACTCCATCTTTACCACCACCTACAGCTTCAATATTAATATTTCTTGCTCTTAATGTGATATCACCATTCTCACATTCAATGATGGTATCTCCTCTTGCACATTTTATTATCTTTGCTGGAAGTTGAACAATATCGCCAGGGTCTCTAACTTTTAAACCCTCACCAAGATATTCTGCTGAATGCCCTGGCGTATATAAAACTGCTTTGCCTGTTCCAGGCCCACCCCTCTCAGCTGCACCCTGTCCTGTACTAGCGTGAAATGCAAAAGATTGTGCTTCCTGTGTTTCAATCTCAAAGTTTGTATCACCATGAATACTACTCTGTCCACTCTGCAATGAATATCTAGGAAAATTTTTCCTATACAGATTTTTTTTATCGTTTGGTGCTTTTGTCATTTTACTTTGTGATACAACTAATTACAGTTACAACAGCGTCCTGAGATATTTGAGCAAGTTGTGCTGCATCATCGACCTTAGTGAACTTAAGAACTGGTGTTACTCTAGCAAGAGCTCCAGTGTCACTATTTATTGAGACCTCTGGAAGTGAAGTAAATCCAAATCCACCGTTTATAACGTTTGTATCTACTATTCTACCATCCTCTATAATTAATTCAACCTCAACTTCTCCATCTCCACCAGTCACTGTAAGAGTGTCATCATCATCATATCCAAATCCTGTATTTTCAACAACTACATCTTCTAAGGTGGTGATATAAGATATTTCACCATCATAGTTTCCATTTGGATCTGGAATCACTTCCTTTTCAGTTAAAGAACCATCTGCGTTTAGAGTTGTTTCTGTTGTGTTTGGTAAGTATTCTTGGCCAGGACTAGTAATCACAACATTTGAAACTTGTCCGTCTTCAATTATAACATAACCTCCAGCTCCATAACCATTATCACAACTATCAACAAATGTAAGTAATGGTGGGCCTATGTATCCAGAACCTGGCTTATTAATTGCTACACCTATTACCTGTCCAAGAACGTTAACTATCGCACTTCCACTCGCACCATTACCACCACCACCGACAATATCAACTTTTGGTGGCCCACATCTAAGAACATTTGTTGAACAATCTGGAGCTGATGGTTCTGCTGCAATCGCATTATCCATCTTATCTAAGAGAGGGTCAAGTAAGGAACTTATTCCCATGTTACTGATAACATTAGAAAGGTCATCTTCACCAGATAATTGAGTCCCAGCTTTTGAAGAGTATGTTGTGTTATCAGGACAATTCTGTGCATCACACTCTAGAGCGTTAGTGATAAAGTTAGCATATTTAAGAGCCTTTGTAAATGTTTCACTAGGTAATAAAATACCACCACCTTGAATTGCATTCAATTGGTTAAACATATCTCCAAGTTGAGAGTCTAGAATATTATTAATCTGACCAAACATATCACCTAAGAAATTTTCAATACCACAAATAGGAACATCTAAAATTTGACCTATCATATTTTCCAAACTTTTATTAAGATAATCTAATAGTTCGTCTTGTATTTTTTCAAAATTACAAAATATTACATCAGTCAAATCCTTAGCTGCTTTACCCGCTTGTGGTTGTAATGTCTTGGGAACTTTATCTTTAAATGTTGTTCCCAACTTATCTAAAGTTTCATTTATAACCCAAGAACGACCACGACGAACTAACTTCGTCATTGAGTTCTGAAGTTTATTTGATGTTAATTTTAATTCAGAATTAATATCAACAATACCACCATAAACAGGATTGACAAAAGTATTAGCAGAGTTTAGTTTTTGAAGAGTTTTTAATTTCTTTGTAAACTCCTTCATCGTATTGGTCATCCTCGATATTTCATTATCTTGACATGCAGTAGAGTTATCAATTGTTTTATCAGTCGCCTCTTCCTTTTGATTATGAGCGACATCTTTTCCACCACCCTCGTTGTCAGTATATGCAGTTGACGCTACTTCCTTTTTATCTTCATCAGTGGCTGCATTTACAACAACCTGATTCTTACCAAGATTTTCTCTAATCTTTGGTGGCATGTATGGAATGAAACAAGTTTGTTTCTTTGCATCAAATTGTGATTTTGTTAATTTATCCTCAATGAACGACTGTTTAAATAAAGTTCCAAATATAACTGGTTGTTGTGCATCTTCTCCATCAAAAAAGAATCCGACCACAACTTCTCCACCTTGATATTGCATTGTTTCACCACAACCACCAGCGGTTGAAACGTTTGGTGGTAAAAGAACATGTGCAAGTGGTAAATCTTTATCTGGCAAATCATCCGCACAGCCATGATATCCAACGATACGAACACGACATCTGTGAGAATAAATTTGTTCACCGTCTTCAGCTCGTTTCTTTTCTAAAAGATCACCCCACTCTCCTTTATCTGGATCAGTCACTTGACCAATCCACCATTGCATCGGATCTTTTCCTATGAAGTTACTTGATGGTTGATACATCTAATTAATCGTCGTATATTAAACACTCTGGTTCGTCAGGGTGCATATCACAAAATAGTTCTAAAGCATTAGGGTCATGATGATCACCAGCTTCGATTTCTTTTTTATGATGCTCTACATACTCTTCGAGTTCATGTAACTCTTCTTTCGCATGTCTTCTTGCTGCTGGATTCGCCTGTGGGTCATCAGCAATCTTTTTGTCGTATTCAATGTGGTCTTCGATTGATTTCATTTGATTCTCCTGTTTCTTTTATTTAAGCGGTAAAGACATCACGAATTAATTCAAGTTGGGTTTCAGCTAGTCCGCCACCAACTAGATGTCTTAGATTGAGGATAAGATACCTTCCACTAGGGTCATTAGTTCTATCATTTCCATATGTATCAGTTCCCTCATTTCCCTCCTCTTTCTTCAATGGCAATCTAATATTAATCATAACTCCAGCTCTTAGAGTTGTATTTAATGGAATGGATATACTTAAAGACTGTGAAAATAGTAAGTTATTTCTAATATAAGACTTATTCTGATAGACGGCAAGCTCACTTTCTGGTTGAACTTCAGTCTTTGCAGCACCTACTTGTGCAACACCAAAATCATTAACACGAAGCATTAATCTGGAAGGATGTTTTTCAATACCATCTAATAACTTAAGTGGTTTTTTTAAATCGAGTTTTGTAACATCAAAATCAACCTCTTGTAATGTTTGGTTTTCAATATCAACATAAAGAGTTCGATTTGCGTACATTCCCTGTCTTAAATTCATACCAATATCATTTGTTTGATTTACATTATTTTCAATAATTTTATTTCCTTCAATTGGTCTATCAGCTTGTTGATAGGGTACTGCATCTTGTTTCAATAATTTGTCAATCGATCTAAAATGAAAACCATCAATAGTTTCATAGAATAAAAATCCAAAACTTTTTGGTGTTGATTGTGTTTTTGGACATAACCATTGAATCGTATCAAACGGTCTTCTTAAATTACCAACGAATGAGTAAGAATTGGTGGTTCTATCTTTTTCTATATCATCTACCTTCTTAGGGCTAAATATTTTCTTTTTAGTTAGAATTCCTTGTTTATCATCCTCTAAAATTTTTCTAACAGTTTCAGAAACATTACCAGTAAATTTTTGATTCAATCTTGAAGTTTCATTCGTGATTGCTTCAAGTGAAACAAACTCTAAAGTTGCAACCTGTTTGTTACTCTGTGTCACCATATTTCTGACAGAGTTTAGTATCAATCGATGTTTTTTAGATTCAATTTTAAATTCATCCTCATCACCATCTTTTACCGTAACGTCTACATATTCACCGCCAGTGATTCCTTCACGTCCTATCACTTGGTCAACATCGATAAAAGTCACAATTAATGCTATAGTGGGATTTTCTATACTTTCATAATAATCAATCGCAGCGACACCACGAACCAAATCGTAAGGCTCCTTCAACGAAGACCCCTCGTTCGGAATTAAAGTGCATTTTGAAATAAGATATTTGCTTTCAGCCATTATGATATTATTGCAGCAATTTCGGGTGATAGTCCGTTAGATTTATTTTTAACCACTCTAACAAATGGAATATCAGCTCGAGCGACTTTTAGACTTGCATCAGAAACTCTCCCAGTATTTTCTGGAACGAGTAAATTAGAATTTTGTTCCTTATTATTTTCACCTGTCATTGATGCAACTATACCATCAACTCGTTGATTGAGTGCCTCAATCTCTAAATCGGAAACGTCACTATTACTATCACTCATAGATAAATCTTTTTCATCATCTTTAATTGGTTCTACAATTCTATACTTTGTTTTAGCATCTACTGATAAACCTAATTTTTTCTTTTTGAGAGCTTCTTTCTTTACCTCAACCTGTTTTTCTTCAAACATGATTTTTCTTTCATTTGCTCCTTCATCTATCATTTTTTGAACTTTAACTTCACCAGCTGCAATTTCTCTCTCTAATTGTTCGATTGTAATATCTTGTTCTCCTTCAATGACCTTGAATTTCTTTTCCTCTTCATCAAACATAGACAAATCACCTGATGATGGTTCTCCACCACCCTCTGCACCATACTCATCAACTCTTGTGCCTGGAGTTACCATCAATTCTTTTTCTGTCAAAGTCTTTCTCATACTCTCATCACCCTCTGCATAAGTAGTCTCACTGGATACTTCAGTTCCTGTGCTAGTATCAACCTGTCCCTTTTCACCTATAGAATCTATTTTCTCTTGATAAAGTTTTCCAATATTCTCTCCCGTTTCTTTAGCTTTTCTTTCAAAAGGATTTCTAAATCTTTTGAGTAAAGGAAGTGAAAGAATTGTGCCACCGACAGCAGCACCAATCCCTGTTCCAAGTTTCGTGAAAACTGTTTTACCTACTAAACCAAGAGAACCTTTTAGTAAGGGTAAAAGAGCAGGCCACATATATTTAAGTGCAAAAGCACCAATTCCTAGTTTTAATAAAGCGCCTAAAAGACTACCACCCTTTTGTTGTTCTGGTTGTGCTCCTCCCTCTTCTTGAACTGGTTGACCCATCATGGAAGTCGCTCTCTCCACCATCGCTTCCTTTTGTTCTTTATCTTGTGCTTCTAAAAGTCTATCTTCTTCAACGTCTTTTTCAAGTTTCTTCTCTATGATTATATAATTTGCAATATCTCTAATTTTTGTTTCTAATGCTTCTATTGAAACATTAATACTGTTAATTATTAATTTTTGATTATTAATGATACTAAAATTCGCACTTGACCGTGATAAGGCACGATTAGATACCTTCTCGATTGAATCTACTTTTTCAAAAAAACTACCTAAGTTTATCTTTTGTTTAGGTTGTTCTAATTCTTCCTCATCCATACCTTCCAGTTCCCTGTTTTTGTTGGTTCTTTAAATTTTGCTCTTCAATATATTGCTGAAGAAGATTGACATAAATGTCTCTCTCCCAAGGCATCATATTTTCTAGTTCCGTCAAGCTATATTTATGGTATTGCATGAGAGCGAAATTGATACGGTAATAGGATTCAAGATCCTCTCTTGCAATACTTAGACGAAAAAATCGGAGAGACCCTCCAGAACGATATCACTTTTTTTCTTTGTGTTTGGATTCACAATTTCAATGGTATGAGATAATTTAGGCATTGTTGCAAAAAAATTCTCAATATTTTTATACTGTTTTGAATTTAATTGTTGAACGAAATCAATTCTTTCTTGTGGTGTATAATCTTTTGCCTCCCAAGCATCTTCTTTTGTAAAAACTGTATCCATACAGTCAGCAACGACATTAAAGGTTTTATCAACCAAAGTCTCAGGTTCATCATTAATATCAAAGTTATTTGAAACAAACTGAGATAATGATGGATACTTCATACGAAGTGTCATCTTATCATCTAGAGGAATATCTTTCGTGTGTCCTTTTGGTTTAGTAACTTTAATTTCATCCACATATATTGTGACTGGAACTTTTGTCTCTCTATCATCAGGACATGTCACAGTTAATTTAATGTCTTCACCGATAGATTTAGCACGAATGTTTAAAAATAAATATTCGATATCAAATGTGGGTAGATTATCAATATCAACTCCTTTTGTCAAAACACATTTTTTTAAAACATCTGTTACAGCGTTTGTAATTTCGTTTTCATTTTTTGACTCAAGGGCAATAATTAATATCTTTTCCTCCTTCACGAGAAAGGGTCGATATCTAATCTTTTTGTTAGATGATGGTAACTTCAACTCATAAGTTGGAGTTTCAATGGTTGGTAATGGCATAATATTTGATTCAGTATTTTATATAGGAAGGTTTTAAAAACTTTTAGAAAAAACTACCACTTGATTTTACTAGGTTACCATTCTTTGTGTATATTTGTCCATCCCTTTCGACAAACGACCCCAATCTTAGACCTATGTTTATATCTTCTTGTGATCGTGTAATGTCTTTTTTAAGACTTTCAGTGCTTACAATGTCTTTTGAATTGACAATTCCACTTGAGGTGTTTACAACTGTTTTGTGAACTTTTTCGTAACTAAAATTAGTGATGAATCTATCATAAGCTAATTGTATATTACATCTTAACACATTTGAGTCACCATAGGCAACTCTCATTGAAGTTAAATTAGTAGGCCAGATGTTTAGAAATTCATAACATGTTAATTCAGATTTGTAACTTGCAGCTCTGGCATCATCTATGAAAGAATCTCTCTCGAATTTTGTAATTCTAATCGTTTCTTTGTAATCCTCTGGATAATTAAAACGTGAAAATGACTCATTAGATCTTATATTTGTTCTATCACTATCAAATATAGGATTTATATAATTCATCCAAGTTTCTAGAACCTCTAAGATAACATGGTCTGCATCTACATAGAAAACAAGATTTAAAGGTGGAAAATTTCTTAAATTTGGAAATGATTCTTGGATACCTTGACGATGACCGATGGCAGTAGATTCCACAAAACTTGTGCCTGGAATTTCAGCCTGTGTACACATTATAGACATTTTTTTCTGAAATCCGAATGCTTGAGTTCTCTTCTTGTTGACGGTGGTTGATGTTGTTAACCACGTTTCCCAATTTCCAAAAGAAAAATCAACCTCAAAAAAAGTATCGAGAGACGGTCTTGCGACAGTATCTCTGATTTTGTCAACACGATCCTTAAATATTTCAGCTGGTTTTATAAATGACACAATAAATAAACTTAAGTTGTTATTACTATATATGAGCTATAAAGGGATATATCGACCCTCTAATCCTAAAAAGTATAAGGGAGACCCTAAAAACATTATTTATAGGTCTTTATGGGAAAGAAAATTCATGAATTACTGCGATTTGAACGAAAATATACTTGAATGGGCCTCTGAAGAATTCTGGATTCCTTATCTAGATCCAACAACAAATCGTGTTCGCAGATATTTTCCTGATTTTTTTATTAAATACAAAGACAAAGATAGTAATATTCGTAGGTCAGTGATAGAAGTGAAACCGATGAGAGAAACGTTACAACCAAAGGCAACAAAGGGTAAATCAAGAAAAACAATGATAAATGAATCCATGACATATGTGAAGAATCAAGCAAAATGGAAAGCGGCTAGGGAATTTTGCGAAGACCGTAAATTAGAATTTAAAATTATGACTGAGAAAGAATTAGGAATACGATGAGCATTCTTCAAAGAATATTGAATAAGGTCACAGGTCAAGTTAACGAGGAATTTTTTCGTAGTCAATTACTTGATGAACTTGGTTCAACAAATTTTGAAACTGATTATGCAGACACAGCTGGATTTGCACCTGGCGAGATGTATTTTTTTACATACTCAGCACAGACAAAACAACCATATTATGACATGTATCCACTAACATATGTCATTGAAATGAGAACAGGTGGTTTTCTAGGATGCAATCTACATTATGTTCGTTTGACTCAAAGAGACGAACTCGCAATAAGCTTACTAAATAACTCTGCTCAGGGTGCAGTTGCAGTTCCTCCCATAACTCTACATAAATATCTCTATGCTGGCGTAAGAGGAACACCATATCGTATTCCAAATAGTGAATGGTCGGATGTTGCACAACTTCCAACTGAAAGATTCGTTGATATGAGAGGAATACCAGTCCCAAGAGACCGAGTTTACAATAAAAACTAATGGCGATAACAAACCCCCCAAAAGTATCAAAAAGTAGACCATTTGAGATAGGAGGAGAAACTTATTCTTTTCAATTCCAAAACGGTGAACTCCTCGGAGCTGTTAAACAAGATGCAGCAGGAAATTTTAAAGTACCAGTCAATCTAAATGATACAGTGCTACAATCAGATTCAGCAAAGGATACTATTATTCAAGCGTATAATGAAGATAAATGGGGGTCAAACTCAGATAATTATGCAACCAAATTTGAAGACATTGAAAGGGCTTCAGAATTTGAAAGAAATGATTTTTTTGATTTTAATCAAAAGAAATTTGTAAATGAACAAAAGGTAGACGCAGAAAATGTAGAGTCAATCGCAGTTCAAAATGCATCTCCGTCTAACTATGGAAACGTAAATAATAAATCTACTGAAATAATGTCCTATCCATCAGATTTGAATACTGATCAGGATCACTTCAAGATAATGAGATATAATTATCAAAGACCAGATTTGAATGCAAGTAAACCAAGACACACTAGATATGATAACGACAAAGAGGCTGGTGTAAAAAGAAGAATAAATGTCGCTGGTGATAGTGTGGTTGGTAGTGAACTAAAAGGTAGTGTTATTCTACCGATGCCAAAAGTAACCGACGTAAATGGTGTTGAATGGGGAAAGAGTGAATTAACCATATCAGGTCTTGCAGCTTTAGGTGCGGTTGACGTATTGACTGGTCAAGGAAGATACGCTGGAAAAACAGAAGAGGAAAAACAGAGAGATAAAAGTATAAAAGATCAACTTATTGAAGAAAGAGGAAGACAAGAAAAGAAATTTCAAAATTTTGGAAGTGCATTATATCTTCAATCAATATCTAAAATAGCTGGATTTGCTCTTGGTACAGATTTGGATGCTGACACTTACTTAGCAAGAAGTGGTGGTCAGGTTTTAAATCCAAATGCGGAGATGTTATTTCAAGGGCCTGTAATTCGTGACTTCAATTTTAGTTTCCTAATGATTGCAAGAAGTGAAAGAGAAGGTAGGGAAATTAGAAAAATCATTCGTTTTCTAAAATTAGGTATGGCACCAAAATTTAAAAGCACAACTTATTTGAAAAACCCTGATATATTCACTTTGCAATATAAAACTGGAAAATCAGAGAGTGATGTCTTAAATACTGTGAATAGATTCAATCCAGGCGGTCTCGCATTGACCACAATGGCGGTAGATTACGCTCCAAATGGTTATTGGTCTGCATATCGTGATTCACAACCAGTTGCGGTTAAAATGGATTTAAGTTTTACTGAACTTAGACCAATTTACGAACAGGATCAGGAAGAAACTTCACCAAATAGTGTAGGTTACTAATATGACATACTCAAGTTCACCAAATAGTTACTTTAGACAACTTCCAGACCTTGATTATCCATCATTAAGAAATGATAGAACATCAGTCTACGATTATCAAGTTGTAAAAAATATTTTTAAGAGAGCAGTTTTGCGTGACGATGTTTTTAACAGTGTTACGGCGTTTACCAAATACTCTGTTCAAGGTGATGAAAGACCAGACCAAGTTGCGTATAAGTTTTATAATGATTCTTCACTTGATTGGGTAATTCTAACAACTAATAACATTGTTCACTTGAGAGATGAGTGGCCAATGGGAAATCAAGATTTTTTAACTTATCTGAACGCAAAGTACACAACAGAGGAACTGTCAAATGTTCATCATTATGAAACTGAAATACTAAGAGACTCAAAAGGTAAATTAATTCAAAAAGGAGGCATAACTGTTCCAGAGGGACATTCCGTTAGTTTCCTCGATAATGGTGTTCTTAGAACTGAATCTAAAATCACATCGTTTACTTTTTTAGAACATGAGAATAACTTAAATGACAAGAAAAGGGATATTAATATTTTAAGAACTGAGTTTCTAAGTCTTTTCTTAGATGATTTTGCAGATATTATGGAATATAAACCATCAAAACAATTTGTGTCCGAAAGTCTTAAAAAGACAGAGAATCCAAGAATAATTTCGCCATAAAAAAGAGGTCGTTTTGAGCGACCTCTGGCGTAAAAAATGGCCCGAAATTTTTTTCGGGGTATTTCCTAATTTTCAGCTA
>Ga0163110_10001403_pt1 | contig 12277 bp, 11 predicted proteins | sample CRUFie1St17metaG_FD_108703 | JGI IMG/M metagenome (GOLD analysis project Ga0163110, IMG submission 108703) | Marine microbial communities from the Costa Rica Dome - CRUD Field 142mm St17 metaG | ecosystem: Environmental > Aquatic > Marine > Oceanic > Photic zone | place: Costa Rica: the Eastern...
ACGAAGCGGCGGGCCTGGACCTCATGTATGCCCTTCTCCGAGAGGTTGCTGTGAAGGCAAAAAGGAAGAGTGAGAGATGCGAATTGCAAAGGGCTGGGCACGGAAAGCAGCTGACTCGGCCGTGTAGCCGGGGAACTTGTTCGCGAACTCGTACGCCAACGAGATATCATCCTCCTGGATGGTCTTCTCCACCGACGACTCCGAGTTGGGCAGCGAGATGAACGAGAACGACTTGCCCGTCGAGGAGTAGCAGTCGTTGTCGCAGGCCGAGATCTCGGTGCCGACGGCGAGCGGGAAGCTGCTCTTAACATGGGTGACCCTGGGATGGCGCAACGGTGTGAGCAAGGGGTGCGTGCGGGCTCGACGCTGGAAGTTGGGGCGCGTACTTCATGTTGTGGAGCACAACCGACTGTAGGGAGGGGAGAGGGGCGTAAACAACGGCGCTGGACGAAGCTTGTGGTGGCTACGGGGCGTACCTTGAGGTCGCCGTGCTGCTCCGACGCGCCATCGAGGGCGACAAACTTCTTCGCCTGGACTGCGAGGACGAGCGGTAGACGCGGCGTCAACAAGCAAGTTTGTGTGTGAAATGGCAAGGCCTGGGGTTCAAGGCGCGGCGCTTACAGATCGACTTGAGGGCCTCGGGCGACGGCGCCCAGGTGCCCTTCGACTTCTGGAGGCACAGGTCGTTGAGCGACGCGCGGATCGAGACGACGACGTGGCGCGTGAGCGGGTTCTCGCTCGACTGCGTGGCGAACGAGTTGCCCTCGGCGAGCGCGGCAGCCTCGGGCTGCACCTCGGCGATGGCGGTGCCGAGGTCGGCGGCGGCGGTGTTGAGCGGGGCGGCGCGAACGGACATGGTGGCTGTCACGGGGGTTGCAATCAGCGGGTTAAAAAATCCTATTATTCCTGGGCAAGCTCGAGGGGTCGGCGACGGAGGCGACGGGAGCGAGAAGGGGACCGGCGACGGCGGTGGCGGCAGCAATAGCAATCTGCGCAATGCGCAGCGCCTCGCCGGGATCGTTCGCGACGCCCGCGTCGAGCGGGTCGGCGGTGGAGGCGGTTTCGTCACCGGCGGAGGAGGGCGCGGTGGAGGCGACGGTGGAGGGGCTCGTCGTCAGCGTGAAGGAGGAGGCGTCGTCGTCGCGGTAGTCGTCGGCGCCGCCACCGCCGCCCCCGGCGCCGAGGTGGCGGCGCGCGTCGTCGGAGTGCAGCGCGGAGAGGGGGCAGACCTCGGTTTCCTCGACCATCGGCGTGATGAAGAGGTTGTCCTCGCGCACCCACTCGTCGCTGGCGATTTCGCCGGAGGCGATGGCGTCGAGCATCTCGTGGTGGGTTTCGTGGCCAATCTCCAAGTCGCAGGCGGGCCAGGCGCACTGGGCGTAAAAGTCGAGGCGGCGGGCGAAGCGCTTGGCGGGCGTCTCGTCGACGGCGTCGCACATGCGCGCAAGGCGGATCCCCACGTAGGCGCGTTGGAGGGCGCGCTGCTCGGCGCAGAGGGCGGCGGCGTCGATGGCGTCCTGGAGGGGCCAGTCGGCAAAGGCGCCGGCGGCGGCGTGGACGAGCTTTTCGAGCTGGGTGCCGAGGCCGCCGGCGTCGAGATTTCCATCGCGCTCGAGGGTGTGGTGGCCGGGGAGGTCGTTTTCGCGGGCGAGCACGTGGAAGAGGACGAGAATGGAGGCGGTGATGCCAAAGGCGCAGCCGGCGTGGCCCTCGCGCTGGTGGATGCGGGGCGCGACCTGCACCTCGAGGCACAGCCTGGCTTGGCCTCGGAGCACGCGGTGCGAGGCGAGGCCGCGGGCCAGGTGCGGCACGTCGGGCCCCGACATGTGCTTGAAGTTTTTGGCGGTGGGCATGAGGGCCTCGTGCAGGGCGGCGCGGAAGAGGCGGGTGTGCACTTTGAGGTCGTCGCGGCAAATGTGCGACAGGTTCGCAAAGGTCGTGCCAAATATCCCGGCTTCGCACGTATAAGACGAGACACGCGCGCCGCGGTGGCCCTTCCGGAAGGCCCGGGGCTGGCGCGTGGCGCGGGGAGCCACGAGGAGGCGGCGACAGGCGAGGATTTGCTTGCGCGCGTCGATCTCAAAGCCGACCGACTCGCGGCACGCGTCGACGACAGTTCGCTTCGTGACTCTCCGCGCGGCGGTCGGCGGGTAACGTTCCGCAATGTCGGAGTCGCTTTCCAACCTGGGGTCGGACCTGTCGTTCACCATCTCGTTTTCCATCAGCCGCGAATTGCTTTCGGCGGCGGAAGACGCCGGCATTTCGCAGGAGGAGCTGGTGGCCATCGTGCTGGGCGTCGGCGTCGTGTTCACGGCGCTGCCCAAAACGCTGGGCGTGCTCTGGCGGGAGTTGTGGCCGCCGACGCCGACGCCGGCCGGCGTTGGCCGCGCAGAGTCGCGGGGGTCGCTGGTGGAGTTCATTGGAATTCTGGCGTCGCTGGTGAAGCGGATTTCCGCGTCGGTGTCGGTGCAGCTCCTAGCTGCGACGGTCGTAAGCAAGCAGCCCCTTCGAAGCGTCCGTGTGACCCTTTTGTTGGGGGTGGTTGCCTACTTCCTTTTCCTCTCGGAATCGTCAAGTTTCGGAAAGCGGCGCACCGGACAAGGATAGCGTGTGTTGCGATGCCCTTTTAAGAAATACGACGACGGCGCCTCAAAGCACAGCGAGAGCAATTGCAAGCACCTTTGGATTTTTTATCATGCACTCCCTAGCACATAGCCCTGAGGACAGTCCCTGCAAAACCAGGCCCCGTCGGGCACTCGGGTCAGTCCCGCACACTTCACGTGCATCGTCTTGTTGCAGAAGCCGTCCCTCGTGCGAAAGTCGCACAAAAGCATGGCCAGCGGTCCGTCGTCCGCGTCCATGGTGCCGAGACACACGAGGCACTGGTCGAGGTGGTGGGTTACCGACCCCTTACCGGGATCGGCCCCACCTGGTTTCCTCGCAGTATGAAGCGTGGAAGTTGTCTGCGTCGTCATGCTTGGTGTTGCGGTCGAAAGAAATGGGGCGACGACGACGGCGCCTCAAAGCGCGCGTAACATTCAAATCTCGCGCCGGAGATATTTTATTGAAATCCTTCCCCACGCGCTACGATTGCACACAGTCGGGCGGCTCGCCGCCTTCGCCCTCTTCGCCCTCTTCGCCGTCTTCGCCGTCTTCGCCGTCTTCGCCCTCTGCGGCCCGCAGGTACGCTTCGCCAATTCCAGCCATGGCATCTTCAAAGTCCCGCGCCAGGTCCATATTCTCGGGTTTCGCGGCGTCGATGTACCAGAAGAAGGCGACAGAACGCATCCGCACAAAGCGACGACAGGCGTACCAGTTCAGCCTGGCGCGCACACCGGCCCTGCTGGACGGGCCCTCGTTGCAGACGCCCCCCAACACAGGGTTTTGGATCAGCGGGGCGTCGTGGACAGGCATTTGTTCGGTGGCTTTCGTCAGCGCCTTTGCGAGCCACAGCTCACACTGCCGCTGCCGGCACGGGGCCGCCGACGGCGCGCGCAGAAGAATTTGCACAATCTCCTCGCGGCCAAACCCGGCCGCGATGGCGAGCGGCGTGAGGTTTTGGCGATTCATGCACCGCGGGTTGGCGTTGGCGGAAAGAAGCGTCCGGACGACCAGCGGCTGGTTGTAGGCGCACGCAATGTGAAGTGCCGTGTTGCCCTGAAGATCGTAGGCGTCGACGTTGACGTTCCTGGCGAGGAGCGAGTCCACGACGTCAATGCTACCGCGCGAGCACGCGTGCGCAAAGACCGCCGAGAAGCCCTGTGGAATCACGGCGCCTCGGCACAGGAGAAGTTCCGCAATCTCGCTGTGTTGGCAGTACACGGCAAGAAGCAGCGGCGTGCACAGCTGCTCGCGTACCCCGAGCGTGCCGTGGTTGCGGACGCACGTGAAATTGACGTTGGCGCCGACGCCGAGGAGTGCCTCCACGCGCTCCTTGCGGTTTGCCTGGATCGCACGAAAGAGTTGCAGGTCGAGAATCTGCTGCCGGGTCATTGTAAACGCCGAACCGGGCCCGTCGGGGCCGCCCCCGTCGAGCGTGCCAAGCACTCCGTCTGGAACCAGGTGGTCGGGGTTGGTGACGGCGGCGCGCCAGCAAAACCGGTTCACGCCCCTTCGGATCGCGTCTTTCAAGTGGTCCGCCATCGGCCGCAGTCCCGTCGAAGGGCACAGGTCGAAGCAGCACGCAGAGGTTTGAACGCCACCGGCGCCTCAAAGCGCCCGTCGCGCGCGAGATCGCAATCTCGAGTCTAACAAATGTAACTCTGGCGACGCGCGCTTTGAGGCGCCGTAGCGGCCTCGCAACGTGGCCCGCTTTCCTCGGCGATGCCATGCGCGACGGCGAGGCCGCGTCCGCGGAAGTGTTTGGCGCGGTCTTCGACTCGCCCGAGCTGCTCGAAATCATCGCCGGCTACGCGCGGTGGAATGACCTGGCGGACCTTTTGGCGCTGCATCGCGTGAACACGACGACGCGCCGCAACCTTGCGCATGCAATGGCGGCGTTGCAGAGGCTGCGACTGGCGCCCTACTGCAAGGGGGCCCGAGTCGTGTCGAACGCGATGCTGATCGTGGACACAGAATTTAACCACGTGAGTTTCCGCGGGCTCGCCGAGCGCAAACCCGACTTTTGGCCGGCGCTGCAGTTTGCGTTTAACGACTACCCGGGGGTGAAGATTTTGTACGCGCACGGCCGCTGTACCTGGAAGGGGGCGGACTTCGTGCGCTTCCTCGATTGGTTCACGCGCCTCTATCCCAACCGCGTCCTCGCGTGCTGCGTCGGCTGCCTGACCCCGCGCCGCTTGTACCAATCCGAATGGGCGGTCATGTCGGCGCACCCCGCCGTGCAGCTTGGCGTGGTGCAGCTTGTCGTGGACGTGCCCGCCGGTATCGATGTAGCGCACGACAGGATGATGGAGTATGTCGCCAAAGCGGAAAAGGTGGTGGCAGCGATGGGGCTTTAGGGGAGATGGGTACGTAGAACAGTGCGAAAGGTAATTCCATTCTTAACGTTGAGGTTGCAATCTCGCGAGCAAAACAAGCTCTGAGGCGCCGTGGTGCGGTTGCGGGCGCGTGCGTTTGTGCGTTTGTGCGTTTGTGCGTTTGTGCGTTCGGGATGGACGCCATCGACGTCGACGCCGCCGACTGGCTCTCAAAGAACGCGGAGGTGCGACTCAAGCGGTTCAAGAAGGCGTGGCACTCGCTCCTCGACACGGAAAAGATTCCCGCGAGCGGCAAGGGGTCCAACCCAGGCCCGATCGCGCAACACATTGCGATGGGAACCGACGCTTTCTTCGGCGCGTTGCGCGACTACCGCGAGGTCAAGGGGGTTGCTCTCTTCCTGTACCAGACGGTGCACATCGCGATCGAAGACGCCGCACAGTTGGCGAAGGAAGCCAAGAAGGAGAACATGCGACTGGGCGCCAAGCGCGACGTGTGCGGCGAGGGCCTCCACAAGCAGTTTCACGAGACGCTCTCGCGCGGCGAAGCCCGGATTCGGCGGGTGTGCAAAGCCATTGTCGACGGCGAGCGGTCGACGGAGAAGACGCTGCACGCGCTGCCGAGCGACCCGTCGTGGCCGTCGGCCCGGGAGAAGAAGCGCTCGGCGATGAAGCGCGAGCTGGATGCGCTCGACGACGAGGGCGAGGACGGCTTCCCCGTGGCCCCGCCTCGCCGATGCCCGCAGCCGCTCCCGCCCGGCGCCAAACTCAAGAAGCGGCTGATTGACTTTTGAGGTGGTAATACTACAAACACACAAACACCCGCACGCGTGCGCACTCGCGCCGCTCCGTGTCTACACGCTCTCGATTGACTCGAGTGCCACTTGGCGCGCGTCGAAGAGCTGCGTGGTCCCGTCGGGGTGCACGACGACGGTGAGGTGGTCGAAGCGGTAGAGGAGGGTCGTGCCGTCCTCTGGCAGACCGGAGGTGTGGAGCGCCAAGCCGCGCGGCGCCTCTTCGTGCTTCACCGCCTCGACGCGCACGCTGATGGCAGAGCCCGAGCCGTCGTGTCCCTCCTCCATGGTCAGGTCGAGCTCGCCACGAGAAAAGGCCGTGCCCATTTCTTATCAAAATCTAGACGTAGCATGCAACGTAGACACCCTAGCGCACAACTACATCTAAATTCACGACGACGGCGACGGCGACGGCACGTACTCCTCGGGCGTGTACTGGTTGGCGTCCGCCTCCGGCGCCGGCATCTCGCCTCTTCCGACCAAGCCAACATTCCGACCGTCGTACTTGCGGAACAGATAGTCGCCAGAGACCCACTGCACGTTGACGTTGACCGAAATTGCGTACGACGAGGGCGCTGTTCGCACGCCCATCGAAGGCGCACCCGCGCGCGAGGCGGCATTGTCGAGCACCGTGCCAATGCGCCACGCGCCCACAATGTACTGGCCGGACACGGTGTCCGCGCCCCGGAAGCCCAGCGGCAGTCCACACCGCGAATGCTTCGACTGAAGGTTGATCGCCGCGTTGTTTGCCAAATACGACGACGTGCATCGTCGCCACCGGAAGTTGGTCATGGAGCACTCGAGCACCTGGCGCTTGTTCGCGCGCACTTCCTGCGAAAGGGCTGCAATGTCGGCGTACGCCTTCTTCGCCGCCTCCACGTTCGAGTGGTCGATGCTGCCCGTCGCGGCCTGCTTGCGCTTCGCTTCCACCTCCGGCCCCAGCTGCACCCCCGTCTTCACAAAATCGACGTACGCCTCCACGTCGTCCGCGTGCCCCTTGAGCGTCGCCAGCGACTCGACCTGCGTCGACGGCTTGTACAGCGCCGCCTCCTTTGCAGCGAGCTTCTCCCGCGCTGCGCGGATCTGCTGGTTGCGCGTCGCGGCGGGCGCCTTGTAGGCGTCGGCGAGCTCGGCCCGCGCGGCTTTGACCTCCTTGTTCAGACCCTTTGCGGAGCCCGATCCGGCCTTTGTCAGCGTCTCGACGTCGGCGACGAGGAGAATGTACACGCTGTCGCCGGGCATCGCCGGCATCGTCGGGTCGCCGGTCCACGTCGTCGCGATGGAGTTGCCGGCGACGGCGACGTTGAAGAGCTGGCCCGAGCGCGTGTCGAGCTCCTCGGAGGCCATCTGATCCCCCGAGGGCGACGCCAGCTTCGACAGCGTGAGCCCGTCGGGCGACCAGGAGAAGAAGCCCCGGGCGCGCATGTGCGAGTAGAGCGCGAGGAAGGCCATGTTGTCGCCGTAGTTGCGAGCAAACTCGTAGAAGGCCTGCGGCGGCTCGTCCGCCACCGTGTAGACCCGCGTCTCGACGGGGCTGGACGGGGTGCCGACGCGGCCGACCTTGACGTACGAGACGTCCATGAAAAAGCCGTGCAGGAAGGGCGACGTCGTCGTCGTGTTGATGCCGCACCGGAACTGGCCGCCCTGGACCCGCTCGGCCCCGGACTTTGTGACGAGGCCGGTTGCCGGATCCGTCTCTACCTCGAAGAAGGCGGGCGCGTCGGCGGGGACCAGCTGCTCGTCCTCCGACGGCATCAGCGCGCCAGCCGCCTTCGCCTCGAGGGCAAGGAGGTGCGGCACGTCGGCGACGTTCGTTGCGTAGCTGTCGGAGAGGTAGGGTGCAAACTCGGCAATCTCGCCGGCGGCGAGGGGCTCCCCCGGCTTCCAGCGCTCGTCGGTGATCTTGAGCTGCGCCAGGTTGATCTTGTCGCTGCCGAAGACGCGGTAAAAGTACCGCTCGACCCAGCTCGTGGACGCGAGCCGCTGAAACCGGTCGGGGCCGATGCCAAAGTCGAGGATGCCGGGCGGCCGCACCGATTTGCCGTCGCGCACGTAGTTGCCGCGCACCCAGGCGAGCTCTCCCGACTTGAGGTCCGCGTACTCGTTCTTTACCACGTGCGCGCCCGCTTCGGCCTGGATGCCATGACTCGCGGGCAGCGCCGTGAGGGTCATGATCATGCCGCCGGCGCCATCCTTTTCGAGCGACGACTGCACGGGGACCAGCCGGGCGTAGGGCACCTTTTCGTTCGAGCCGCGGTTGTTGCGCGCCTCTTTGGCCGCGCCCGTCTGCGGCGCAGGGAAGCCGCTCGTGCCGGGGGTGCCGAGCAGCTGATCGCTCACTCCGACGGGCGAGCCGCCGGTCGGCGCGAAGACGCCACCGCCCTTGCCAGAGCCACCACCGGAGACAGCCTGTAGCATTTGTCTGTGTACAATAAGCGCGCGTCGATGCGAAGGCGTGCGTCACCAATGCGTGTCGTGCTTCCGTGGCAACGTTCACTACGGGGCGCTTAGCGCGCAATTATCTCTATGTGGCCCGGGCACCGTCCTGGGACTGTGCCACCACCACCGACCTCAGCCGCTCAAGATCGGATCGCGTTCCGACGATGCCCTGCCGGCGCCGCTTCTTCTCGACGCGGACGCCTGCCGCCGTCGCCAGGTCGCGGAGCACGAGCGCCACCCTTTGCGACAGCGAGCTCTCGCGGTCGGCGCCGCCGCACATGGCTTTCAGTCGCTCGGCCACGCCCTTGAATTCGACCACGTACACCGTCGTCGGTCCCGACTCGCGCGCGAGCTTCTGCTCAATCGTCTGTCGCAGCACCGCTCGCGTGCCCGTCAACACGGCGAACGCGCTCAGGTACGTTGGCGTCGGCGTCGGCGTCGGCGTCGGCGTCGGCATCGGCGTCGGCGGCGGCGTCGGCGTCGGCGTCGGCGCTCTAGCAACCTCCGCCACCGACCCTGGTGCCTCCCGCTCGCCGCCGTCGCTGTCGTCGTCGCTGTCCGCGTTGTCTTGTCGGCGCGCTTCGAGTATTGCAAAGTCCCACCGGTCGGACTCGGCAATGACGCGGTACACCAACGGCGCATAGGAATGCACGCGAAGCGCGCTCGGCACAATGATCTCGCAGCCGAAGAGGACGCGGAGCACCGCGATGACGCGAAACGAGGGGATCGCCGCGTGCAGTTTGAACCCTCTTTCGGGGACAAGGTGCAATACGTGCTTCGGCTCCGCTGCGTACAGGTGCCTTGGTAACGCCAGAGGAACACTGCCGCACTCCGGCGTCGCTTGGACGGCGATCGCTTCAAAATCCGGCGCTTCCGCGGTGCATCCCAAAATCCTCGTCAGCGACGAGATAGCCGCAACGGTGGCGTCTTGTAACGCACTGTAATGGGCACAGACAAACTCGGTAGCTGCGACTTGCCACGTGTACGGACGCACTGGCGCGACCGAGGGCGACACGAATCCTGGAAGCACCTGCATCAGGTCCTCAATCATGACGCCCTTCTCCGCCAGCGTTTCTGCAAACTGCGTGGGTGGATCCTCCACCAGTTGTTCAAACGCGTTGTTGTCGGAGAAAAACATATTCCCCTTGTCGTTCAGCAAGCTGCTAAACTGACGCAACAAACGCAACTGCGTCTTGCAGCGATCGCGCAACCTGTCGTAGTCCAAGTTCGCCAAGCGTTGCGCCGTGGCGAGAATGAATGTGAAGGCGCTTGCGTACTGGCAGCTCGCCCACATCAGGAGCTCCTTCAACCGCCCGTAGAATTCCGAGTTGCCAAATGTGGCGGCTGGCGCAAACGCATTGGGCACTCGGTCGACGGCCGCAAAAAGCTCGTCGGCAAACACGCTCATGCTGTTCCGCGACGCTTCGCAAGCAATGGCGTAGTGAAAATAGTCGGGCGTGAGATCGCCATCGTCTCCAATGTGCGGCGCAAATGGAAACTTCAACACGAGCCTCTCAAATTCCGCAAAGCGCACGACCGTGTTGCGCGGATACTCCAGAAATCTGTGGAGCTGCTCCACGATGCCGGCCCGCGTTGCAGCAGCGTCGTCGGCAGCGTCCGCGTCGGCCGCGTCGGCGTCGCCGGCGTCGCCAGCGGTGGTTGCTTCCGCCATGGGCACATCCCGAGATTTGTTGGAAACGACTACGGCACCTCAAAGCAGAGATTTTCCCCTTTTTTTATTTTTTTTATTTTTTTTCTATTCGCATGTATCTCACTCGCGTACCCGCGAGCGCTCGAGAGGACGCGCGCTCTCTCGCCCGTCCTCTCACACGCTCACGCGTTCACTCTCCCGCCCTCCCACCCTCCCACCCTCCCACCCTCTCATCGTCACCGGGACACTTCGCAGGCCGTCGCGCTTGTCTCGCTTGTCTGCATTCTCAGTTACGCGGCGGCACGTGCGGGTTCGGGTTGCGCTGCTGCAGCAACGCCAACTCACGCCGCATCTGCTGCAGCTGCACCGCCTCCGCCTCCCGCAGCTGCTGCAGCCGCGCCGCCTCCGCCTCCTCCGCCTCCCGCTGCTGCTGCAGCCGCGCCTCCTCCATGTCCAGCTTCTTCTGCATCTCCAGAACCGCCCAGTAGTGGTGGCTCGCGTCGGTGAATTGCTTCTCCGCCTGCTCGTCGCCGTTCAAGCCGAGTTCGGAGATGCGCCGCTTGCGCGTACGGTTGCGCTCTTTCACGAACAACGGCGTCGCCGGAACCGCCGGAGTCGCCGGAGCCGCCGGAGCCGCCGGAGCCGCCGGAGCCGCCGGAGCCGCCGGAGCCGCCGGAGCCGCCGGAGCCGCCGGAGCCGCCGGTGGCGACGTCCAGCTGCGATCCCACGCTTCCCCCGAAAGATCGGGCGTCGCAGCTTGCGACAGCGACGAACCCTGGCCCGGGTCCGCCAGCGCCGCAGTCGGAGTCGCCCGCGCCTGCGCCTGCGCCTGCGCCTGCGCCTGCGCCTGCGCCCGCGCCTGCGCCCGCGCCTGCGCCCGCTTCTGCTTCCGCGCCCGCTTCCGCGCCCGCTTCGCCAGCTCCGCCAGCTCCGCCTCGTTGTTCGCATCCTCCTCCTGGTCCGAGTCGGAATCGGCGTTCATGTCCATCCCGACGAACGGGAGCGCCTCCTCCTGCGGCGCCTCCGCCGGCGGCGCCTCCGCCGGCGGCGCCTCCGCCGGCGGCGCCTCCGCCGGCGGCGCCTCCTCCTGCGGCGCCTCCGCCGGCGGCGCCGCCGCGATCGCCTCGGACGCCGCCGCCGCCGCCGCCCGCATCTGCTTCACACGGTCCGGCAGCTTCGCGTCCGCCACCGCCTCGGCGAAAACGTCGCGCCGCTGCCCCGCTTCGTCCGCGCGCTTCTGCTTCCGCTCCAGCAGTAGGCCAGCCTTGCAGGCATCGTGGACGTTCGCAAAGTCGAGTTGGTGGAGCCAGAATTCGTTCGGCGTCGTCGGGTCCGTCTCGCGGCTGACGACGCGGAATTGCTTCTTCTTCGGATCGTAGCCGATGATCGTGCCCGCAAAGCTCTCCCTCGTCTTTTTGCCGTCGGGCGTCTGCACCTTCTGCTTCTCCACAAAGACCATCCGCCCATCCTGCACCACCGTCTTGGCGTAGCGCTCCTCCTTCGGAAGGCGGTTCCAATCGTCGGTGTGGGTGTACAGCGTGAGGAAACCGTTGTCGTCCGCATCCGAGCGAAGATCCTTGATGCTCTTGCAGCGCTGCTCCTGCTCCTCCTCCAGGTCGTCGAAATCCCACGACTTGGCCCGCTTCAGGCCGAGAACCTTGCACGCCCGGTCGATCCGGGCCATCTCCGTCTCGTGCGTTTCGCCGGCCGGCAGCTTCTCCAGCGTCGTCTTATTGCGACGCGTCTTCCATTCGTCCGGATCCTCCTCCGACGCCATGTTGTCCATCTGGCACGCTGCGTTGTCGTCCTCCTCCCCGTATTTCGGGTCCTCCAACGTCTTGCCCGTCTCGCAGCGGGGCATGCAGCGGTCCGAGGAGCGCTCGATCGCGGGGCGGAGAAGGTATCTCTTGACCCACTTCTCCCTGTCGTCGCCGTCCATGTCGGGGAACCGCACACGCACCTTGGTCGACTTCACGCGAGTGACCACGCCGGTCCAGAGGCGGTGTGCCTCCTCATTCTCGAGCACATCGACAACCATCCCCGTCACCACGGACCGCGGCGGCTGCCGAATGACGGCAAGCGCATCAATCTTCTCGTTCCGCCCCAGGAGCGCCTTCTCCGCCTTCCTGGCAGCCTTGCGCTGAGGAAGCTCCATGTACGATAGGAGGAGCGCCGCGTTCATCGAGTTCGGAGGCACGAGCACGAGAGACAACGAGGGAGCGCAAGAAGTACAGCGCCACCTGAATCGGAGTTGCGGCAGCTCAAAGCGGGCGTCGCGCGCGAGATTTCTTGCGAGGTTGCGGGAAGGCGCGCAAGTATGGGCCTTGCCACGGCGCCTCAATGCGAAGCCAAGCGCCGTGGCAAAACATGCTTGGGCGCGATGGGCGAGCGGTCCCAAGCGCCGCGCTTGGAGGGGCGGGGTGTCGGGGCGGATCCGGTCCGGTAGGGCCGCTGCGCGG
>Ga0163110_10001406_pt1 | contig 12264 bp, 15 predicted proteins | sample CRUFie1St17metaG_FD_108703 | JGI IMG/M metagenome (GOLD analysis project Ga0163110, IMG submission 108703) | Marine microbial communities from the Costa Rica Dome - CRUD Field 142mm St17 metaG | ecosystem: Environmental > Aquatic > Marine > Oceanic > Photic zone | place: Costa Rica: the Eastern...
ATTGCTAGAGATGAAAATGTACATTTAGCAAGTACACAACAAATGCTAAAAATCTTGCCACAAGATGATAAAGATTATGAAAAGATTGCAAAAGAACTTAGAGAAGAATGTACTCAAATGTTTTTAGATGCAGTTGAACAAGAAAAACAATGGGCAGACTATTTGTTCAAAGACGGAAGTATTATTGGACTAAATGCAGAACTGCTTAAACAATATATTGAATTTATTGCAGGCAAACGTATGTATGCTGTAAAATTAGATTCACCTTTCAATACAGGTACAAATCCTTTACCTTGGACACAAAAGTGGATAAGTGGAGGAGAAGTACAAGTAGCACCACAAGAAACTGAAATTAGTAGTTACGTTATTGGTGGCACAAAACAAGACGTTGACAAAGATTCTTTTAAAGGTTTCAGCCTTTAGAGATAAATAAATTGTGTATTTTTTATACACCATAAGACATGGTTTAAAAGTCTATTTACAATCGTTCATTCACTCTAAATGTAGCAGTGAACGGAAGTAGGTAACCTGAAAACCTCTTACGAAAGTAAGGCAAGCAAGTAGGCATTCGCCGAACGAGACCGAAAGTAACCGAAGGAACGCATCTAACTTAATTAATTGAGGAGGATGATATGACTTATTACAGAGGTATCCAATATGATCCCAAGAAATTACAAGCAGAGAAACCTGTTTCTTTGGCTGGTATTTACAGAGGTATCAAACACGATCCTATAGTAGCACAAAAGTCTGTGTCAGCATCGCACGGTACATACCGAGGTGTAGCATGGGAAAAGTAACTTATAGGAAGTGGGAAAAAGCAGATACAATAATAGTCAGTGTATTAGTATCAATACTTGCACTTATTGTTGTATTAGTCTAACAAACAACGAAAAGGGTCGGAGACGGCCCTTTTCTTTTGAGTAAAAAGATAAATACATGTATGAAAATGAGAGAACTAATAGACTTAATAGAATTTGACTTACTCGAAGCAGAGATAGAAGCCGAAATACAAAACGAAAAACTAGGGCCTGTAGGAAAAACAATGGCTACAATAGGAGCCTTAGGTAGTTTGGCAACAGGTGCTCTTGCTGACGAGCCAGCAGACATGGACCCAGGTGCAGATATGAATCAGCCAGTAGCACAACAGGCACAAGCACAAAAATCAATTGATTTAAAAGACATGGGAGTTAAACCAGAATTCTTTCCAACTACAAAACATTTTGATGTAGCAAACAAAATTGTTAAAGCAGAATATCAAGAAATGCAGAAAGAAGTTGATAAATTAAACTCCATGAAAGTTAAAGGCGCAGATGGTAGAGGCAAACAAATTGACATAGTCAGTAAAGCAAAAGCAGATTTAAGATTTACTGTAGACTTGATGTCAAAGTCTCATAAAATAGATAGACTGATTGATACATATGGACCTGATAAGGCTGTACGACAAGTAGCATTAAAATATAATCAAGAAGTTGCAAAGAATTTTGCAGAATATTTAAAAAATGTTAAACAGTTTGAAGCACCAGATTCAGCAGAACGTAACGTACCACAGGGGTCATAATGCCAGCACAATCAAGAGTTGGTGTTAACCAAGCAGGAGGAGTCATAGTCGGTCCAGGCGCCGCCACAGTCAAGGCAGAAGGTGCCAGAGTATCTCTAAAAGGCGACAAAGTTGCCGCTCATGGTAAACCCCCACACGCAGGACCAGTAATGGTTGGTTCCAGTAGCACAGTATTTGCAGAAGGCACACCAGTTGTTAGGGCAGGAGATGCCGCTACTTGTGGTCATACTGCCAATGGAGCAAGTACCGTATTCTCCGGTTAATCACACATACGCATATATAAATATTATGTATGCTTATAATTCAATTCAGTGACTATATCGACCCAATAGATTTTCCTGTCGAAATAATACAATCATTTAAACATAACACATATCTTGTGGATTGTGAAATAAGTGAATATAACATAATTAACAACATAACCAGCAATTATCCGGTACTAAGTATGCAATCTAACGAAGATTGTGCGTATATTGACGTCTATGAGCGTCATACAACGTCATATACAACAGTTTTTGCCGAAGATACACTTGCGCCACTCATAGAAAAATTAGACCTATTAGAGGCCCTACAACCACAAATTTTGTGTTTTAGTTGGCAAATGGACCGTAATTATATAGTAGATTATAGGATTAAAAAACTTATAGAAGCAGGAAATATGGTAGTTTGTGCAGGCGGTAATCAAGATTTACCTGTACATGATATAAGTCCTATAGCAGTAGATGGTACAGTTAAAGTGGGTGGAAATAAGCATAATGGACATTATCAAAATTGGATTGATATCTATGATGTAACTGTACCTAATGAACCAAATAGCAATAAAGCAGTTCATACTGTATGCGAACTTATGGCTAATAAACAACTTGAAATAGACTATGAATTAGGATATTACAGCGATAGCAGTATTCGTAGTGCTCCTTGGCCTCTTAGACTTGCACAGACGCCGTCTAAACAAACAAAATACTATGAATTTAATCCTGTATCCAATTTAAGATATTGTGCAGGAGAACACCTTATACCAGTTAGACCAGGTGACCAAGTAAGTATGTTATATGGTGGTTGTGCATTAGAACATTTTGTAGAAGCAAGATATGTAGATATGGGTACAGAATTACCACGTGGCATAACATTTAATTTACAAAGTGGTTGGTTGTATGGAACTTTTAAATTTAAAGAGGATATGTTTCATAGATTTCAAGTTGATATAAATGGACAACTATTTGAGTACCACATGATTAGTTGCGATGCAGATAACAAACCAAGTTACGAAGATGTAAAACACAAATATTTTAACAGACCTTATGATGCACCACCATTTACAATGAGAGAGTATTGGGTACCTATGGCAAGACCTGTAAAATTATTAGAGCCTGGAGATCCTTTTATTAGAACTTATAATTTAAATGATTATCATTTGTATAGGGAGGCAGAATGAGAGGCGTAACATTTAGTGAATTTGGCGGAGGTAAAAACGTTGATATGTTTGTTCAGGCTCCTATAGCCAAACCACAATCTCCAATGAAAGAAGCAATTAATACTGCTATAAAAATAAGGAATACATTTTCAAAAGATTTATATGTATGGTGTGATTATAGTGTACAACACATATATTCTCAAATTGCCATGCAGGCATTTAAAATGGCAGGTATAGAATTTGTTGCGGCTATTCCTGTGTTGAGTAACGATTTAAGCAAAAGAGAAAATGATTGTACTATTGCATACTGCGAACAACGTAGCATACCTTATGAATTGTTTCACATAGATGTAGAGCATTTATTCAATAGTACAGAATTAGAAAAGTATGGAGAATTATTTCCTACAACACAACCACAAATGACGATAGCAGGTAAATATTTTGACATGTTACCAGATTGTTGTATTGTGTATCCTGGATTTATGATGCATGTTAGTACAAGTGATTGGACAAGAACAAAAAATAATGGATTCATGCCTTTTGTTCCACACCAAACACAAGAACATGCCGCAGAAGTTTTTGGCAAAGAATATACAAATTTTCAAGAACATTATGTAGACATGTACACTAGTTGGATGTTTACACAAAGTTATGGGGAAGTTTTAAAATCTCCTACACAAGAGTTCGTAGATAATGCTCCACATAGATATTATCAATATGAAATTAGAACTATAAAACAAGCAGGTTTTGACATAAAACCTACTACACAAAAATTAATAGGTATTGAATTGCTTAAAACACACTTCGGACATGATAAATACGATAGTGAACTTCGACAAAGATTAGCACCATATGGTCCATTGACTTTAAAGTATGCTAGTCTGCAATACACAGTAAAGGTCGACACAAGGTTAAAGGAAATGTTAGAAGCACACCATGAAACAAGTTTTGACTTCATTAACAAACTTTTTTAAAGATAAAGCAAAAATAAATTTTTGGTTTTACACACTTCCAATTCAATTAGTTGGATGGTGTATCCTGCCGATTATGGCATTTAATGGCGATTGGAATTATCTATGGTTAGGTCTTTTAACATACTTTTTGTTTGGTTGTGTAGGAATGGCTATAGGATTACATAGGTATTGGGGTCACAAAGCATTTGAAATGCCTAAATGGAAAGAAAGAATTATGACCACATTTAGTGTGTTTAATGGTTATGGTAGTATATTTCCTTGGGTTATGATACATGAAAGAGGACATCATAAAAATAGTGATAGAGAAGATGACCCACATTCACCATTACAAGGTTTTTGGCATGCTTTTTTAACTTGGCATAGAGAACAAAAATATTTTGATAAACACATAGATAGACGTACTTTGGTTACTTACATAAGAAGAGAGTTTGTAACAGATAAGTATTATACGTTTTTAAATGACAATCATATTGCAATTAACTATGGAACATTTGCACTAGCATGGTTATTGTTTGGTTGGCAAGTTGCACTATACGGTATCTGGTTTGGTATATGGGCAACATTAATGAATACCAGTTTGGTAACAGCACTTAGTCATTACAGTTGGTTTGGCTATAGAAACTTTGACACACCAGACAATAGTGTAAATAATAGAGTAGGAGCAATCCTTACATTTGGTGAGATGTTACACAACAATCATCATAGAAATTGGAGAGCAACTAGTAACAGCCAACACTGGAGTGAAATAGATATCAGTGGTTGGGTAATTAAAGGACTTAAAAAATAATGTTATTTTATTTGTTATTTTTACCAGTATCATTTTTAAGTTTGCTATGGAGTTTAGCAAATGGTAGTACACAACTTTTATGTGCTACCATCTTTTTCACGATTTTATATAGTGGGTATGGTATAAGTGTTGGATTTCATAGACTACATGCTCATAACAGTTTTAAAACTTATGAACCTATAAGAAAGTTATTACTTTATTTAGGTTGTCAAGGAGCACAAGGCTCACCGGTGACTTGGACATTACTTCATAATAGAAGTCATCATGCACACACAGACAAAGACGGAGACGTACACACTCCAACTAAAGGATTATTTTATGCTTTCTTTGGTTGGATATTTCATAAAGAAAATCACGAATTTGCTCGGAAAGAACTTTTTAAAATTAAAAGAACTTTAGACCCGTTTGCAATCTGGTGCCATAAAAATTATTACATGTTAATCCTTTTAAACTTGTTTATTATTTCAATATTAACAGTTTGGTGGTTTGACGGAAGATATATACTTGCTAGTTTAAATGCAAGTTTTTTAAGTGTAATTATTAGTGGTATTGTAAATGTATTTGGACATTATCCTATTAAAGGATTGACATACGAAACAACACCTATGAATAATAAAAGCACTAATAATCCTTGGTTATCTTTGTTTACATGGGGCGAAAGTTTACATAACAATCATCACTATAGACCAAGAAGATTAAACTTTAACACAAAATGGTATGAGTTGGACGTAGGCAGATGGTTGATATCACCGATAAAGAAATCTTAAGAACTTTTTTCAAAGGCGAAATAGGCTGTATTGAATACAGCAACAAATGGCTACCACAACTAGAAAAATTTTGCGGTGTTGCAAAAGACTTAGGTTATGTTAGTAACGAATCCCCAGAAGCAATGAAAATAGATGAAATACAATATCATTGTATGATTCATATTCCTACACAACAAATTTATGCAGTAGCAGGTGTACAATACATGCCTGAATACAAAGAAGGCTACTATAGAATATGGACTAGATTATGTAGAATACCTAATCCAGATATACCTATGACAACAAGTAGAAGATATGGTAGAGGAGAGATGCCTGAGTTTGATGGACTACTTTACTTTAATTGTGATTGGGCAACAAAGCAAGATAATTTTAAAGCAACATTTGGAACCACATTAGCAAATAAATCTTATGCTGATAGTTATGTTAGAAGTACAAATACAATTACAGATTATGTTGCTAGGCATTGGTGGAAGAAAAAAGGAATAGCAGAACCAGAAGGAATAACAGAATTTTATAAAGTACCACAAGTAGTGTGGCGTATGCATTTTGATAAGTTTAAGGATTTATAATGACACCCAATATTAAAAAAATGTTGTTCCAAGTAGATAGTAAAATGAATCATTCTATAATAGATGATTCTCCTATACAAGTAGGTTGTGAATTAACAATACCAGACAAATATAAAACACAACAACCATTGTGTATTATAAGTCATGGTTCAGGTGGACTTGGTGCAGATACTGATTTGTTTGTAAACAGTTTAGCAAATTTAGGTATTGCAAGTTTATGTGTTGATAGTTTTACAGGTAGAAATATAGATGCATTACATTGGGGCGATATACTTTCTAGTTATGTTAGTCCTAAGATGAGAGCATTGGAAACTGTACATGCATACAAATATTTAAAAGAGAAAAACTTTGAATTTTTAAATTTAGATAAAGTTGCATGTGTTGGATTTAGTTGGGGAGCAGATACAATAGCAAATATTACAGGTTATTATTTTAATCAACTTCCTAAAGACACCTTTTATGCTTTATGCTATGGAAATTTATGGCCCTTTGAAGAAGCATTTTATAATGCAAAAGATTTGAATGTTACATTGTATCATGGAGAAAAAGATAATTGGACAAGTCCTGAAAAAAGTAAAATTTTTGCAGAAGAGACAGACAGTAATTATGTAGAATTTTTTGATTGTTTACATGGATTTTGTAAACCAGCAAATGGTCCAACTGATGTAGGCGAAGTAACAATAAATCATCATGCACCTTTTCCTATACCAACAGAATTGACAGATGTTTATAAATGTATTATGAAAGGCAAGATTTGGGAAGACACAGACTTTCAAAAAGTTAATGTTGTAATGGAGTATGATGACCTTGCAACACAAAGAATAATCTCAGATATCTACAAACATTTACTATAACAAATACCGATAAATAGTAGTATGCCTAAACTACTATGGGTAAAAGGCCCACATACAACAGATCCAGAAAGAGCAGTACAAATACAATGGAGTATGGGAAACACCTGTAATTTTAGTTGTGAATACTGCCCAACAATCCTTCATGACGGAAGTAAACCTTGGTTACCAACTGAACGTTATTTACAAGTTGTAGATAAAATATCTAACCACTATAAGGAAAAAGGCAGATATATGCATTGGGAACTACTTGGCGGAGAAGTAACCACTATACCAGACTTTGAAGAAATTATAAAACGTATCGCACACTATAATTCTAGTGTAACAATATACACAAATGGAAGTAGAACAACAAGATGGTGGGAAGAAGCAAGAGATTATTTAACAGGAGTTGTTATTACATATCATCCTTTGACAATGGATGTACAACATTTATATGACGTTGTTAGTACACTAAAAGATAAACTAATTTTAGATATTAATATTGCAGGCATTGGTGGTCGTGTTGAAGAATTAAATGAAGTTGCAAACAATTTAAGAAACATGTTTACAGATGGAAAAATGCAAAGCATTTATGATGTTAATATTACAATTAAAACAATGTACAAAAAATATTTAGGTCCAGAAGCAAACCATCATCAGCAAGAAGCATATTATGAATATACACCAGAAGAAATTAAAATAATGCAAAAACCAGGAGTATTACCTAATCCAAATCATAGACCATCAGATCCAGATGACAGTATGGAACACCCTCGTTTTTGGAGTACGGAGTTTATGTATGACGATGCACCTCCCAAGTATGTACAAAGTCATCAAATCATAAATGAAGGTTTAAATAAATTTAAAGGCATGAAATGTGAATTAGGTTTTGACAGTTTAAATATTGATATGAATGGTGAAGTAATTAGTAGTTGGTGTGGTGCAAGAAACTTTGGAAACATTACACAATTAGAAAATTGGGATATTCCAAAAACCGAAACAAGGTGTCCTTACGAATTCTGTAACAACCTAAATGACATCAGCATAACCAAGACGTTATAATGTTATATTGATTCCTAACTAAACCTTATAAAAAACATCTTTTTTATAAGAAAACTTATAATATATTATAAATACATTTTATATTTTATTAGGAATGCCGAATAGTCGGATTCCACTTAACCTTGCTATAACTTAGGAGGATATTAAAATGAACTTTATAGTCGGACTACGAAATAAAATAATGTGGCTTGGATTTAGAGCCATTAGACCATTAATATTTTTAATGGAACCAGAACAAGCACACTATTCACTTAAAAGGGTGGGTGTGTTATTAGGAAGTAACCCAGTAACAAAATGGCTAACAGCCTTGTTAATGGATTATAACCACAAAAGTCTAGCAATCACAGTAGATGGTATTGACTACAGGAATCCTGTAGGACTATCGGCTGGCTTCGACAAAGACGGAGAATTAACAAAAATTTATCCTTCTATTGGATTTGGACTTGCTGAACTTGGATCATTCACAGGTGAGATTTGCCCAGGTAATCCAGGGAAAAGATTATTTAGAATGATTAAATCAAAAGCAATCGTTGTGTGGTATGGACTTAACAACGAAGGCGCAGAAACAATATCAAAAAGATTAGCCAAAGAAGATTTTGGCAGATTAAGAGTAGGTATCAATGCGGCAAACTCTAACTTAACACCTGAGTTTGACTTAGAGATGTCTATTAACGATTACTTGAAAACAATGAAACTGTTTAAAGATATTGGTGACTACTATGATGTAAACATTAGTTGTCCTAATACTCAAGACGGTGAACCATTTGTAGATAAGAAAAACTTAGACGCACTTTTAACTAGGATTAATGAAGAGATTAGACCTATTAGCGATAAGCCTATATATGTAAAACTTGCGGCTGACATGACATTAGATGAGATAAACACCATTGTTGACGGTTGTGTTGAACACGGCATGGACGGTGTAGTATGTACTAACCTTGCTAAACCTCAATACAATAGTGAACATAGACCAGAGGAATATCCAACAGTTGATGGTAGACTTCCTAAAGGTAAAGGTGCGATGAGTGGATTGCCACTACAAAGAATATCTACAAATGTAATTAGGCATGTGTACAGAAGAACTAGAGGTAAATTAACTATCATAGGAGTAGGTGGTATATTCACTGCCAAAGATGCTTATGAAAAAATTACATCTGGTGCTAGTTTACTGCACATGATAACAACAATGATATTTGACGGCCCACAAAATATTAATGAGATTAATAGAGGACTAGTTAAATTATTGAAGAAGGACGGATTTGAAACAATGGCAGAAGCAGTTGGTTCAAGAAATCCTTTACCAGAACTTAAGGCGTCGTAAGGCGTCTTAATTCTTTTGTTATAAAAAAGAAGTGTTTTATAACTTTAATTATATTATGATATAAATACCTTCTATAGTAAGCAATAAGTTTTGTTTATAATCATTCTCCCTTAAGATGATACAAGTAAAACGTTCAATTATTTTTGCAGGTCTCCTGTTCTCGGTACAGATAGGAGATTCCATGGCTGGAATAATGAGAGGAATTAGAGACATAGAAAACAGTTATTATATACACAGTAGGATTAACGATGGAAGATTTTAAAGACAAAGCAGAACTATTTACATTATTATCAATTTTTATTGTAAGTATTCTTGCATTAACACCGGCGATATGAAACAGGCTATTATTTTAGGACTAATAATTATACCTTGGGAAATACCTGTTTTGGTTGCCATAACGACATTTTTAACATTATTTTAAATGGAAAAACAATATACATACAAAGAAGCAACTCCAGAGCAAGTAAAGGAATGGCATGAGAAGGAAGGCAAATGGTGGGCAGATAGAGCCATACCTACAGTAGCAATAGCATCTGTATTACAATGTTGCACTTTAGGATTTATGCTATTATCATTCTATCTTTTGGATAAAGTCTTTTCCTAACCAATAAATAGTAGTATGATTCCATACTATTTAGACATACCTGAATTAGAGTTACCTTTCACAATGGAAGACAAGCCGTATGTACAACATCCTATGGACCGTATGACTCCAACAGGATTAGGTCTAGGAGGTAACAGTTTTCAATATAGAGGAGTTCCTGAAGATTGGTATCAATCTACAAAAACATATTTAGATGAAAAACTTAATATTAAAGTAGGAAGTTTAACATTATTAAATACTATGTGTAATGCTTCTAGTCCTTGGCATAGTGAAGGACCTACAACATTTGGACGTAGATGTGCATTAAACTTTATGGTTGCTGGAGACTTTGAACGTAGTTATGTACAATGGGCAACAAAAGGAGATACTGATCCTATAGAAACTTTGGACAGTAAAGGTGCATGGTGGGAAGATGAAAATTTAGAAGTTTTAGCAGAACATAGAATGACGCCAGGCAAAGCAACAATTTATAACACAATGCACTGGCATAGAGTTTTTAATTTTACAGGTTGGAACAGAATGGTAATTAGTGCCGCCATTACAGAAGACATTGAAACAGTGAATAATATGTACACACAAGGCACATTATTCAAGAATTAAAGTTATACTTAACATTGTCTTATCTTATAACATATAAGTCAATCTTGGATAAATACATGTGTAGAAAAGATGTATAACATCGCAAAGGAGTAACTAATCAAAATGTCTAATAAGACACCATACGAAATTCGATTAGAATTGATACAAGAAGCAAGGTTAATATTACAAGCAAAGGCTAGTAAACCTGAGTTTATGCCATCTACTGAGGAAGTTATCTCCGAAGCAGAAAAACTCAATCAGTTTATTTCAAGAAAACCTGACTCAAGATAATACCAGTTTATTATATTTCTGTTGACAGAATAAGTTAAATAAAGTACAATAACACTTTAATTATTCTTTAAACAGGATTATACATGGCGAAAAGAAAGCAACGAGCAAAGTCTAATAAAGCAAAAGCACAACAGGCTAAAAGCACACCAAAAACAGTCAATGAAAATATTGACCCACAACAAGATGATACATTATTTAAACTGTTGGATGCAAAAATTGAAATACCTATTCAGGTATTAAGAGAAAAACATATCTTTATTGCAACACCTTGTTATGGTGGACAAATTGGCGAGCCTTATTTTAGAAGCATGATGAGACTTGCTATTTTATGTAACAAGTATGATATCCAATTTACTGTTAGCACACTGGCAAACGAAAGTTTAATTACAAGAGGAAGAAATACACTTGTAAGTTTCTTTATGGAACATCCTGAAGCAACACATTTATTTTTCATTGATGCAGATATTGAATTTGATCCTAACGATTTGTTAAGAATGGTTGCATATGATAGACCTATTACAGTAGGTGCATATCCTAAAAAAGCAATTAATTGGGATAGTATTATAAATGCGGCAAGACGCAACGAAGAAGAAACTCCACAAACAATTGAAGGACATAGTTCTAACTATGTTGTAAACTTTGATTTCTTAAAAGATGAAGATGGAAATCCTCTTAACCAAATACAAATCAGAGATAATTTAATTAAGTTAAAAGATGCTGGCACAGGATTTATGTGTATTCAAAGACAAGTTATTGAAAAAATGTTTGAAGAATATCCAGACTTAAAATATGCAAATGATATTAATGTTGATGAAAAATTTGAGAAACACATGTACGCATTGTTTGACACAATGATTGATCCGGAAAGTAGACGTTACTTGTCTGAAGATTATACATTTTGCAGACTGTGGCAACAAATGGGCGGAGAAGTATTTTTAGATCCACGTACTGGACTTAACCATGTAGGTCATTATACATTCCGTGGTAACATTAGAAAACTTATAACAGGATAAAAAATGGAAAAAGCAGAGCAAACTATAGTACATGACCAAAGTAGTGTAATAAGTATTATACTTCCAACACGCGGAAGAACAGGCGGAGCATTACAAGATAGTTTAAAAAGTTTACTTGATAATGCAACAGACCCAGCAAAGATAGAAATTATGCTAGGTGTAGACGAAGATGATAAAGATACTATTGATTGGGTAAACAACGAAGCATCTAATTTTGTAAAACCATATGGGTGTGCCTGTAAAGCCAAAATATTTCAACCACTAGGATACGAGCAACTTAATGTTTATGTAAATTTACTTTGTCATTCTAGTACAGGTAATTGGTTATTTCTTTGGAATGATGATGCACTTATGCAAACAAAAGGTTGGGACGAAGTAGTACAAAGTTATGATGGACAATTTAAGTGTTTAGCACCTAAGGATAATCATGACCATCCGTTTGCTATATTTCCTCTTATTCCTGCAGATTGGTTTGTGTTATGTGATGCTTGG
>Ga0163110_10001407_pt1 | contig 12259 bp, 8 predicted proteins | sample CRUFie1St17metaG_FD_108703 | JGI IMG/M metagenome (GOLD analysis project Ga0163110, IMG submission 108703) | Marine microbial communities from the Costa Rica Dome - CRUD Field 142mm St17 metaG | ecosystem: Environmental > Aquatic > Marine > Oceanic > Photic zone | place: Costa Rica: the Eastern...
GAGGGACTTTCCACATGGGGGCACCCCCCGAACAAATCGGTGCGGACCCCGACGAACAACCTGAGCATATAGCGCATGTAAATGACTATCTATTAGCCCCAAAAGCATATAAAGTTCTGACTTGAGATGAAGAGAAATTTTTAATCAGATGGTATACTAATCAAAAGGATCTTTAATATTATTTGGATCTACATATTCTGGAGTAGCGTTTACAGAGGCAGAGAATCCTCCTGTTTGATTCACAATATAGTATGGGATTTGTGAGCGCCCTATTAGGGTAGCTGAGTTTTGGGTGAGTTGCTTGGTACGTGCCATAACCTTATTCCAATTACAATCGCTATTGTTTCCTGCAGCGACTTCATGTAAAGCTACGAAGAACTGGTTCGTAAAAATTCCACCTGTTGTTCCATTACCATAGGAATATTGGCCAGCTTTACTACTGGTAACCTTTACTTCTCCCTTTGCTAGTTTAAAGAGGGTAGCATAGTTGATGCTGATTCTTCCAGAACGAGCAGCTAGCCCAGGTACACGTGTCACATGGTGATTACAACAATCAAACATAGTGATAAGCAAGCGAGGGTTCTTTGCTTTGAGCTTTTCGTGTACTTTATCCATGGTGAACTTGGAGTTACCAACTTGGAAGGCGGAGAAAGCACTTCCATGTCCTGGGTTTAGGCCATATCCTGTATAGTAAAACCATACTGCATCATTAGGTTGACAGCGTAGGCTGGTAATCGCACTGACAAGTGTACTCGAAGAAAGATTCTGCTTCTCATACTTGTACGTTTTGAGCTGCATGTCCAATAATCTAGCGATATCTTTTACTTCACGTTGCATGTTGGTGTAATCCGCAGGAGCTCCTACCCTAACGGCATTGGTCTCAGCTATGATGAACACATGAAGAGTTTGGGCATTCATAGATGTACCTAATATGCCTGAGAATATGATTAGCAGTATTATATTCCAACCTTTTTTCATAGTTAAATAAGTTTTTATGTTAATAAGCACACAAAGTATTCCACTTAACTTCATTGTCTATGTTCTCCGAAGGTGGTTAATCAGATTTAGCAAGTCTAAACCCAACGCTTCCATTACTATCACTTGGTAGAAGGCCAAATCTTTGATCTGACTTTGTGAGTTTACTTGACCACCCCCCTCCTTTTAGCACATAACACTTACCTGACTCACATTTATTGGGCACTTTATCTGATTCATAAATACTATTACACCATTCCCATACATTTCCTTTGAAATCGTACCCGCCAAAACAGTTGGGAGTATACATACCTATAGGAGCAGTATATATATATCCGTCATTGTAGCCTACTGTATTCCCTTCTACAGCACCTATATTCCCGACAATCCTTGTCTTAGTAACGTCTGCTTGTCCATAGAGACCGCAGTTGGTTGCACGCTTCCACTCATTTTCTGTAGGCAGACGATATTGCTCTCCTTTTTTTTTGCTAAGCCACTCACAATATGCAATCGCATCATTTAAACTAACATGGATAACAGGCTGATTGTAAGCAATTATCTCTCTCTCTATTCCTAAAGGATCATCTTTCCAAGTAACCCCTTCCTTTAAATACCAGCCTTCTTTTGCTGAGAAGACCTTACTTCCTCCATTTTTCTCTGCATCACCTTTATAACCAGTAGATTCAATGAATTCAGCATACTCACATATAGTAACTTCATACTTACCAATATAGAAGCCCCCTACATCATCGCCACCGCTAATAGGTTCACCCAAAGTGTTATGATATTTTTCACCAGGAATAAAAACCATTTCTGGAAGAGAAATATAATCATCATCTGGTACAGCTTTCACCATGAATTGTGTATACCCTTTCAAGCCGCTTTCCAAATCTTGCAAAACATTCCAAGAAACAAACTTTACCCCCTTTCCGCAGACTCCAAAACCTATATCGCCCCTAACCGTCTGACATTGTGTCCAATCAATTCCATTATGGCTAAAATATAAAGATATAGAATAATGCACATGCTCATTAGCATTAAAGCCATACGATACAGTAATCCAGTTGTTAAGAACTGTATACTCTTCCTTAACATAAAGAGAATTTTGAGAAAAAGTACAAATACTTAACAACAACAATATATAAACAATCAAATATCTCATAACAACTAAGGTACAACATATATTTCCATATTTTTAAGACCATTGTGCAGCATTATGGGGTGTTGAGATTTTCCCATCTTATGCTTTTCTACCATGGGAGGAACCGCCTCTTGTAAATAATCGGTAATCTCATTAATGCTAATTCGTCCATTCTTGTTGGAATCAGCCATACCTTCTCCTAGTCCTTTTAATAAAGCCTCTGAAAAAGCTCCATTTTTCCAAACACTATCTTCGTAAGAATTTTCATCTCCTCTAGCAGATGCAATTATACAGAAGTTCTTTAAATTAGAAGCCTCCTTAAGGATAGTGTTCTCTATATCTTTCACTGTAGCCGCTTTCAGTCCAGATAGAGCATTACCACTTTTACAGGCATCAATAAAAATAATATTTTTACTATCACGCCAAGCTAAAAGATTAATAATCTCGCTAAATTTTAAACTACTACTTATAGGGGTTCTAGAATCGTAATCATTTAAAGGAAAACAATATTCATCATCGATTACCAAACCATGCGAGGAGATAAATACTATAACTGTAGATTCAACTTTTACACGCTTGTACAAAGAATCTACAGCATTACACACAAGTTCTATTCTCAAACGTACTGCTTGGTGAGTAGCCTCCTCTCCTAAAAACGGATAAACTTTTGTCTGATTGTAGATACTTTTATTTTCTAAATCAGATTGGTTCTCAAACATCTCTGCTATATCAGCCGCATCATTCTTCAAATATTGTAATATTCCATCATTAGGACCTACAGTCAGAACATAAAATGCTCGCTTATTTGGAATAAAGTAAATCTTTCTATTCTGCAATAAGAAAGTTTCGCCATTCTCTTCAAACCTAGCTTCAATAATATTTTCACCTTGTTTCAAAGTAATTCTACAAAAAACTTCTAAACCTTGTTGAGTTTTAGGATTAAGTTCTATATTATCTGATTTACCTCCTGATATTATATCTTTATCCCCTCCTGATATTGTTTCTCCATTACAATATATGTACAAGTTTTGTTTAGCAAACTCCATAGATACTTGCTTTCTAATGATAATATGCAATTGATAATATTGCTCATTAGTGGTATCAACCACTAAATAAGGGGTTACCCACTCAATGGAAGCCTCACTACTCATATCTACAAATTGAAAGCGTGTCTTCCCTATAAGTTCCCTACCTATGTCTTGCGTATACCCCATTACTATCCCCCCAACAAATAAACATAAAACAAACAGTTGGTTACAATTCATAAAGCAAGTAATTAGGCTAAACATTTCCTTGGTTAAATATAACATCAAAACAACAAAGCTAACAACCTAATTCTTACTATCAAGGCGACATCGTTCCCATCATCCTAAAAATCCACGCCCCCTAAACGAAAATATCCGTAACTTACCCACAGCAAAAACCATTTCCTCCCTATGAAACCACTATCTCCAGAACAACTCCAGTCGCTCGTTCCTATGATTCCCATTGAAGGCGGAACCTTCCAAATGGGGGCAACGCCCGAACAAATCGGTGCGGAACCCGACGAACAACCTGGGCATATAGCGCATGTAAAGGATTATCTATTAGCCAAATACGCCCTTACCTTCCAAGAATACGACTTATTTTGTGAGGCCACCCATCGTCCTAAGCCTCACGACCAAGGGTGGGGACGAGCTGATAGACCTGTCATCAATATCACTTGGTATGACGCAATTGAGTATTGCAATTGGCTGAGCCAGAAAACGGGGCTTCAGCCTTGCTATATCATCAACAGAAGCCTCTCAGACCCACACAACCGAAGCCTTGAAGACTTCATCAAATGGATTGTCATATTTGACCAGAACAAAAACGGCTTCCGACTCCCTACCGAACAAGAATGGGAATTTGCAGCACGTGAACGTGGACACATTGGGCTATTTGGGGCAAACAAAAACGCCGTTACCCTCGAACAATATAACTACAATCCCACCGAGGAATTCCCCTATGCCGAATCAGGGATTTACCGCCAACAAACCTTGCCCGTTCGCTCCTTCCAACCCAATAGCCTCGGGCTCTACCAAATGCAAGGCAACGCCCTCGAATGGTGCTTCAATTGGAAGGAAGACTATCCCAATCAGAACAAATCATATACTTATCCCTTCAAAGGAAAAGATGATGGATTATACCGCGTTTGTCGCGGAGGGGCATGGCTCTATAGTGCTGATGGAATGCGAAATTCCTCTCGTTTCGGTGCAACCCCTGGCCGAACCTTCAAAACTGTAGGCCTCCGACTCGCCCGAAATCCCAGCTAGTCCGACCTCAACGCCTAGAAACAACAAAGCTACTTCCCTCGAACAACTCGAAATCCCACATAATACAATCCATATGAAGGGGTGCATCTCCCGCGCCCCTTCACCCGTAAATCCTTCACGCCTCCATGCCAACTCCCCCCTCGAATCACCCGATATGAACCGCTCACAATTCCTCTAGGGTTCCGCGTTTCCTTCCCTTTCTTCACATATCCCTTCTCCCAATACCAATCCCAGCACCACTCCCACACATTGCCACTCATATCATATAGCCCCCAAGCATTCGGCTCAAACGAACCCACAGGTCCAGGCCGCTTCCGAAATCGACGCATCTTCCGACGAAAGCCCACTCCATCAAAATTGATCTCATTGGGCACTGCCACATCCTTTCCATTCCCAAAAGCCCCTCCTTTGCCTCCCATACTCGCAGCATATTCCCATTCGGCTTCTGTAGGCAAACGATAGCCATTCGCCTTTGCATCCCAATTGACAACCATTTTAAACATATCCGACTTCGAAGTATTGCCCACATCCTCCACCGACATATCAATCGTATAGCATTTCTCCAGTCTCTCCTTCTCGCTCAACCAATTGCAATACGCAACTGCATCATACCAACTCAATGCCACCGCGGGTTGCTCTCCACGCCCCCAACCATTGTCATCCATTTCCACCAGTCCGACCTCCTGACAATATTGGTCAAAGTTCGCAAAAGTTACCTCCTTCTCGGCCATATAAAACCCATCCACCCAAACCTTTCTTAGCGGTTGCTCATCCTCACCGCATCCCTCCCCTTCACATCCCATCTCAAACGAGCCTCCTGCTATCCAGACCATGCCTTCTAGTTTCTCTTCTCCCTGCGCAAAACCTTCCCACATCCCCCCTATCATCAATAATACTAGCACCCAATATCTCATATCCATCATAGTTAAAACGAAATCTAATTCTTATATCGCAAAATGTATGTCAATATACCTACCAAGTTTTCCGTCATTCGAGTAAAACCTTCCCCACAAACCCTATCCCTCCAATCCGTACCCCATAAAGCCCCGCACCCAGCCCATTTGCCACCACCTCAAACGCATTCCATCCCTCCACTAATCCAATCCCCTCCTTCCACACCACGCGGCCTCCCATATCCACCAGCTCCACCCAGCTTTCCCCGCCAAATCCAGCCATCCCCTCTATCCGAATCCCCCTATCTACCTCCCCAACCCAAACCTGCCAATCACGCCCAGCCACAAACACCTGCCGAACCCCTCCATACATCACGCTCCCATCCACATCCACCAGCCCCAACCGATACCATCCCTCTCCCACCAAGGGCTCCTCATCCACAAAGCTATGCCCTTCCGTCTCCCCTATCCGACTAAACACCTCTCCATCATGACTCCGCTCCACCACATATCGCTCAGCTTCGCCTTCCCACCCCAAACGCACCCCTTCCCCCACAACCCTCGCCTCAAATCGCCAAAGCACAACGCCCAAAGACACCCCATTCCCCACAGAGAAATACCCCTCTCCCAGCATCGAGACGGCCTCCGTCCCCACCGTAATCACCGCCGAATCACTCACATATCCTACATACCCACCCGAACCATCTGGCCGTAGCGCTACATTCGCCCGCTGCGAACTCAACACCTCCAAATCGTTTGCCCCATATCGAAACAGCTTTCCTCCTCCCCAATACAGCTCCGCCAAATCTCCTGCGGCATCCTCTGACACAAATACGAGTTTAGCATCCGTTTCAAAATCCCTACTCAATCCACTACTATCTCCTACCACAGTCAGTAAAGATGTATCAACTCGGTGAAACACAAAATCTGTATATCCTCCCTCTTCTACCTGAATACCTACGTAATTCCCATTTATCGACAAATCATAAGTCGGAGGATTCCCAAGCGAATGTGGGAACAACAATCCTGCAAAACAACCCGCATCCATTGCCGCTAGTTCTACCAACAGCCGACTATGGTAGCCTACCTGATTATAGCCCATTTCGTGCTTAGCCGAATCCACTTCATAGTGCACATTGCCCCCATATCCTCCAATTGCCCCAAGCAAATGAGCTGTACCATCAGGCGACCAAGTGCCTCCCCCTTCTCCTAAATTCGGGGCAAAACTGCCCATTGCCTCCAGTCCATTTCCATGTAATTGGAAGCCATATGTATGTAAGCCTAACGCTTCCATATAATCGGCCACTAGCACATATCGTCCCCGTATCATTAGACTACTTCTCAATAGATTCGCAGAAGCATAAGCTGTTCGAGCCTCACCTCCCATTATGCTTCCCAAAGCAAAGCCATGTTCCAAAAACACCTCCGCTCCATTGGCATTCCCAGGCACTCCAACCAATGGCCCTATTCCATCAACCAATACCAAATTATGGTTCCAAGCATTCCCAACCGTATCCCGCATATCATAACTCAAGTAGCCCCCATCTAACGCCAAAGGCTGGCCATGACTATACAACATAAAACTGCCATCGTCCGCCTGGTTATGCCCACTACTATTAATCAATGCGCTTCCATACTTACCTCCCACATGATAATAAAGCGCATTAGAGTCCAAAGAAGAGCGCATAACCATATTTCCAGCCTCTGGTACAAAATAAAAGTTTGTATCAGCACCAGTCCCCTCAGACATAAAAGGATAAGCAGCAATAAAATTCGTTCGCAAATCTACTGTTGAGACCAATTGCTCTTCTAATGTGTTCCGTTGGTTAGTAGGCAATCCCCCCAATGATAGCACAGGCACATTGTCCGAATTCCCCAACAGCCACAAAGGCATACAAGCAACATCCACAAAGCTATCCTCCAAAGGAGGGAGCAATCCATTCGGCAATGCTAGGTTGCGCATCCAATGATACACCTCTGCATAACGATCATCATACCAAGGATGCCGAATGGTCTGACTAATTCCCCCAAACTCATAGGTCTCATTCCCATCAGGCAAAAAGTGATGCATCGCCCTAAAGAACGGAGCCATATTCAACAAAGCGTAATGAAAGTAATAGGGACCTTCATAATAGCCTGCTGTCCCCGAAGCATTCGACATAGCCCCTAGGTCTCGAAACATCACATTGTCCAGATTCACCATTGCGACATCAATCCATCGTTGGGGTTGTTTCATCGTATCTGCACTCTCCAACTCATTTAGCACCACAGCAGCCATCCCAAGTGCAGCACTAGTCATTAGGTTATGGTTATTTTTAATGCCTGTAAAAAAGGTTAGAAAGAAGAAAGGCGTAGTACCTTCAAGCAAGAAATCGCCTGCATAATTCTGCAAGCGAACTTCTGCTTGTGCCAATAGCGAATCTGCAACTCCAGCCCCTTTAAGCAAATCATATGCAATCAAATGGTCAATTAAGGCCTTCGAATACCATTGCCAATCTGTATAATTTAGGACACCAGGCACATTAAAACTTACGGAATTCAATAAGTCCAGTGCCTTATCCATCAATATAGTCGAATCAGCAGCACTCAATCCGACAATACTTCCTCCACTCACTCCTTTCTTCATCAGCAATACAAAAGCGGCATGCTTCGATAAACGAGCTCGTACTCGGCGATCACTAGCAGAGGAGTTCCCACTTGGAATAGCACCCAAGGCATCTTGATACACTCCCTCATACAATGACCGCAAAGGCTCCTCCCCTAAAGAGTTCCTCACCGAATCGACTTCACCCGCTCCCATTAATGTTCGTGGATATTGCATATTTGCCCCTATAGGCTCCCAGCTACCTTGTCCATATACACTAGCTCCCATGAACAATCCTATCACGATTAAAAGCAATCCGTAAATACGTACCATAATAACCACACTTATTTCTCCCAAAATACAGAATCCTCCCAAGAAAGCACAACTCTCGCCTATTCAGCTCATAAAGCACCAATGCTCTCATAACAACAATATTCTCCCCCTTAAGAGATAATACAAAAACTTGCCATTCCCATACGCACTCCCTAACTTACTCTAAACAAAAGCAGTAGATTAGGCGAATGGTAAAAAGCAATATAATTCTCGGGCTATTCATCCTCTTGTTAATCCTTCCTTGTCAAAACCAAGCACAAGATGTATCAGGCATAAAACGCTCTCCCCACACCCAACAAATGCTGGACAGTATTGACGCCATCATCAAACGCACAAACTTCCGCAATCACTTCTATGAGAACGACAAAAAGCTCGTACTTATGGAACAAGAACTTAAGCAAGCAATTGCCGATAAAAGCCTTACCGTCAAATTTCACTTTGAATACGCCCAAGAACTCCTATATGCAGGACAAACGGAGGAAGCAATCAAACAGTTCGAACAGCTCAAACGAGATGTTCCGATGCTTCATCAAATCGAACCCAATACCAAATACTTCTACGAGATGCTCGCCACGGCCTACCTACGGCTAGGCGAACAACAAAATTGCATCGCCAACCATTCCCATGAATCCTGTCTTTTTCCCATCCAAGGGAAAGGCATCCACCAAGACCGTACAGGTTCCAGCATTGCCATTGAAAAGTATAAAGAAATACTCAGAGCCTACCCCGACGACCTAGGCACACGCTGGCTCCTAAACCTTGCCTATATGACCCTAGGCGAATACCCCCATCATGTCCCAAAGGCACATCTCCTTCCCCCAACCCTCTTCCAGTCAGAAGCTCCCTGTCCCCGCTTCGAAAACATTGCCCTAAACCTAGGCATTGACATAAGCGGACTCTCTGGTGGGGTCATCACAGACGATTTCAACCAAGACGGCTGGACAGACATCCTCATCTCTTCTTGGGGAATGTTTGGGCACCTACGACTATTTCTCAACGACCAAAAAGGAGGCTTCATTGAACGCACCTCCGAAGCGGGTCTCCAAGGCTTAGCAGGTGGCCTCAACCTCATCCAAGCCGACTACAACAATGATGGTCACCTCGACTTCTATGTCCTACGTGGCGCATGGCGGGGCTCCAAATGGATGGGACAGCTCCCCAACTCCCTCATGAAAAACAAAGGCGATGGCACATTCGAAGATGTAACGATTTTAGCAGGCCTCTATGAAGCGGCTCCCACTCATTCGGCTGTATGGTTCGACTTCAATGTAGACGGACTACTCGACCTATTCGTCGGGAACGAAAGCCACTCCCAAGAAGAGCCTCACCCATGCCGCCTATTCCTCAATAGAGGCAATGGTACTTTCATGGATGTAGCTCCCCAACTCGGCTTAAACTTCAGACTCTATATCAAAGGCGTAGCAGCGGGCGACATCAACAATGACAATTTGCCAGATTTATATCTATCCGTACTAAATGGCCCAAACAAACTTATCCTCAATCGAGGAGCAGATCCTATTAGTCGTTGGCGATTCGAAAATGTCTCCCCAAGATCGGGCGTTACGGAGCCTATTGAAAGCTTCCCTACTTGGTTTTTCGACTACAATAATGATGGATGGGAAGACCTATTCGTCGCCAGTTACGATACCTATGCCCTCCGCCAACAAGCGCATGAGGTCACGGCCAGTTACCTTGGTCTACCCTCCCAATCTGATCCTCCTAGACTCTACCTAAACCGCGAAGGACGTGCCTTCCAAGACGTCACCCAACTCACAGGCCTCCAACGAATCATCCCGACCATGGGCTGCAACTATGGCGATTTGGACAATGACGGATGGCTTGACTTCTACCTTGGCACAGGAGCTCCCGATTATCGATCCGTTGTCCCCAATCGAATGCTCCGCAACAACGACGGCCAAAGCTTCCAAGATGTCACCACAGCAGGCAACTTCGGCCACGTTCAAAAGGGGCACGGAGTCGGATTCGCCGACTTTGACCACGATGGCGACCAAGATATTTACGTCGTAATGGGCGGAGCTGTCACTGGCGACCTCGCCAACAATGCCCTGTTCGAGAATCCAGGCAGCTCCAACAGTTGGCTCAACCTCCGTCTCACAGGCACCCAATCCAACCGTTCTGCGATTGGAGCTCGCATCAAGATTACTGTCACCCGCCCAGACGGTACATCCCAAGACATCCATACAACCGTCAACTCAGGAGGGAGTTTCGGTGCCAACAGCCTCACCCAAGAAATCGGACTCGGCTCCATAACCGCCATCCAGAACATCGCCATCAACTGGCCCAACGGCAATCCGACCTACCTCAACTACGGTTCCACATCCCCCAACCAATTCCTCCACATCACTGAAAGCTCTCCCAACCTAATCCCCATAAAAACCTCCCCCGTTCCTTTTAAGAAGTCCAGAAAGACTCATTGTGAGCATCATTGATATTTTGCTAGTCTTGCTCTTTAACTCTTCAAGTCTTTAGGGATGAGAAGCCCTTCTAGAAAACCCAACCACTTGTCGCGCGTATATACCTTCCCATTTAAAGCAAAATGGTATAAGGTAATCAAAGAATCATGTGTGATAAAAAGTGTCAGTTGGTTGGGCTTGATTCGGGATTGCATAAAGGCATTGAGAGATTCTAGAATGGTAGAAGGAGTATGAAAACCAGCCAGTTGTTCCTCCCTTTGGAATCGTTTATAAATCTCCTTGAAACCTACCTCCAGAAACAACTTCCCCGCTGCATCCGAATCACAAATATGTATCCCTGGACTACCCAATACAACGGTTTCCTTAATAAAGATTTGTTTCCCATACCCTTCCGAAATATATCTACCCGTCTCTACACAACGCGAAACAGGGCTTGCATAGATATCCCACAAGGGGTAGGAAGACAATTCCTCACCAAAATGAAGCGACCTTTCGTACCCTTTTGCATTGATAGGGATGTCATTTCCGAGTTCTCCTTTTGGAATTCGATCACGATCAGCATGTCGCATAAGGAGGCCATAGCCTTTGGTGAAGTTTAGACCTTTAAGGGTGTTGAGCATTGATATTTCACTTAAAATTATTTGTAAGTATCTTACATGGGCATCTTACTTCCCATTATTTTTACCAATCAAGTCTGATAACGCACCCGTGTATATCCCCAATAATAGTGAACCTAGCATCAAAATCTGTTTTAATAGAAGTTATTCGTGACTTATTTGTGAAAGTTGTCAAGACGTCTCCAGTTTCTACACATAAAATACTGACTGAGGATAACAGACCCCGTGGGACAACTATAATAAAACGAAACTGTGTATCAAAACTCAGAAATTCAACATCCTCGTTATATGATATGTTAGCCCGCTCATTAAGGTTTATATCCCGTATAGTAATCTCATTCTCGTATGTAGTACCAATAAATATATCTTCTGATTCATGGACTTCCTAGTAAGTATGTGACAAATTTTCTAAGCGGTTAATTTAACAAATCCTCTCATTTTGATTTCCATTTGTAGAGGGGATATATATCCTAAAGATGAATGTAGTCTTTTGGTATTGTACCAATTGATATATTCCTTAATAGAGTCAAATAATTGCTTGTGCGAGGTGTATTTGAATCGATATAACCATTCATATTTGAGTGTTTTGAAAAAACTTTCCGCTACGGCATTGTCCCAACAATTGCCTTTCCTACTCATGCTTTGTTTCATTTGAGCACACTCAGCAAAAAGGGGTTTGATTTTATTGGAAGTATATTGAACCCCTCTATCAGAATGAAAGACAAATTCCCTCTTGATTTTTCTGGTTCTGCATGCGTTGACCCATGCTTTGTATACGGTATTCTCAGCGGTCATATCTTCACTTAGCGACCATCCCACAACCTTTCTATCAGCCAAGTCTATGATTGTTGTCAGATAGTTCCAGTCATGGTTGACTCTGATATAAGTAATGTCAGATACCCATTTCTTCCCTAATTCGGTGGTCTTGAAGTTTCTATCCAATAAATTATCAGCTATAGGAAAGCTATGTTTGGAATCGGTTGTACA
>Ga0163110_10001408_pt1 | contig 12257 bp, 7 predicted proteins | sample CRUFie1St17metaG_FD_108703 | JGI IMG/M metagenome (GOLD analysis project Ga0163110, IMG submission 108703) | Marine microbial communities from the Costa Rica Dome - CRUD Field 142mm St17 metaG | ecosystem: Environmental > Aquatic > Marine > Oceanic > Photic zone | place: Costa Rica: the Eastern...
ATATAGCCGAATTCCCCCTCATTTGTTTCATTCCTATGATTTCTTACGACTTTCCCAGACCAAAATCCCTTGTGAACATCTGATTTCACGGGTACAAGTTATCCACATTTTTCAGTGGATAACCAGAATGACAGTTGAGAGAGTAGAAAAGAAGGCTAAAGCTGTGGATAAGCGTTTACAAGAGACAATTCAAGACTGGGAGCAGGTTTTATGGGAAGAATTCGCGGCTATTATGGGAGGCCCAGCCAATAAAGAAGCCTTTAGAGAAATGGCGATTCGAATGCCTTGGAAGGTCTTAAAAAAATATTATCCTTGGCCATGGAAACTCGAAGCTTTGTTATTCGGGATTTGTGGCTGCCTGCTAACAGAGAAACCACAAGATGTCTATTATCAACAACTACGGCAAGAATGGGGATACCTACAAGCAAAGCATTCGCTAGACATTTTAAACCCGATAGCCTTAAAGTTCCTTAGAATGAGACCTGCGGCATTTCCAACCATTCGAATTGCACAACTGGCAGAAATCATCCACAGTTTTCCACAACTTATCAACATATTGTCTCCTGAAGGCTTTCAAAGCTTTCTCGATATCCCCATTGGAACAAGCTCCTATTGGGATACACATTATCGTTTTTTTGAGTCCACAAAGAAAAGACGGAAAGGACTTGGGCGAAAACAAAAAGAGTTGGTGTTGATAAATGTCTTGATTCCAATGGCCTTCTGGTTCCTTCGAACGCATGGACGCGAAAACGCAGCAGATATCATCGAGGAAGGCCTACGGAAGATCCCTGCTGAGAACAACCGTATAACGCGTATGTTTTCGACCTTGGGGATTAAAGGAGAGAATGCCTTTTTTTCGCAGGGTATTCTCCAATTGAAAAAGCACTATTGTGATGCTAAAAGATGCTTAGAATGTGGTATTGGCCAACGAATTCTGCGAAAGAACTATTTGAAGGAGTTGGATTAGCCAAAATCTCCTAAGATATTGGAAGTATGCTTACAATGGCTCATATCATAAATCCCTTCAAAGCGAAGCCTTCATCGGATCTTTATATCACCCAACCTCTTACCTTTGAATCAATGCGAAGGGCGAAAAGGTATGCAAAAGGTCGGGTTGATGTGGAGCTATATACTGCTCAATTTGAGGAAGATCGAGAAATGATCCCTCAAGACTTTATCCCTACCCAAAACTTAGAACGTTCAGTATTAGATATCCACACATTTATCCACAAACGTAAGTATCCTTTGATACAAGATATTCTCATACGTTTATTTAATGAGACTGAGGCCGAATACCTGATTTATACCAATGTGGATATCATCCTTCAGCCCTATTTCTATCAATGTCTTGCTACCTATATTAGAGAAGGATATGACGCACTCATAGTGAATCGTCGCCGAATCCCTGAAACCTACACCAAACGCTCCCAACTTTCCTCTATGTCGCTTGAATTGGGGAAATCGCATCCTGGTTTCGATTGCTTTGTGTTTCATCGAAACTTATTGTCTAAGTTCCAATTGGGAGAAATCTGTATAGGGGTACCTTTTATTGGAATTGGCCTATCACAGAATCTGTTTTGTTATGCTGAAAATATTAAAATGTTGATAAACAGTCACTTAACTTTGCATATTGGGATGGAATTGTTCATGAAAAGAGCACCAAAAGAATACTTCCTTCATAATAAACATGCCTTCTGGAAACAAGTTCGGCGAATGTGGCCAGAGATGGAGGTTACGAAACTACCTTATGTATCGCTGCTCTTTCCCATTAGAGTATTGGCGTGGGGATTAAACCCCAGTATTCCTATTCGATTGGCTTTGGCATTGGAATGGAAAAGGTGGAAACAGCGGTTGGGGATTACTTAATGTTGTCTATAGGAGGAAGCCGTTATGTGAGGGAAGGGTAAGCGTTTTTTATGCTTGTCCTGCTTATAGGATAAGCATAAAAAATGCTGCTCACGCCTATTCCCAGCTGGGTATTCGTACAAACAGCGTTGACCGTGGTACTACCCAGCTGGGTAGTACCACGAACAATGTCAGCCATTATCAGAAAGGCAGAGGCTCTCCCTCTTGTTGCGTTCGCTTACGAAACCATTGAGACAAACGTTCAAAAACGTCAGTTTGGTTGAGATTTTCGATTTTTCTGCCATCAATTTCCACCACAGGGGTTAGTTCGCCCATTGTGCCTGTAGTAAAGACTTGATCGGCATTGTAGAATTCAGTGATGGAAATGTTGCGCTCAATTACCTGAACCCCATTTGCGCGAGCGGTTCTAATAACGAGTCCGCGTGTAATACCAGGCAAACAGCTATCTGCATGAGGCGTGTGTATCGTATTTTGTTTCACGAGGAACATATTGGTTGCGTTTGTCTCTGATACATAACCATATACGTCCAGCATGACAGCCGCATCTACACCTGCAAAGTTTGCTTCTATTTTGGCGAGTATATTGTTAATGAGGTTATTGTGATGGATTTTAGAGTCCAAGCAAAGAGGAGAGTTTCGGCGAATATTGGCCGTAACCAAACGATGGGCTTGGCCTTCATAAATCGGAGGCTTCCATTCGGCAAGGACAATAAGGGTTGAGCCACTTTTGTTGAGACGGGGATCCATCCCTGAAGTGATTTTTTCTCCTCTGCTTAGGGTTAGGCGAATGTGGGTATCTGTTCGCATCCCATTCGCTTGAAGCGTCATGAAGATTGCTTCCTTAATTTGCTCCTTAGAGGGGACATTGGTAAAGGCCATAGACTTGGCTGAGCCTATTAGCCGATTGAGATGGGCATCTAAGGCAAAGATTCGACCATCATATACCCGAATTCCTTCCCAAACTCCATCCCCCCCTTGAACGAGGCTATCAAAAACAGAAACTTTCGCTTCATTTCGAGGATAAAGTTTTCCCCCTATATATACTTGAATTGCTTGATTTCTTGGATCGTATTTCTGCATACTAAATATGATTTTTGTACTTCGAATATCATACTTAGCCTTCATTTCATGCAAATGGAATCCTAAAATGTTTAGTTGACAAATTGAGAAAGGTGAACTACGATTTTAGAACATTGAGAGTCCAATGAAAGCAGGGAGAAAAAGGTGTTAACTAAAAATATTATGTTCAATGACCTTCTCTAGCATTTTTAAGGTAGAACCATTCTAAAAACAGGTCAAAAAACTCCCTCTTAGCATATTACTCACCCATTCTTTCTTATGAGTGATAAGGAATAAGAAAAATTGCTAAAAGTGTTGAAAATCCCTCAATTTTAGGGAAGTATTTATGTTAACATTGCTGGCAATACAAATAGCTAGGGATTTGGCATAAAAAAAGCCCTTTCCTAATAGAAAGAGCTTTTTGAGTGAGGGAAGATACACTTACTTCACAATGAGCCGTCCGTTTTGTAAGAATGTTTCCCCTTGGAAGGTGTAAAAGTAAATACCTGCACTCAGGCTGGAGATATCAATTTGCTGTTCATTTTCTGTAATAAATATGTCTTTCTTCACTTTACCTTTTACATTATAAATGGTGAAACGCCCCTTAGGGGTTGAACTATATGTCAATAAGGTAATTTGCTTACTAGCAGGATTGGGGTATACAGTAAGTGTATGGGGAGGATGGATGAAAACAGATTCAACAGAAGAATAAGAAGACTCTCCATTAAGATCTGTTTGTTTGATTCGGTAATATGCTCGCCCATGCAAAGGTTGTTCATCAGACAATTGATATGTCTGCACCTGACTATTTGCGTTGCCTGCATTTACTTTACCAATACTTTCCCAATTGGTGCCATCCTTAGATCTTTCTACGGTGAAGAAATCATTGTTGATTTCAGTTAAGGTTTGCCAGCTAAGCAATACTCGTTCATTATCTTCTGCAAGCGCTGTGAATGATAACCATTCGATAGGGAGAAGACTGGTAATAGGGGTACTGGAAACAATGGTAAATTGGGAGAAACTAGTTAGGCTACAACTATTGTCAAAGGTGAAGGTTCCGTTTTGGGCAATACTTGCTCCACATTGGTCTACCCAATTATTATTATGCTCATTGCTTGTGCGTTTGTAGAGGCGTGCAATTGACGGGTCGTTTGATACTTGACTCGTTAGATCAGCATTCGGATAGGGTTTAACATTCATGCTGATGATCGGATCAAAGGTCGTATTGTTGCCATAGTTGTTAATCACCCAATAATTTCCTGTATTAGGATTAGAAGAAGGAAGTTCATTTGGGAGAACATGTAAACGAGATACAACTATCTCACCATCAGGGTGTTGATTGCCAAAGAAAATTTCTGTTTCGGTATCTCCAAAGCTGTAATTCCCTGCTGCATTGACGGTAAGACGATGACTACTCCCGCCTGCTACAGGAGCCGAGGAGACCGTTTTGATTGCTGTTCCTGCCATTGCCGCTGCATTTGTTGCAATTTTATCTAGCACTTCTGTGGTTCCTGATGTATTGAACTGATAATAAGCAAGGAGTCCTGTACTTGCTGTGGAAGTGGTCGGATGGGTTAAATGACGTATCTCTCGAATTTCTTCTTGGGATAAGGCACGGTTCCATAATGCGACTTCATCAATTTCTCCTTTATAGTTGCGGCTCCCCCACCCTTGGTAAGAGCCAATCTTCATCGTTCGTATATCAACGACATCTATGCTGGTGTTATGGGTTGCCCCTACTCCATTAAGATAAATCGTGATACTCGTTGGAGTGGCAACGAGAGCGACATGCGCCCATTCGTCTGTTGGAGCAAACAAACCACTATTCCACCACCAAGCTCCTCCTGGCCAATGATAGGCAAGTTGATTATTATCCTTGAAGTTGAGACCAGCTGCCGAATTATCATTCATGACAATACCCGAATATTCAGGTTGGATACTGTCTGCTTTAATCCATGCAGAAATGGTAAATGTATTCGTTGAGAGATTTAGGTCGGGTATATTTGCATAGTCTCCAGAATTAGAACATTGCATGGCTAGGCCAGGAATGGTGTCAGGGTCACAAAGATTATCGAGTACAATGAAGTCGTTGACAATTCGACTCGAACTCTCTCCCGAACCGTCCGTAATAGTTAGCATAGCAGAGTAGCTCCCATTTTGGTCAAAGACAACCCGCGGGTTTCGAACACTTGGATCATCAATATAGGTGGGGGCTGGATTAAAACTCCAACTCCATGTCGCACCTGCATGGTCGAGGAATGAGTAACAATCTACTTGTACAGTATCACGGCTACAATACACTTGATCTGTATGCGTCATCGGTTGGGCGAGAGGATCGAAATCACCTGCAAAGGGAGCTTCCCATATTCCGCGAGCGCAGGAAAGCCGTAGTTTACTATCGCGATAAAAAGGAATAATTTCTCTCGCTTCCGATATCACAAAGGGGAGGCCATCACTATATAGCACCCAATCGTTTTGAGCAGCATCCCAATGAAAGACTGCATATTGAGATAGGAGATATACAATATCATTTGAGCCTGTTTGATAGACAATATCAATGAAGTTATGCCCATCAAGGGTTGAGGTAGTTCTATTGGTCCAACTTTGCCCTCCGTCTGTTGTTTCATAGACTTTATTCCCATTGGAACCATAACGTGTCATAACCCAAAGTTGGTTAGGATTGGCTTGGTTGAGGCTTAGGTCTAACCATGATAGGCTATTGGAAGGGATATTGGTAATAGGCGAAAAGCTATTGCCGCCATCAAGCGATTTGTAAATAGTACCCACGTTGTTTCTACGAACAAGACAGTAAATCAGATTGGGATTGGTACGTGAGATTTCAAATTCGAGTACTCGGCTTCCATCAGGGAATGTATAAAGCGCATTGAAGCTTACCCCTGTATTCGTGGATTTATAGAAAACACTGTCGCGACCTAGATAGAGGTGATCTCCATATCGAGGGTCATGTTCAATCTCACTAGAGTTGAGTTGGGTATAGGTTGCATTCGGATAGAGGGCTAAGGAAGAGAAACTAGAGGCACTTTCATTGAGAGCATCAGGCAGAATCTTTGAGCTAATATCTGAATAGTAACTCTTTCGGTTTTCAAATTGGTTAATGTAACCTGTAGCAGCTTCTGCTCCTCCCATAAACATGGTATTTCCTATGCCGAAGTTTTCATGGTACACAGCATCTCCATTATGGTATCGGCCTCCCGTCCATGTATCTTCATTCCACCCTTGGCTGAATCCCCAAAAGTTACTTGCCGAAATCCCTGTATTACGTATCTCTGTACTTTGGAACTCATCATTCGAATAATTGATCCCTCCATCAGAAGCAATCCATACATCTCCTCCTACCACATCAATGTCTTGAACATCCGCATGCATCTCTAGGCTACGTGTTCCTCGGAAATACTCTAAGTTTGCCCCTCGGTTATTGGATTCTAGATCCCAGATGGTTCCAATCCAGATGCGGTCGGGATTGCTATGGGATACATCTAGGTCAAAGTTGTACCAACCTTGGTTATATCCACTACTATATCCATTGGCATACCAGATGGTATTCATATCATTTCCAGAAGCATAGGGGCCTCCATCTTGTCCATCGGCATCTACCCAATTAGCTCCCCCATCCAAACTATAATATACCCCAATCCAATTTTGGTCGCCTGCTTTACTATTCCCGAGAAGGCAGGTATATACACGATTGGTATCGGCAGGCGTAACCCCAATTTTACATCCATTGTCTTCTGCTTGTGACATATCTGTAGGGGTATACCAGCCATTGTCCATGAGTGTCCAATTATTCCCTCCATCAAGTGACTTGAAAATCTCCGCACGAAGAGCCGTTGTATTTTTCGTGGCCAAATAGAGGGTATTGGGGTTTTGGGGATTGGCTTCTATATCCCAATGACGACCTGCTCGAATATTTGTCCAAGATGTTCCATCATTATCGGTATAGTATAGGCCATCTGCTGTTGCAGCGAAGACCTTATTAGGTTGAGTTGGATGGATGAACATTTGCTCTACGCGTCCTGCGGCAGTATAATTGAGTGTCCAAGTTGTGCCTCCATCCAGTGTTTTATAGATATCGCTGTTCGTAGCAATGTAGACAATGTCGGGATTGGTGGAATGAATCTTAATATCTGCACCTGCAGTAAAAGACTCATTAGCAGTTGTGAGCGTCCAATTGAGTCCATGATCTGTAGACTTAAAGAAGCCCCCACCTTCTGTCCCACAATATAAGATAGTCGAATCAGAGGGAGCGGCAGCAAGACAATATACATTCGTTTGGGTTGGGCGAAGGTTCAGGCTACCATCGCTTTTATAGGTTCGATTAGGGCCAATATTTGTCCAAATAGGGTTTCGGTTGGCCTTATCCAATTGGCGTTGATCCTTGAAGCGAGCCAATTTTCGTGCTTCTTCTGAACGATTATATCGAATGAACCCTTGGTCTGTTACATAAGGGCTGGTCATCCGAGACCAATACCGATAATTCTGTGTGTGAATGGTTTTTGTAAAAGTATGTTGCTTGAAATAAGCTTCATAAGCTGATTGCACTTCCCATACATTCGGATTTTCTCCATACATATCAACTGCCCATTGAGGAGTCTCAGCAGTAATTTTAGGAGTTTCTTTGAAGAAAGTAGGATTATTCTGTGCATGTATAGAACAATGAAGGATGCACAAAAAACTGATAATCAAAAACTTGTGACTCATTGTGCGCGATTCGGTTATGGTTTAGTAGGAAAAGATTTGTAGCATACAACTCATACGAATAGCCAAAATACATTTGCTGGCATCCATTTGAAGAGATGTATACTTCTGTGAATCGCAGATTACATAAGTTAAAGGAAACTATCAATGAGAATCCTATTTCATTCTTACAATTTCCCTATTGGAATAAGGCAAGGTATTGTTCAAATACAAAGATTCGGTTACGACTTTGTCCCGTTTGTTCTTTGAGAATACCGGCAGACTCAAAACTTTTGATCAAGCTATTGGCGGCTTTTGCACTGAGACTACAGACCTGTTCTACATTCTTGACGTGAATAACAGGTTGGGTAAATAGGTATTCCAATAATATAAGGGCTCGTTTTAGGCGACGTCCCCATTCGGCATGAAGCCGTCTTTCGAGCAATTGCTTGAGTTCGAGGATTTCAGTGAGGGTTTGTACCGCTTTCTGTGCGGTGTCGGCAATGCCCACAAGAAAGTACTTGAGCCATTGGGTCATATTGTTCTTGAGACGAACATTCATCAGGTTATCATAGTACAATCCTTTATCCTTCTCAAAGAAAGAAGATAGGTATAGGAGCGGTTTGTGGAGGATCTGTTCATGCACAAGGAAAAGGGGAATCAGCAAGCGTCCAATACGGCCATTGCCATCGAGGAAGGGATGTATGGTTTCAAATTGGTAATGGGCAATGCCAATTTTGATGAGGGCAGGAACATTGATATACTCATTATGGAGGAATTTTTCTAAATCGCTCATGAGATTGGGTACATATGAATGGGCAGGTGGAACAAATACCGCATCAGCCAAACTATATCCGCCAATCCAATTTTGGCTTTCACGAAACTCGCCTGGAAGCTTGTTTTTTCCTCGAACCCCTTGAAGCAAAATCTTATGGGTATATCGAATCAAGCGAGAAGACAGGGGTAATACAGCTAATTGATCAATAGCCGAATCCAATGCCTCGGTATAATTCTTTACTTCCTTCCAATCTTCTCGTCTTTCTGGTTGAATCTCTTCAAAGGGTAGGAAAGCTTCGCCTATATTAGTTTGGGTTCCTTCAATACGGCTAGAGATGACTGCTTCTTTGGTAACATGCAGTTGGATGAAGAGATCTATATTGGGGACGAGGCGAGCGAACGAATTAAGCTCTCCTAATTTGATAGAAGCTTTCTCCAATAGGGTATTGATATGAAAATCCTGCCAAGTCCATTGGGCGTTAATCTGGCTCGGAACAAAGCAGGTATATCCTTTTATTCGTTTCCATGTACCTGCTTGGTAATTCTCTAATTGAATGCTTTGCATAGTTGGAGGAAGCTATTTTCGTGCACAAAAGTATCTTAAAGGTATTACTTATTTTACTTTTATGCATAAAAGTAAAATAGTAGAAAGTTTATTTTACTTTTTACCATAAAAATAGGCCCCCACTCTGTAATTAGAGCGGGGGCTTTGGTTGTATTAATTGAGTTGGATTAAAAACCTTTTATTCTTAATACGAATATTTGTCTAATCTAGTGGTTAGGACTAGGTCTTAGTCCTAAAATTTTTTCAGCAAAGCTAAAAGTCTCCTCTTCTACAGTTTTCAACTCTAAACTTTTATGCTTTGATACAAGAACGTGATGTCCTGCATTTGGGAACGCAATTAAGCGTTTTTTCTCCAAATCTGTCGCAATATAATCAAAAGCTTCTTTCATTGCTTCTATTGAGACGACTTTATCTTGCTCTTCTTCATTTTTATAGTAATATCCAAAGAAAATAGGTTGCTGAATTTTGGAAAAAGTTTCTTTGATCATCGTTTGGTCGAGTAAACTAATTAATGGCGCAATGCCTTCAATATGGTATTCCTTATTCCAATATTTCCAGTGAATTTCTTGTGTATGTCCGACTTGGCGGTAGTCGCCTCCATTAATGAGTTTGCTAAGTCTTGCCCCCCAAGGCATAAGTGATACTCGTGCAATTTGGCGATAAGTAGCAATGTTAGGAGAATAACAAATGAGACCATGAATATCATCGGGCTGGTGAGCTGCAAGATATAAGGCAAGGGTACAGCCTGTAGAGGAGCCCATAACAATTACTTTCTCGCCTAGGGTTTTGCCAATGGCAATGGCCTCTTTTGCTGATTCAACCCAATCCTTAGGTGTAAGTGAGAGCATGGCATCTCTATCGTCTAAGCCATGTTGAGCCAAACGAGCCAGATACATATTGCAACCATATCGTTTGGCAAAATTAAAATGTACGGGATCTCCTTCCATTGGACCTGCGAGAAATCCATGGAGGAATACAAGGCTATAGGGAGTTTTTCTTACCGAATCAGCCCAAACGATTCGGGCATTGTTAGCTGATTTTAGCTTTTCTACTTTTGATTCCTTTCGGCTTATATATTCATCTAGGTCTGTTAAACCTATATTCAATTCAATGGGAGTAGGATCTATGGGATCAAAGCTTGCGCGTGGCCCCAAGATAATGGCCAAGAATAGAACGAGCGGTATTAAAATGCGTTTTCGCAAAAGTTTCTTCATACCATATATTTAATCAAATTTTGATAAAGTAAAAATACAGTAATAAAGCAGTTTTTTTTGATATTCTCTCAGAATATAAACTACTTGTAAGAACTACTCTATCTAATTATATTCTAAATACCAAGCTATGAACTTCTCTACACTAGATTTCATCGTCTTCGGGGGATATATTGTCTTGATGATACTCATCGGGGTTTGGTATTCCTACCGTTCGAAAGACGAATCTGCTGCAGATTATTTCCTTGCAGGCAAGGCCTTACCTTGGTGGGCAATTGGTGGATCGTTAATCGCCTCAAATATATCCGCCGAACAATTCATCGGAATGTCGGGATCAGGTTTTAAGATGGGATTGGCCATCGCAACCTATGAATTCATGGCAGCCGCTACCCTACTCTTGGTCGCTTGGCTTATTATGCCTGTTTTCCTCCGCACAGGCATCTATACCATGCCGCAATTTGTCGAAAAACGTTTTGGAAAGAGCGTACGAACAGGACTGGCCATCTTCTGGTTGATGCTCTTTATCTTTATTAACATCACTTCTGTATTGTATCTAGGGGCATTGACTATGCAAACGACCCTAGGTATCTCGATTCTCTGGGGAGTATTGGGATTGGCATTGTATTCTGCTTCCTTCTCTATCTTCGGAGGATTACGCACGGTGGTTCGAACAGACCTGATTCAGGTAGTTGTTCTAATCGTTGGGGGACTGTTTACTACTTACTTAGCACTGAATGCCTTTAGTGGCGGAGAAGGTTTCTTGAAGGGGCTGTCTTTATTGATGGAAAAAGCACCTGAGAAGTTCAACATGATTTTGTTCAAGGGTGAGGTTAATTATATGACTGATTCTGGTGAGATGAAGGACGCTTGGATTGACCTACCTGGATTGAGCGTATTGATTGGTGGAATGTGGATCGCGAATCTATACTATTGGGGAAATAACCAATATATCATTCAGCGAGCATTGGCTGCTAAGGATATAGGAGAAGCAAGAAAAGGGATGGCATTTGCGGCAGTTATGAAGCTTTTCTTACCATTGATCGTGGTAATTCCTGGAATCGTAGCAGCGAGTATGAATGCGCCTATTGAAAAAGGAGACCAAGTATACTCTTGGGTATTGAGTGAGTTTATTGCTGATGGATTCAAAGGAATCTGTTTTGCAGCGGTGATTGCAGCAGTAGGTTCTTCGATTAGTTCGATGGTAAACAGTGCTTCTACCATCTTTACACTAGACTTGTATAAGCCCTATATGAATACAGAAGCCTCTGAGGAGCAATTGGTTCGTGTAGGAAAAATATTTGCGGGAGTTGCTTTATTGATTGGGGTTTGTATTGCACCTTTCTTGGCGAACCTTGACCAAGCTTTCCAATTTATCCAAAAGTATACAGGGTACTTTAGTCCTGGTATTTTGGTCATCTTCCTATTTGGAATGTTCTGGAAAGGAGCTACTTCACGTGCTGCATTGGCAGTCGTATTGTTGTCCTTGCCATTGTCTTTGGGCTTAGATGTAAGTTTCCCTGATACACAATTGCCATTCCTTGATAAAATGGGAATTAGCTTCTTAATCTTGTCGGCTTGTATCATAGGAATCTCTTATGTTGAGAGCAAAGGATCGGATGAAAAGGGAATCGAATTGGAGCGAGATTGGTTTAAGACGAGTCCTACCTTTAAAATTGCTTCGATAGTTGTCATTGCTTTACTCGCCGCAATCTATGGATTGATGTGGTAAGTCAATGGAAATTTGATATAGTTAGGGTGGTTGAGCTTTCAGCCACCCTTTTTTTATGGGAGATGCTCAATAATACCAATCCTTATTGATTATATAATTGCATAGAAGGCTAGGCACTTGATCTTCGACTACCCAGCTGGGAATAGGTACCTCAAGCGCTTGACCTTCGACTACCCAGCTGGGAATAGGTACCTCAAGCGCTTGACCTTCGACTACCCAGCTGGGAATAGGTACCTCAAGCGCTTGACCTTCGACTACCCAGCTGGGAATAGGTACCTCAAGCACTTGACCTTCGACTACCCAGCTGGGAATAGGTACCTCAAGCGCTTGACCTTCGACTACCCAGCTGGGAATA
>Ga0163110_10001410_pt1 | contig 12237 bp, 11 predicted proteins | sample CRUFie1St17metaG_FD_108703 | JGI IMG/M metagenome (GOLD analysis project Ga0163110, IMG submission 108703) | Marine microbial communities from the Costa Rica Dome - CRUD Field 142mm St17 metaG | ecosystem: Environmental > Aquatic > Marine > Oceanic > Photic zone | place: Costa Rica: the Eastern...
AATGCCTTGGCTAAAATAATGAGTTGGGCAGCTGGCTCTTTCTTGTTTTGCAATGCTAATGCTTTTCGAAAAATAGATGGCTTTAACACCGATTTATTTGCAGCAGAAGAAGTGGAATATTGCGAGAGACTGAAGCGTTTCGGTAAAAGATCGGCAAAGCGTTTGATAATGTTGCAGCCTTCAGTAGTTACTTCTGGTCGCAAGGTGAAAGCATTATTTACTCCTAAAAATTTAGCACATGGGGTTGAGGCCTTGTTTACTGCTGGAGAGACTCTTAAAAATAAGAATAATTGTGGGTACTGGTACGAAAATCCGGTTCGATGATAATATCATTCTGCTTTGTTATGTGTTTGACGATCTGAGTGACTTCGGAAAAATAACCATCCAAACTGAATTGCTTGTCCAACTGAATATACCAGTAATGCAAAAATGGCTCCTGTCATCCAGTCGCCGATAGAACCAACTATCAGTCCGCATATAATAACGACTAAAAACAATGCTACTGACTCGGTTATGCTTTTAGTGTTGCGTGAATGTACAAGTAGTCCTTGGCAAAAGCTACTACCAAAACCGGTTGCTGCCAGAGTTATAGCTGCGCAAACCGAGGTGGTTGCGAGATTTCCAAGTGTAGGGGTTAGTCCGCTAATGGTTTCAAACCAGATGCTAGCCAATGGTGTGCTTACAATTGTAATTTGTATTCCAAAAACAATAATTGCAGCCTGCCAGGCAAAACGCCTTAATGCAGAATAGGCGCCAGGCCTTTCTATAAGCGCAACAACTACTTCTAGAAATGCGATGCTAACTGATCGAAATAAGAATGTGAAACCATTGACAGCAGGTAGAATTGCAAGTGATTCCATTGGGGATGGCATTCGGCTTATTCCGGCGGTAAGCGCCGGCTGTGCCGCTAGTCCTAATAAAGGGCTGAGGGCTAAAGGTATGTAAAAGGTAAGGAAGCCTTTTCGGTTTATTGGAGGTTCGGTAGATTTAGTATTTGGTAATATATTCCGAATGATGGGGCGAACCCTCCATGATGCGTAGGCTGCCTCTGCTATTACACCGGTAGAAACAGCAGCCGTAGCTGCGATGATGCCAAGTGATTTGGATTCTATAGTTGAGGCCAAACCAAAGCATGTAAAAAGCACCAGTGCGTCTGCAGCAAGTCTGACCAGTGTTCCCCAACCAACCGCTTTAGATTGGCCAAAGCGAATTAGTATACCTTGGTTAAAACGTCGATGAGCTATGGCTAAAGTCCATGGCGTCATGATTATCATCCCTAATCGACTAGTTTCTAGAATATCTCCTTCGACGCCTAGTAGGTTGCCAGCAATTAAATCAAACATTGGTGTGATAGCGACAAGGAGATGTAAGGCAGAAAGACTGCCTCCAGAAAGTATAGTGAATTTCCATAGTTTACTATAGGAGCTCAGATCACGGGTAAGTTTGGTGCTTGCTGTTAATAACATGATGATCGGCGCTTCAATTAGTAGTGATAACGGAAATACAACGCCCCCATAGGCACCTAGGTTGATTTCGGGATTGGTTAATCTTGCTACTATTGCACTTAGAAGAGGTAATTCTACAGCCATCATTAGCCAACTTAATGCAAGTGGAAACCAAGTTTTCCAGACATCTTGGCTTGTTACGGATTGATTAGTAATGGAGTTATAAGTCAAATGTTAAGAATAAGGTATGTTAGAATTTCAACACTTGCAGTAAAAACTACTGAAATGATCATGAGTCTCAATTGCAAGTTGTTAATTATCAAAGGCTTACGACTTGACAATCTCAATTAATACGGGAAGTTTGATTTTGTTGGCATTCAGCATAAATTGCTTAAAAGCCAAGTCATACGACAAATAGAAAGTTAGAACGATGCAAATCAACCCAACAGTAAATCAGGCTATAAATAAACAGATTGGAATGGAGTTTAGTGCGTATCTTCAATACCTTACAATTTCGACACATTTTGATGTAGAGGGTTTAACTGAACTAGCAGCATTTTTTAAAGCTCAGGCTGAAGATGAAAGAGATCATGCGGAGAGATTTATTAATCACGTTGTAGCTTTCAATGGCAAATTAGAGATTCCTACAATCAATGCGCCCTCAAGTGATGTAACATCAATAGTAGAAGCTGCTGAATTATCTTTGGATTGGGAGATGAAAGTAACTGATGCAATCAATTCCCTTCTGAAATTGTCTGCAGAGGAAGAAGATCATATAACTGAGAATTTTTTAGCTTGGTTCTTGGATGAGCAACTAGAGGAGCTATCAACTATGAATAAACTCTTGAAAGTTGCCCGTCGAGCAGGAGCAAATGAGCTTGCCGTTGAAGAATTCATGGTTCGTCAACGAGGGAAGCAACCCGATACAACAAATCCTGACGCTTGACGCTAGGCTCTCCTGAAAGCAAGAATTCTTTTAGTGAGGGTAATTTTATTTGATATTGACGGTACGTTGATAAGCACCGGGGGCGCAGGAATTAAAGCTTTTGGTGAGGCTTTTGAGTCAGCATTTGGTATTTCTAATGCAACCGAAAATACTAAATTTTCTGGTCGTACTGATTACTCATTATTTCGTGAACTATGCCAATGGAATAAAGTTGAATTTTCTATTTCTAATAGAGACTTGTTTTTTGAACATTACTTGCGATTGATTGATAATCACTTGGATGAGAGTGAGGGTGGTCCATTTCCAGGAGTGGTCAAAATGCTGGATGATTTGGTGTCCTCACCTAATGCTCCAGCTATTGGTTTATTAACAGGAAATATTGAAGAGGGGGCTAGGCGAAAACTTAGTACCTATAGTTTGTGGGAGAAATTTTCCTTCGGAGGATTTGCAAATGATAATGAGGATCGCAATTTGATTGCTGCTGCAGCCAAGGAAAAGGCTAGTAAATATTTGGGTTACCATTTGGATGGATCTGAGGTTGTCGTAGTTGGCGATACCCCTAAGGACGTTGCTTGCGGTAAATATATTGGTGCCAGAACACTTGCAGTTGCTACAGGCGGGTCAACTCTCGAAGATCTAGAGGCGTGTAAACCTGATTGGGCAGTTCCGGACCTTAATCATCTACAAGTTAATGAAATTTTAGGTACTTCAACCTGATTTACCTTTTTCTTATTAATTAGTTTATACCATTTCACTCGAAAAATCGGTTTTCATTCCAAGGGTACTTTGTTAGTTTTCTCGTTCTCTCGAAATAAGAATGAGCACCGATTTATTTTCTCTAAAGGGCAAAACTGCTCTAGTCACAGGTAGTTCGACTGGTTTGGGTAAGCGTATGGCCGTTGCACTTGGTCAAGCTGGAGCAAGAGTAGCGATGAATTATTATAACAATGAGGAACGAGCTGCAAAAACCTTATTAGAATTCGAAGAAACTGGGGCTGAGGGAGCTATGATTCGTGCTAATGTTACTGATGAATCAGATGTAAACCAGTTAGTTTCCGAGACGGAGCAGAAGTTGGGGCCAGTGGATATTGTAATTTTGAATGCTACTCCGGATCAGCCACAAAAGCCAATTGAAGAATATGATTGGGATTTTTATCAGAGCATGTTGGATTTCTTTATAAAGAGCCCATACCTAGTAACGCGTGCCGTTTTGCCTCACATGAAGAAACAGCGTTGGGGGCGTATTATAAACATTGGTTCTGAGGTTTTTCACTTGGGTGTAACACCTTTCACTGCTTATGTTTCAGCAAAGGGCGGACAGAACGGATTTAACCGAAGCTTAGCTCACGAGTTGGCGCCATGGAATATTACTGTGAATATGATCGCTCCGGGTTGGATACCGGTCGAACGCCATGAGAAAGACCCTCAGGATTTAAAGGATGGATATCTTGAAAATATTCCAATGAAGCGTTGGGGAGTGCCAGAGGATTTGGCTGGTACCATTATTTATCTGGCTAGTGAAGCTTCGTCTTTTGTTACAGGGCAGAATATACATGTGAATGGAGGTAACACTGTTCACTGATTTAAATTTTTGATAAAAGAATCTTAAAAATATGATTAAAAAACTGACATTTATACTTACTGCATTGGCAGTTGTTTTGGTTGCCGGCTGTGGGAATAACTCCAGCAACGGTACAAATGATGGAGACGATAAGGCTAAACATAAAATCGCCTATGTCACTAATGGTATTGATCCATTTTGGGATTTGTGTGCGGCAGGTGTGCGGCAGGCTGAATCTGAGTTGGGAGGAGTTGAATGTGAGATTCATTTTCCGACAAAAGGATTGGCGGACCAAAAGAGTATAATGGAGTCTCTTATGGCAAAAGGTATTGCTGGAATAGCTGTTAGCCCTGTTGATGCTGATGGACAAACCAAGTTTTTGAATGAAATTGCAAGTCAAACCAAGTTGATTACTCACGATGCCGATGCTCCAAAAAGTGAACGTTTGGTGTATATTGGAACTGACAATTATAAGGCTGGTCGTGCCCTTGGTAGATTGGTGAAGGAAGCGATTCCGGATGGTGGTGAAGTAGCTATTTTCGTAGGGCGACTAGAACAGTTGAATGCTCGACAAAGAAGGCAAGGGGTGATTGATGAATTATTGGATCGACCAAGCCAAACACTTGGTCAGATTAAGTTTGATGAAGTAGCAAAAGTTTTCAAAGGAGAGAAGTATACTATTGTTGATACTCGGACCGATAATTTTGTTATGGATGCCGCAAAATCTAACGCAGAGGATGCTATCACTAAATATGAGAACTTAGCCTGTATGGTTGGATTATTCGCATATAATCCACCACGTTGTTTGCAGGCTATTAAAGAGGCTGGTAAGCTTGGGAAAATTAAAGTTTGTGGATTTGATGAGGATGATGCCCTGCTGCAGGCTATTAAAGATGGTCACGCTCATGGGACAATTAGTCAGCAGCCTTGGAACTATGGTTACCAGTCAGTAAAGGTGCTTAAGAGTATACTAGATGGTGATAATTCTGTGATTCCTCCAAATAAATTTATCGATCTGGGATACAAGTCAGTAACCGCAAAAAATATCGACGAATTTTGGAGCGAAAAAAATAAAATGGCTGCTTTGGGTAAAAAGAAGGATTAATGCCCAAAGAGCCGCCATTGCTTGAAGCGTCTTCAATTGGAAAGCAGTTTCCAGGTGTAAGAGCGCTGCATAATGTTAATCTCAGCTTGTTCCAAGGTGAGATTTTATCTTTGGTGGGTGAAAACGGAGCAGGCAAGAGTACCATGATGAAACTTCTTGCTGGAATTCATTTACCTGACGATGGAGCTATAAAGTTGAATGGTGATTTGGTCGAAATTACAAATGTTCGTGAAGCGCAAAAGTATGGTATTGCACTGATTCATCAGGAGTTGAACCTGTCTGACAATCTCGACATTGCAGCCAACATTTTTCTAGGTAATGAACCTCACAAAAATGGGGTTATGGATCACAATCGAATTCACAGGGAGTCGGCGCAATTCCTGAAGCGGGTAGGATTAGAATTTCCAACCGACACCCTTGTGGCGGATTTAACGATTGGCCATCAGCAACTGGTTGAGATTTCAAAAGCACTTTCAGTTGATGCACGGATAATTATTATGGATGAACCCACTTCAAGTTTATCTCAGAAAGAGTCTGAAAAACTTTTTGAGGTTATTCGGGGTTTGAAGTCTCAGGGTATATCTATCATATATATATCGCATCGACTGGGGGAGGTGATTGACTTGTCTGATCGCGTATCTGTTTTACGCGATGGAGAAAATGCTGGCGAGTTGGTTGGTGATGAAATTACTCACGATGCTATGGTTAAGCTTATGGTCGGTCGTGATTTGTCTCAGTTTTATAACCGTACAGTTACAGCACTAGGTGAAAAGATTTTTGAGGTGAAAGGGTTGCGGACTCCGCCTTATCCAGATAATGAAATTTCGTTCAGCGTGCGAAGTGGCGAGATTCTTGGAATCGCCGGGTTAGTTGGAGCTGGGAGAACTGAGTTGCTGCAAACGATTTTTGGAATCACCCCTGCTGTAGGAGGGTCGATGAAGCTTAACGGAAAGGAATTAATGCCTAAAAGCTCATTGGAAGCGATCGATTCTGGTATAGTTTTAGCTCCCGAAGACCGAAAGCGCCATGGTTTGATTTTGGAGATGAACGTAAGAGAGAATACCAGTTTGGCTCGATTAAGCAGAGATCAGAAAGTTGGCATCATCGATTTTAATAACGAGTATGAATTAGCGGAAAAAACTATCAAAGAACTGAAAATAAAAACCCCTCACTCCTCACAAGTAGTTCAATATCTTTCCGGAGGGAATCAGCAAAAGGTGGTACTTGGCAAGTGGCTCTCAATGAATCCTAGTCTATTATTATTAGATGAACCTACTCGTGGAATTGATATCGGATCAAAACAGGAAATTTACAAACTTATGGAGGAGTTGGCAGCAAGTGGAGTAGCCGTGATTTTTGTATCTAGTGAAATGGAGGAGGTTCTAGGTATGGCTGATCGTGTTTTGGTCATGCACGAGGGGGCGGTTACGGGAGATTTATCTCGTGAGCAATTAAATGAAGAAGCAGTAATGCAATTGGCAACTGGCAATAAAGCTGCAGCATAAATAGAAATAATGAACAAAAACACGATTGGGATTTTAAGTTTATTTGTTTTGATCTTTGGTTTTACTTGGTATTCCAATGAGAATTTTGTCAATGGCTATAACATGACTAACCTTGTGAAGTGGTCCAGTCTGTATGCAATCATGGGGATTGGAGTAGCGTTTGTGATTATCACTGGAGGGATAGATCTTTCAATCGGATCGGTGATTGGACTTGTCGCATCGTTATTGGCTCTGGCAATTAAGTATGAGTGGAATCCGACACTTACAGTAGTTTTGTTACTAGGGCTTTCGATAGTCATAGGACTAATGCATGGTTTATTGATTACCAAAGTTAAGTTGCAACCGTTTGTTGTGACACTTTGTGGGCTTCTGTTTTATCGAGGCATTTCTAGGTGGCTTACTGATAATCAGACAATGCAGTTTCCAGGTACCGAAAATTTGGACTCCTTTTTTAGTGGTAAATTATTAATTTTTGGTAAATTTGCTTTATCTTCTCCATTTTTCTTTTTGGTGGTAGTTGCTTTTATAGCTGCATTTTTTCTGAATCGTACAATATGGGGGCGATACCTTCTCGCGCTGGGAAACAATGAAGATGGGGCTCGTTATAGTGGTATTCAGACAGATCGACTAAAAATTGCAGCATATGTGATTTGTTCCTTTCTTGCAGGTGTTTCTGGTTTGCTTTTTGCCTATGAATTGGATTCTGTTCAGCCAGCCCAGACGGGTGAATTTTATGAACTATATGCTATCGCTGCTGCTGTCTTGGGCGGTTGTAGTTTGAGAGGAGGGCAGGGTGCCATTTTTGGAGTAATTATAGCTGCTGCGGTAATTCGCCTGTTGCGCAATTCTATTAACCTTGTTGGGATTTCTACACATTTAGAATTTTCCATTATAGGACTAGTTATTTTAGGAGGGGTGACTGCTGATGAGCTAATTAAGCGAATTGTAGCTAAACGTCGCTCTAAGCAAATTAGTACTTCAAAAAGTTAGGATGTCTTGTTTATTAATGTGATTTGTATCAGCAATTTACTTATTTTCATTTTCTTTAACTTTTATTTTCCCAGAGCGCATGTCCATTAAAACATTAAAACAGAAATTAGCGGAGGGATTGGATGTTCGCGTGATGGCTGTTAGTTCGTTTCCAAGTCCTAAACTCATTGAGGTAGCAGGGAAGTTCGGTGATCTCGATGGTGTATGGATCGATCAAGAGCATTCTGGCTTGCCTAATCAAGAACTAGAGTTGTTGTTGCTAGCTTGTCGGGCTTCCGGGTTAGATGCCTTTGCTCGTGTCGCTCCAACAGATTATGCGACAGTAATGCGGCCAATGGAGGGTGGGGCAAGCGGTGTTATGATTGCACAGGTGAGAAGTGTTGCCGAGGTAGTGCAAGCGGTGCGCTGGATGAAGTATAGCCCATTAGGTGAAAGAGGTATGTTTTTAGGGAATTACGAAGCAGAATTCGGAACTAAATCAGCGGCAGAACATGTAGCCGATTCTAATCGTGATCGATGGACGATTATTCAGATCGAGACCGCAGAGGCGGTAGATTGTGTAGAAGGGATTGCTTCTGTCGATGGAGTTGATTGTTTGTTTGTTGGGCCAAGCGATTTGTCCAACAATCTTGGTAAGCCCGGCAATCCAATGGATCCTCATGTTTTAAAAGCTATAGAACGAATTGCTTCTGCTGCGAAAGCTAATGGTAAGTCTTGGGGGGTGCTTTCCAAGACAGAGGATTTTGCGCTTAAATGTCGCGAATTAGGCTGTCAGTTGTTTAGTATTGCTGGAGATTTAGACTATGTAAATCGAGGGATTTCAGCGACTAAATTATTGTTTCCATCATTTTTTAAATAGTTATTCGATCAAAACAGGAGCTAAATCAAATTTTTAGATGAGTATTGAAGCAAGACTATCGGAATTAGGCATTGAATTGCCACCGCCACCACCTGCTGTAGCAGCTTATGAGCCTTGGATGCGCACAGGGAATCTTATTCTGACTTCTGGTCAGTTACCATGGTGTAATGGTGAGTTAGTATTCTCGGGTAAATGTGGGGCTGAGATCACTGAGGACCAAGGTTATCAAGCTGCTAGGCATTGCGCTATTAATGCAATGGCTCAACTGAAGGCTGCTGCAGGTGATTTGGATCGAGTTAGGAGTATTGTGAAGATTGATGGTTATGTTCATACAGCGCCTGGTTTTCGTGGTCATCCTCAGGTGTTGAATGGTGCATCAGATTTGTTTAACACTGTATTTGGCGAGCGTGGTCGACATGCACGGCTTGCGGTCGGGATAGATGAAATGCCTCTTAATGCTGCAGTCCAAATCTGTGTGACTGCTGAGATTGAGGACTACCCTATTTCCTGATCTTAAGAGCATTGCACATTTCACATTAGCTACTCGTGTCGTAATTACGACACGAGATTTAGTAAAGACCGAACTCTAGAGTGCCCCTGCTGTGGGTCGCGTCGAATGAAGAAAGATTTTTTAGTTTTCGCAAAAGCAGGTATTGATACAAAATTCGAGCCTCCAAGTTGTTCAGGTAACCCTGGTAACTGTGGGCGTTTCATTTGATTGCTTTCTTCTTTATTAATACTTTTTATAAGATAATTGTCTCAGTTGGTTCTCCTTGGCTTGAGACTGTAATTTGAATGTTTTCTATACCTAATTTTTCTAATTTTTCTTTTATGCTATTCTCGGCAATTTCTGGAGTGTTGCAGTCGCTGCTTAGGTGGCATAGCACAACATTCTCTAGGCTTCCGTTGGCTAGGTTTTCAATAGCTTCTGAAGTGTCTCGATTAGAAAGATGACCATGTCGGCTCATAATTCTTTGTTTTATTGACCAAGGTCTTCGGGTGTCTTGCTGCAATCGATTTAGATCATAGTTTGCTTCAATTAAAAGAGTTTTGGCTTCGCGAACACGTTCTAATACTAATCGTGTAGTCTGCCCTAAGTCTGTTAAAATTCCGATGCCTCCATCAGGTGTTTTGATATGAAAGCCTACTGGGTCTTGAGCGTCATGTGGAACTGAGAAATTTTCGATTTTCATGTTTCCAATTTCAAACGGTTCCCCAGTCACAAATTGATGAATATTTAGATCAATTTTCAAACGAAAACGTAATTCGTCAGCGGTGAGGCGATTGCAATAGACAGGTATATCGAGTTTTTTGCATATTGCCTTGAGCCCTTGAGTGTGATCGCTGTGTTCATGGGTAAGTAGTATCCCATCGAGTGTTTCAGGAGCTCTGCCTAGTTGGGCCAAACGTAGACGAATTTGACGCCCGCTTAAGCCGGCATCAATTAGTATACGAGTCTGATCAGTCTCAAGAAAGGATGCATTCCCTCCCGATCCGCTCCCCAAAACGGTGAACCTAGTTGGCACAAGCTTAGCCTAATGTGATTAGGCTGATGCGGCAATTAAGAGGATTAAAAAGTTGTTCACATTTAAGTCTAAATAAAATAACTGGCATGATTCTAGTGTAGCATTTTTTATGCCTATTTCATCTTGTTGCGAACGATAGTTGGATTTATCTTTTTCGTTTATGGCGCAACAGGGATTACAGCTGTCGCAGAACATGTCGCTCAACCAAGTGTTGGCGCCTCAACTTCAGCAATCATTAAACCTTCTTCAAGCGCCCACCCTTGAACTTAAAGCGATGGTTGATCAAGAGCTTCAAGTGAATCCTGTATTGGAAGAACAGGCGGCTTTAGACATAGAGGCTAAGGAGCGCGGAGAAGCAACTGATGAAACATTGTCAGTAGATCTTAGTGAGCCGCCTAGTGATACGCAGTATGATCCTACCGATGAGAGTAGGAAAGATGAGCCAATTGACGCTTTGCAGAAGGAAATGAACCAATTAATAGAATTGGATCAAGAGTGGCGGGAATACTTTTCAAGTACCAATATCCCGATGCGGAGTTCTCCTGATGAAGAGGAAAAGCGGCAATTTATGATTGAGTCTGTAACTATTGGGCAGTCCCTACAGGAGTTTCTGCTTGAACAGGCCCGACTATCGGAATTTGATGAGGCTCAAATGAAAGTTGCAGAGTTAATTATCGGTAACATTGACGATGCTGGTTTTTTGCAATCAAACGTTGATGAACTTGTTTTTTCTAGTGGCCAGCCTGCAAAAAAAATTGAAATGGTTTTAAATGTAATTCAGGCATTTCATCCTCCTGGCGTTGGAGCTCGTGATTTGCGTGAGTGTTTAATGTTGCAGCTTGAGAAGAGTGATAAGATTGACTCCTTGGAGTATGAAATAGTTAGTGATTATATGGAGCAATTGAGCCGCCGTCGTATCCCAGATATTGCAAAAAAATTGGATAGGTCTGTGGAGGCGGTTCAAGAAGCGATTGAGAGGATTGGCCATTTAGAACCAAAGCCAGGGAGAGAGTACTTACCTGATAATGAGCATTACGTAGTTCCAGAGATTTTTATTCGACGAGGAAGCAATCGTCAATGGAAAGTGATTTCAAATAATGAACATGTTCCTCGCTTGCGTATAAGTAACGCTTATAAGGATTTGATGGCGCAGGCCGCTACTTCCATTGAAGTTCGCGACTATATTCGAGATAAGATTCGTTCTGGTAAGTTCCTCATCAAAAGTATTCATCAGAGACAGTCAACTATAGTTAACATTGCCAATGAGATTCTTAACCGTCAGTTGGAATTCATGGATCATGGGGCTTCAAATCTAAAGCCGATGACTATGGCGCAGGTAGCTGAGGCAGTTGGGGTGCATGAGACTACCGTTAGTCGTGCGGTTTCAGGGAAATATATTGAAACTCCACATGGTGTGCTTGAGATGAAGTATTTCTTTACTGCAGGCCTAAATTCTAGCGATGGATCAAGTTTAGCCAATACTAGTGTAAAAGAAATGCTTAACGATCTTATTAGGAATGAGGAGCCCACAAAGCCTCTTTCCGATGAAGAATTAGTTAAGATATTCAATGGAAAAGGAGTGAAGATTGCTAGGCGTACGGTGGCCAAATATCGGGCTGAATTGAATATATTACCATCGCATCTTCGTCGTACTTATTAGTTTCTATCAGTCGAGATTTTCCGATTGCCAAGTTTGATTGGCGCAGGAATACTGTTCTTGGACGAATATGACAATGAGTAAAACAATAGCTTTTTTTATTATTGTAGGCGCCTTGATACTTCAAGGAATGGCTGTTGAGGCGGATTTTTCTAAATCGGTGCAAAGTGTTTTAGAGGCGCGATGTGTCGATTGTCACGGGTCGAAAAAACAAAAAGGTGACTTAAGATTAGACTCGTTGAAGGATGCCTTGTCTGTGCTCAAGCCTGGCGTATCTGGCGAGAGTGAGTTATTCAAACGAATCGTTCTTCCTTCGGACCATGAAGATATTATGCCTCCAAAGGGCGAACCGTTGACCACGGAAGAGATTGAAAGTATTAAGACTTGGATTGATGGTGGTGCTAAGTGGCCGGAAGGTTTGGTGTTATTGAGCTTAAAAGAGAGAGCTGAATTAAAGGCTGCTGCTAGTCGACTTCCGAGACCAGACATCAAGGCTGTAGCAGTTTCAGAAGCTGAAAAAGCGGCTATTGCCAAATTGAGCTCTGGAGAAGGAATTGGGGATGAGTCCGCTGCTCCTTTAGTTATGGCTTTGGCTCAGGATACTCAATTAATTTATGCCAATTTTCGTTTGATCGGAAAAAAT
>Ga0163110_10001415_pt1 | contig 12221 bp, 5 predicted proteins | sample CRUFie1St17metaG_FD_108703 | JGI IMG/M metagenome (GOLD analysis project Ga0163110, IMG submission 108703) | Marine microbial communities from the Costa Rica Dome - CRUD Field 142mm St17 metaG | ecosystem: Environmental > Aquatic > Marine > Oceanic > Photic zone | place: Costa Rica: the Eastern...
ACTGATGTAGATACACAACCAACAGGTCTTATTCATAGTACTCTTTATGGAACTAGAGTTGAAGATTTAGATATTTCATTTGGTGTTAATGATGTTTACAATGTTCATGCAATCTATGAATCATTTGATGATAACGATGCATCTTCACCATATGTAATTCTTACTGAATCTGTATTCTTTGCTGCAAGCACACTAATTGTTGGTAAAACTTCTGGTGCCAGAGGTAGAGTTATTTCATTCTCTAACGCAGATCTAAAACTATATTATGTTGGTTTGAATGAAATTCCATTTATTACAGGAGAAACTATTACTGGTGAAAATAGTGCTGGAGATACCATTACTGGTATTATCGATGACGGCGAAGAATCTATTTTTGCAGGAAGTAAAGTTATTACTGATCAATTTGAACTTGAACCAGGACAAAGAACTAATTTCTATGACACATCAAAACTAATTCGCCTTCCTTCTACTGTAGCACCTACAAGAAGATTGCTTGTAATTTTTGACTTCTTTACTCATGAAGCATCTGGTGATTATTTCTCAGCAGAATCTTATAGTGGTATTGGTTACAAAGACATTCCCGCTTATAAGTTGGATGGTTCTATTAAGTATATTAGAGATCAAATTGATTTCCGACCTGCTGTTAAAGAATTAAGAAATGGTACTGGAACTGTTAGTGATCCATACTTTGTAAATTGTAGTACCTTTGATTTTGTTTCTAGGGTATTTGATACTACTGGTGGTGCTGGTGGTGCAACTATCTTTGATATCATGAAAGTTAACTCTTCGTTTAGAGCAGACTATGCTTGGTATCTTCCAAGAATTGACAAGATATATCTATCGCATGATGGTCAATTAATTGTAAGTAAAGGTGTATCTGGTTATTTCCTCATTCCACCTCCAAAAGTTGAGAATGCTATGCTTTTGGCAACTCTTGAATACAAACCATTTGTATTTGATCCAGAAAGAGATGTTCTGATTACTACAGAAGTTATCAGAAGATATACGATGAAAGATATTGGTGATCTTGAGCAAAGACTTACCCACGTTGAATATTATACTTCACTTTCAATGCTTGAATCTCAAGCAGAAAACACCAAGACTTATGATGAGAATGGATTTGATCGTTTAAAGAATGGTTATGTTGTTGATGACTTCACCGACCATACTACTGGAGATGTTCTTAATCCAGATTATAAATGTTCTCTTGACTTTAGAGAAGGTCAATTACGTCCACAACACTTTACAACAAACGTAGCACTTCAATATAACGAAACAGATTCTACTAATATTGTAAAAACTGATGGTAATGTATTGATGCTACCTTTTGAAGATGTAGCACTTATTACTCAACCATATGCCTCTAGAACAGAGAATGTAAACCCATTTAACGTCTTTACCTTTATTGGACGCATTGATCTAACACCTGCATCTGATGATTGGATTGATACTGAGCGTATACCTGCTCGTGTTGAAAACATCGAGGGTGATTTCTCCTCTGTATCAAGAGACTTACAAGTTGATCAAAATGGATTTGCTCCTATTCAATGGGGTTCATGGCAAACTAACTGGACTGGTGAAACATTACAATCAACTTCTCAACAAAGATCTACGTCTGGTACATATGGAATTGGTCGTCAGTTAGGTCGTGCTGGTCATGGTCAACGTCGTCAAGGTCTATTCTACCTACACGAACGTCGTACATTCCGTGTTGTAAACAACCAAGCACGTCAAGGTATTCGTACTAGAGTTGTTCCTAAGATTGAAAGGAGATCATTAGGTGATACAGTTCTTTCTAGAAGTAGTATTCCTTGGATTAGATCTCGTAACATAGGTTTCAACGTTGATCGTATGAAACCACGTACTAGAATGTATGCATTCTTTGATGGTGTTGATGTAACTACATACCTCACTCCTAAGGTAATTGAACTTATTAAAAATTCAACAACTGATTCTAGAACAAATGAAACTCCTTTTGTTGTTGGTGAAACTGTGCGTGGAGAAACTTCAGGTTGTCAGTTAAAAGTTGTTGCTCCTGATGATGGTTATAAAACCAATCCTTATGGTAGAGGTACAGAAACTCTTCCTACTTCATATGCTTCTCAAACAGCACTTCTAAACCATGATATAACTGCTATATCTGAAACTGTATCACCAGATTTCTTTGGTAATATGCAAGTTGGTGAAATTTTAGTTGGTCAAACTTCTGGTGCAAGAGCAGTTGTTGGAGATCGCCGCCTCTTAACAGATAACGTTGGTAATCTACAAGGTACGTTCTTTGTTCCTTCTCCTAAAAATGATGCAAATCCACGTTGGGCAACAGGTACTCGTTCATTTAGATTTACAACATCTCCAGAAAATAGTAAGGCAATTGGTGCAGTAGATTCTTCTGCTGATACAACTTACTCAGCAACAGGAACATTACAAACTGTTCAAGAAAATATTCTTGCAATTCGTAATGCTGAACTTGTTAGAGATACAGTTAGTGAAGATAGAGTTGTAGAAACAACTAGAACCGAGACACGTCAGGTTGGTTGGTATGACCCTCTTGCTCAATCCTTTATTGTTGAGGAAGAAGGTGGTGTATTCATCTCTTCTGTTGAAATCTTCTTTAATACTAAAGATGATAATATTCCGATCTCGATGCAGATCAGAACAATGGAAAATGGTTATCCAACTAAAACAATTCTTCCATTCTCAGATGTTACTATTACACCAGATCAAGTAGAAGTTTCAGAAAGTGCTGCTGTTGCTACTAAGTTTACTTTCCAAGCACCTGTATACATTAAGTCATCTGTTGAATATTGCTTTGTTCTTCTATCTGACTCTAATGAATACCAAGTTTGGATTTCTAGAATGGGTGATGTTGATGTTAGTGGTAATAGAACAATTTCTGAACAACCTTATGCTGGTGTTCTATTCAAATCACAAAACGCATCTACATGGACTGCTGACCAATATGAAGATCTGAAGTTTACTGTATATCGTGCAAACTTCACTGCAACTAGTGGAACTGTTGCTCTTAATAATACAGCACAAGGTAAGGGTAATGGTGGTATACACAGATTGATTGACAATCCAATTCAAACTATCAAACCAAAAATTGTACTAACTCTTGGTCCTGCTGGTTCTCAGTATACTTACAGTGTTGGTGCTCGTTTGCTACAACTTACTTCAAATGCTGAATCAACTGTTGTTTCTTCTACTACATCTGCATCTGTTGCAGATACAATTACGGTTAATGATGTTTCTGGTAATTGGTTAGGTGGATCTTCTACTACCTTCCTCTTAAGGTCTTCTGAATCTCTTGCAACTATGGTTGTTGGTAGTGTAACTGGAACTCTAGAGGTTGGTGATACTGTTACTGGTGCAACTTCTGGTTCTGTCGGTATTGTTAAGAGTTGGAACGGATCTACTGCATTAGTTCTTCATTATATTACTGGTGCCTTTACTGCTACTGAAACTCTAAATGAGTCTGGTGGTTGGACTGCAACTGTAACTTCTTCTACTGAAAGTGGTGATTCATTTGGTGGATTCCTTTCTACTGCACCTACCTATGCAAATGATGAGAAAGAAATTCTTGTTTATCATAGAAACAGTGGTATGCATAGTAGACAGAATAATGTAAGTATTGAAGGTGTAATTTCTGAAGTTGGTGATACAACTCTTACTAGTGCGTTGGCAGCAGCTGCAACATCAATCACGGTTGAAAATGCACAAGCATTCCACAAAGTTGTGAATGGTGCAGCGATTAGTAATGTGAATCCAGGATACGTTAAGATTAACGATGAAATCATTAAGTACAGTGCTATCTCTACTGATGGTAAAACAATTACTGTAGCAACTGGTGGTAGAGGTTCTAATGGAACTACTGATGTAACACATGCATCTGCTGCGGTTGTTCAATGCTATAATCTTGATGGTCTTCCTCTAGTTGATATTAACAAGACTCACACAAGTCTTGAGTGTCCTTGGATGGATACGTATATGCTTCAAATGCAAGGTGTAGCAAATAATGGTATTCGTGCTGGTGGAAACATGGTTTACGCTTCTCAGAATACACAGTTTGAAACTCTAACACCTACTGTTTCTGTAATGAATTTGCCAGAAACAGATATTACTGCTAGAATCAATACAACTACAGCAACATCTGTTGGTGATGGTGGTGGTGAAGGAGGTTCTACTCCTCGTGATCAAGCATCATTTGTTAATGATGGTAGTTATGTTCCCATTACATTAAACGATCAAAACTTCTTCCCCAATCCTAAGATGGTTTGTTCGGAAGTTAATGAAAATGCTAAACTAGATGGACAAAAATCATTGACTATGCTCATTGATTTGTCAACCACAAAGTCAACTCTTTCTCCTGTTGTTGATTTAGATAGATGTTCTTTAATTACAACAACTAATAGAATCAATCAATGGCCAGGTGGATCATCTCCATATGGTCAGCAAGGACAAATTGATCGTACACAAGACGTTTCTCTTCTACCACTAGGTGATCAAAATGATTGTGTATACATCACACGACTTGCTCGTTTAATTAGAGAGTCTAGATCAATTAGAGTTGATTTCCAAATGTCCCGTCCACCAGAGGCAGATGTTAGACTTTACTACAGAGCATTTAGCACTGGAACTGGTGATGACATCGATTCTATCGGTTGGACACAAATGGATAAACCTCTTCAGTATGATGATTCTCCTAGTGAAGAAATTCTTTGGAAGGATTATTACTATGAAGTAAGTGGTTTAAACTTTAACGCATTCCAACTTAAGATCGTTTTAAGATCTTCAAGTCAAGCAAGAGTTCCTTTGATTGCAGATTTACGTGCTATCGCACTTGCAACCTAATGGCACCTTTACACAGACTACCTTTGGATGATTGGTTTGATGATGAAAAAGCACACCCTTATGACTCTTGGCCAGTGGCAACAGATAAAACTCCTACAGAAAGACTCCATGATGACATGAGAAAAGAACTAGGTTATGAAAACCCCAGACCTGAAGAAGAAATAGCAGATGCTTATGCTTCACGTCACGAATCAACACCTGACTTTGAGAAGGGTGCTGAAGAGATAGTAACTATGCATGAAAAAATGTATAGAATGGCAAGGGCAAAATACAACCCTTTTGCTGTAGGAGGATCGGAGAATATTCATGGATGAACTTGAAGGATTAATTCCTGTTGAAGGAAAGGAGGGTCTTTATAGAGATCCTTATTCCAATGCTATCATAAAAAGCAGTGCTGATGAATATGATAAATATATGGCATCTTACAATAAGAGGCAAAAAGAAGCACGTGATAAACAAGCTTTACAAAATGAGGTTTCTGAGTTAAAATCAGAAATGAGTGAAATTAAATCACTTTTACTAACGTTAGTCCAAGATAAAAATGACAGATGATGCGAATGCACCTGTAGAACAGGTGACACAACCAGAAATGCTCCGACAATTTAGAGAGCGTTTCAATGCGGTTATCGAGGAAAATAAACAATTATCTGAAAAAATTAAAGGTAATGAAGTTGTTGCTCTAAAACTCCAAGGTGCTATCGAAGCATTAGAGTATTACAACAAAGAGGAGTCTGCACCTCCAGATGAAGAGGTTGTAGATAACCTTGAAACTGCATAATGAATATGGGGGCAGTAATGCCCCCTTTTTACTGACATAAATAACTTGGAAGCATGTTCTCATAGAGTTGTCCTAATAAAATGGCAAATAGAATTCAATTAAGAAGAGGTGGTGCCCAAGAATGGCAAAACTCAAATCCTATTCTCGCTCAAGGTGAGTTTGGGGTTGAACTTGATACTGGTCGTATCAAAATTGGTGATGGTGTAACATCATGGAACACTCTTAGATATGAGCGTCCTATTGAATCAGTATCTAATACAGCAAATACTCTTGTACAAAGGGATGCTGATGGTAATTTTTCTGCAGGTACAATTACTGCAACCCTTATTGGTAACTCGGCAACAGCTTCTAGACTTGCTTCCTCTAGACAAATTCAATTGGCAGGTGATGTTGAAGGATCACAAATTTTTGATGGATCACAAAACATTACTATTACTTCAACTCTAGATTTACTTTCTACATTACCTCACCACGACAACACTGCTTCATCTGAGGGAACATATACTAAAGTTGTAGTAGATGCGAAAGGTAGAGTTAAGAATGCTTCCAACCCAACAACTCTTGCTGGATATGGTTTAGATACCAACATTGAAGGAACTGGTGCTCAACCATATGATTTAGACCTAGTTGCTATTGCAGGTCTTACCACTACTGGTTTGATCAGTAGAAGCACCAGTAATACTATGGTAACTCGTACGATTACTGGTACAGCAACAAGAATTTCAATCAATGATGGTGGCGGTATTAATGGAAACCCCACCATTGATCTTATTACAACTGCTGTTACTGCTGGTAATTACAACACAGAATCTCTAACATCCGTAGTAGGATCAGAAACAGTTAACGCTACAAAATTTACTGTTGATGATTACGGTCGTTTAACAAGTGCAGAAACTGTACCAATCGCCACAGCAGCAGAAGGCACAACTGCACCTGATTATGATAACGCAACAGCATATAGCAGATATGCTATTATTAAAAATGCAAGTAAGGTATATCAAGCATTCGAAGATGTAAGTGCAGGCGGAGGAGCACCTACTCATGGTTCTGGTGATGCAGGTGGATGGAGATTCCTTGGTGCTGAAAGCACAGAACAAAAAGGTCTCGCATCATTTGCACAGGAAGATTTTGATGTTACTGCTGGTGGTCACGTTACTATTGCTACAGCAGGTGTTGATAATCCACAGTTACAAAATAGTAGAGTATCCTTTGCTGACGGTAACGCAGTAGAACATTTTGATTTAGATCAAGAACTTACCGCAACTACAGGATATAGAGGATTCAATAAATTAAATTACGTTAAGGTAAATGATACTTCAGGCAATCTTCTCTTCGGTGCTAATAATACTGGTGATGGTGGTGCTGGAGAAGTTGATATTAATGTAAAAACATTAATCAGTGACCCTGATGTAACATTTGATGGAGCAACCGATCAATTAATAAACAAAACAGGTGATGGAAACTTAACTATTGGTATATCTCAAAACAGTGGTAGTGCTAGAAATCTATCAATTGCTGCTACCAATAGTGGTTCTGGTGCAAGTAATGTAATTATTCAGGCAGAAGATACTGTTCAGATTAATGCTACTGATGCTGCTGGTAAAGTTCATGTAGAAACAATGAGATTCCAAGCAGATCACATTGGTGCTGTTGGAGATATTTTAATTGACCCTAATGACGATAGAGATGTCACAGGTCTAGTAACTATAAGAGGTAACCTACAAGTTGATGGAACTACTACGACAGTTAATTCAACCGTTACTACGTTGGATGATCCTATTATCACTCTTGGTGGTGATACTGCTCCAGCATCAGATGACGGTAAGGATAGAGGAGTTGAATTCAGATACTTTGACTCTCAGGCAAGAGTTGGATTCTTTGGTTATGATGATTCGGCCGCAGATCTTGGAGGGCATACAGGAGCGTTTACATTCCTCTTCAATGCCACAAATACCGCAGAGGTATTCTCTGGAACAGATGCAGGGATCATCGCTGGAAATTTAAAACTTACAACAAATACAAACTCAACATCTAATACTACTGGAGATTTAGTAGTTGCTGGTGGTGCTGGTATTGGAGATGATGTTAATATTGGTGGTAGTGTAGATGTAGATACTAACCTTCGCATTCATGGCACATCTCGTTTTGATGACACCATGGAATTGCATGGTGCTTCCAAGTCATTACAATTTAAAAATGGATCAGGAACTGTTAAGAGTGAAATTCATACAACAACAGGTAATGCAGAATTTGGTGGTGTTGTAACAGTCACAGGAAATACTGATTTAAATTCAAACTTAAACGTATCATCTCTAGTTCATCTTGAGTCTACAGACAATCCTGATATTGTATCTGGTGCTCCTCACTCAATTCAGAATAATGACTATGGTGCATTAAGAGTAGATGGTGGTGGATACTTTGATAAAGATGTATTATTCAATGGTAACATCTTCCTAAATGGTGACTTTAACCAGCAAGAAGACTCTACTGAAAACTTTGGTTTAAGAAACTACCTATCTGTTCGATTCAAACTAAGAGCTGGTTCTTTCTCTGCATTTAACCCATCATTCTCAAACTCTAATACTTCTAACTTAAGAGTCTTTGGTGGTGCAGGTGTTAACCAGAACTTACATGTTGGTGCCACAGGATCTGGAGAAGGTTTATTCGTTGGTAAGAGAAACTCTAATGATACAGTTAAGTTCTCTGTCTTGGGTGCATCTGGTAATACCGATATCGAAGGCACACTGAATGTTGAAGGTCAAACAACTATTCAAGATTCTGTAATTATCAATGCTTCTAATGAAGAGTTTGCGATTCAGAATGGTTCTGGTACTGATAAGTTTACAGTTGACACAGATAATGGTAATACCTTAATTCAAGGATCATTAAATGTTAATGGTGTAGTTGATGTTGACGCAGATTTTGCTGTTAGAAATGGAACTACTGATAAGTTTTTTGTTGATAATGTAACAGGAAATACTAACATTGAAGGCACACTAACTGCTGATGGTCACACTGAATTAAATTCTACACTTAACGTAGATAGTAACACAACTCTTGGTGGCACACTAACTGTATCAAACAACTCCGAGTTCAATGGAACTGTAGATGTTGATAATAACTTTGCAGTTAGATCAGGTACAACTGATAAGTTTACTGTTGCCTCTTCCACAGGTAACGTAGCAACTGATGGTACTCTGGTTGTTGAAGGTCAAACAACTATCAATGATTCTCTAATCGTTCAAAGTAATAATGAAGTAGTTAATATAAACAATGGTTCTGGTGTAACTAAGTTTAGTATCGATACTGATAATGGTAACACAAACATAATTGGAACAGTAACGATTGGTGATGCAACTCAGATTAATGATACTCTAGGTGTTTCTGGTGTTACTACAATCACTAGAAACACTCAGCAAACTCTAACTGGTTCATACGCTGCTGACGGTGCATTCCAATTGACTGGTGGTGCTGCCATCGGTAAAAATCTTGCTGTTGGTGAAGGTATAAGAGTTTATGGTGGCACAGAACTTAGTGGAGCATTAGATCTTAATAATAGTGCTGATATTTCTGGTGCTTTAGTATGTAATGATAATGTAAATATCAAAGCAGACAATAAAACATTTACTATTGAGACTGCTGGTGGTGTAGATAAATTTACTGTTGATACTGATAATGGTAACACAGATATTCAAGGAACATTAGATGTTGCAGGTGATGTAACCGCTTCATCTGATCTTATAGTCACAGGTAATTTAACGGTCAATGGAACAACAACTACTGTCAATTCTACGGTCACAACTATCGATGACCCTATTATTACTGTGGGTGGTGACACAGCACCCGCGTCTAACGACGGTAAAGATCGTGGTATTGAGTTCCGTTATTTTGACGGCAGTGCGAAAATTGGTTTCTTCGGATACGACAGATCCGCCAACCAGTTCGCATTCTTAACAAGTGCAACTAATACTTCGGAGGTTCTTGCTGGTACAGATAGTGCTCTTCGTGCTGGTAGTTTAAATCTTACTGCTGCTGGTACAGCACTTGATGTAGATAATGATGCTAACATTGACGGTGCTTTAACTGTTGATGGTCAAATTGTTTCTAATAAATCAAGCGGTGCTCCATTCTCTATTGCTTCAACTACTAAGGTTAACAATCTGAACGTTGACTTGCTTGATAGCATGACAACTGCAAGTTCTAATACAGCATCTACAGTTGTTAACCGTGATGCATCTGGTAACTTTGCTGCAGGAACAATTACTGCTGCTCTGACTGGTAACGCCTCTACAGCAACAACTCTTGAGACTGCAAGAAATATTGCAGTTGCTGGTGTTGTTTCTGGAACTGTATCCTTTAATGGATCTGCAGATGTAAGCATCACTACAACATTTGTTGATGCTGATATCACTGCTTTAGCAGCAATGAGTGGAACAGGATATGTTGTAAGAACTGCTGCAAATACATACGCTCAAAGAGAACTTGAGGTAACAGCATCCTCTGGTATTACTCTTACTAATGCGGATGGTGTTTCTGGTAATACAACAATTAACGTTGCTTCTTCTGCTACAAACGCAGCAAACAACTTAGTTTTACGTGACGGATCTGGTAACTTTGCTGCTGGTGTTATCACAGCATCACTAACTGGAAATGTAACTGGTAATGTACAAGGAGATGTAACTGGTGATGTAACTGGTACTGTTTCTAGTATTGCAAACCATGACACTGATGCATTAACAGAAGGTAGCACTAATCTTTACTTTACAAACACTCGTGCTGATGGTAGAGCAGACTTAAAAGTTGCTGCTGCAACTGGTGCTAACCTTGATCTTTCTAGCAAGACTACATCTGATCTTGCTGAAGGAACTAATCAATATTATACAGAGGCAAGAGTACAAGAAAAACTTGACAATGCATTTGAACAACTCAGTGCAATGTTAAACAACTTGGCATCTTCTACAACTCTAACACTAGCTCTTTCTGGAGATCCCACACCTGGTGCTGGTGTTGTTGCGGTTGTCACTAATGGTGGTGGCGGTGGATTTACTGCTGCAAATGGTGTTGCCACTTCTGGAGGAACTGGATCCTCTCTAACTGTAAACACAACTGTTGCTAGTGGTGTTATCACTGCTGTTGCAGTAAACGCAGGTGGATCTGCCTACACTCTAAATGACACTGTGACCATTACCAACCCTAATGCAGGTAAGGTATTAACCTTAAATCTAGGAAGTATAACTGGTGGTACTGGATATACAACTGGAACTGCTCTTGCAACAACAGGTGGTTCTGGATCTGCATCTCTCACTGTTGATATCACTGCCTCTGGCGGTGCGATTACCAACGTCACTATCAATGACGGTGGAACTGGATATGTCGCTGGTGAGACAATTACTATTGTTCAGGCAGGTGGTGCTGGTGGTACGGTCGATATCTCCACTGTTGCTACTAACGCAACTTTACAACTGACTGACGTTACTACAATGGAGGTTGGTTCAACTGTTACTGGTGCTACTAGTGGCACCACAGGTGTTATCACCGCCCTTGGTTCTAATCAGATCACCGTTGACACTGTTGATGGATTCTTCAAAAAAGGAGAAGTCGTCAGTGCAAATGATGTTACTACTCTCACCGTTCAATCATTCTCTTGATAAAAAATGTCAGCAACTAGACCCGCAAACAAAACCGAATTAAGAGATTATGCTCTTCGTAGGTTAGGATTTCCTACAATCGATATCAACGTTGCTACCGAACAACTTGATGATTTAATTGAAGAGGCAATTGATTACTACCAAGAGTATCATTACAATGGTAGTTACAAATCTTTTATTAACATTGAAGTAACTGATGCAATCAAAACTGCAGCACAAGCAACTGCTCAGATTGGTTCTACTGCTTGGTATGAAGGAACTGAATATGTTGATCTTCCTCCTGGTGTGATGAGTGTTACTAGGGTCTTTAGTCAGATTGGTGCTTCTAGTGTTGTTCCTGGTAATATCTTCAATATTAAATATCAAATTTTCTTGAATGATATTTACTCAATGACCCACGGTCAAATCCTTCATTATTACATGACTTCTCAATATCTTGAGACTTTAGATTGGGTTACTAATAATAACAATAGTCGTAGAATTAGATTCAACGAGCATCAAGGTAGATTATATCTTGATTTTGATTGGGAAGAATTACAAGCGGGTGATCATATTTTAGTTGAAACTTTGATGCGTCAAGACCCAGATACATATACAGCAATGTATAATGACAACTGGTTGAAGGACTATGTGGAAGCATTATTCCAACAACAGTGGGGTCGTAACTTAAGTAAGTATGATGGCATTCAAATGCTTGGTGGTGTAACTCTTAACGGTCGTCAGATCCTTGAAGATGCAAGTCAATTCAAGAAAGATCTTGAAACAACAGTTCGTGAAACATACGAACTTCCTCCTTTGGATTTAATAGGTTAACATGGCATTTACTAATTCTCCAGCATCGGATTTTGTTTTTAGAGATCATACAAATCTTCTAAAAGCAAATGGTTCATCTCAAGAACAAACCTTTATAGAAAATTTAATTGTAGAGAGTATTGAAATCTACG
>Ga0163110_10001416_pt1 | contig 12220 bp, 9 predicted proteins | sample CRUFie1St17metaG_FD_108703 | JGI IMG/M metagenome (GOLD analysis project Ga0163110, IMG submission 108703) | Marine microbial communities from the Costa Rica Dome - CRUD Field 142mm St17 metaG | ecosystem: Environmental > Aquatic > Marine > Oceanic > Photic zone | place: Costa Rica: the Eastern...
GCCTCGTCACTCAGGTCGCTGGACAGGACTGTGTTGTGTCCAGAACTGGTTGGAGCGGCGGCTTTGGTTTTGAAGTCTATCCCTTGTCCAGTAATCGTGCCTCTGAACTTTGGGATGCCATTATGGAAGCTGGTAACGAATTTGGCATCAAAGTCACCGGACCGGTTATCCACCGGGCGATCGAAAGAGGCGTGACTGATCTTAACTACTACATGAATTCCAACATGAATGCTTTTGAGGATACTGGGGGTAAGCTGGTTAATATCGACAAACCGGCAGACTTTATAGGTAAGAAAGCTCTGCAGAACATACACGCCAGTGGTGTGAAGCGCCATTCAGTCGGGCTATTGTTCGAGGGCGACGTTCCGCGACTGGAGTGGTTCTGGGAGATGAACGACGGCAACGGCTGTGCTGGTGAAGTTCGCTGGGCGATTTACTCCTTTGAACTGGGCCAATACATCGGTATCGCGGTAGTCGATAATGGAATCAGAATCGGTGACCAGGTGTTCGTGTCTCACCCAAATGGCGTTTGCCGGGCAGAAATTACTACTATCCCGTTCGTCAAGCGCTCGGCGTGAGCAGCTCACGCTGAGTTACATAATTTGCAAGACAGGCTAAGTTACGTACAAGACAGGCTCGGTTACATAATAGTCAGATTTTCCGCAATATGTTGGATAACTCAAACGTTAGGTATGAGCCGTTAACTGACTGGTTTTTTCATTAAATTTGAGAATTAAATCTACCACTTAAGTAAGTTATGTGGCGGAGACGAAGGGATTCGAACCCTCGAGACCCTTCCGGGCCTACTCCCTTAGCAGGGGAGCGCCTTCGACCACTCGGCCACGTCTCCGCTGACCGCTATACAAGGCCATTAGTCAGGATAAAAGCTATTTTTGAAAAAGAAATAATTTTTTTACCATCTTAAAGGCTCTATAGACTCTGACTGAGGTAGTTTTGGCTATATAAAATCATAGACTTAATTTTCCAAATCTAACGAAGCCTCTTCGATACATTTCATAACTTCTTCTAAATCTGTGAATTTTTTTGATAAAAGAAGCGCTAACTTTGCGAGAAATATATCAGATTTTTCTTGTCCAACGGCATCAATCTTCGTTGCTAGGCTCTCATAAATCTCCTCCATCTCAGGATCTGTCATAGTTGCTTCCCATTTAGGAGGTTTTTAAAAGTAGCGAGCACTTCAGATAGATTGGTTTTGTACCAACGCCCAACAATATGCATATCTGGTCTTATCAGGTAAGAAGAGTTTTGCGACGCGCCATAGAGCTTGCCAATCTTAGATTTTGACTCAAAGCAAATGAGGTTTGGGTACTTTTCCAAATCATACTCTTTTGGTTCTTCACCAAACCATAATATATTGAAGCCTTTGTCTAATATGTCGCTTAAAAACTTACCGTCAAAAAAGACGTTTTCAATAACTGTTCCAGGTTTTGGGCCACTGCCAAAATTCTCATCATCTGGCATTGTTATCGAACTTTTAGCATATGAGTAAGGTTCCATTTGGCGAGGGTTTGCTAAAGCTCCAGCAAATTTATGACGTAAAGCTAAGGATAAAGCAGCATCACGCATCGTTAACCAACCATAGCTTGGAGGCGTCATGAAACGAGTAGATTTAGTTGCATTTGCAAAAACATCCATTGTGGCCCCACGCCTTTCTGAATTGTAACTTTCTAATAAGTTCTTATTAGCTTTTTCATTCAATAAATAAGCAAGTTTCCAACCAATATTTTGAGCATCTGCTAATCCATTATTTAAACCCCTAACTCCAAATATTGGAACGATGTGCGCACTATCTCCGATGAAGAAGACGGATCCGTGACGATAATTATCTAGTGCGAGGGTATTCGCAGAATAATTGCTCCACCACTCTAATTGCCAGTCACCTGAAAATTCAATATCCTTTAAAACCGCTTTAATACTGGATCTAACTGTCTCTTCTTTTATCGCATCTTCTGTGTTTTCTGCCTCTGTTATTTGATAATCTATTCTCCAAATATCATCTGGTTGTTTATGGATTAAAACGGTTCCATCTCGTCTAGAATCTGGGTCAAACAATGCTCTCCGAATTGTTGGATAGTCGTGTTTCATTTTTACATCGGCAATTATATATCTGCCTTCAAAGTTTTCTCCATTTAATCTAAGATTTAATAATTTGCGTATTGTACTATTTGCGCCATCTGCAGCAAGAACCCATTTTGCTTTCAGATTATAGGAGTTATGAGGATCTGTTATTTGCAAAGTGGCAGTATCATTACCTATCTCAATATTTTCTAATTTAGACTGCCATCTCATATCAATTTTGGGTTTCTTGATTACTTCATCATGTAAAAATTTTTCAATGTATTGCTGCTCTAAATTGTACATTGGGCGGTATTTTTGATTCTCATTATCAGGCATTTCAAATTCCAGAATTTGCTTGCCTCGATAGAATGATCTGCCTTTAGTCCAGCCTAATGCCTTGGCATTAAATTGTTTTACAACATCAAGAGTATCAAAAATATGAAAACTCTGTCTTGCAATACAGATTGCACGGCTTCCGTCATTAAAAGTATTTTTTGCTTCAATAACGACTGAAGAAATGCCGTATCTTTCTAATGTTAATGCAGCGGTTAATCCTATCGGGCCAGCCCCAACAATTACGACGTCAATTGATTTTTCTTTTTTTTCTTTGCTAAGCTTTGGCGCAAAATATCTTGGATAATCAAAATATAGCGAGTCAAGTTCATCTCTACCATGTGGTCTCATATTTTTCTCTTATAACTTTGACTTAATTTAAAAAATTAAATTTATTATGTACACTAGTAAATTAATCAATTTAACTTAAAAATTATGAATCATTTCTTATTTATTGAAAGGTAAATTGTATAATGAATGAACATCCAATCTGGAAACATGTGGATGAGAACTCCATTAGGTTTCATAAACTTGCTGAGAAGGTTTGGGATAGCCCTGAAACCTGTTATGCTGAAAGGCTTTCAGTGCAAGCTCATTTAGAAGAGTTAGAATATCAAAAATTTAAAATAACCAAGAATGTTTCAAAAATACCGACAGCAATAATTGGAGAAGCTGGTTCGGGAGGGCCCGTAATAGCGATTTTGGGCGAATTTGATGCTTTGGCTGGATTAAGCCAAATTGCAGATTTACCCCAAGAACAATCAATTATATCTGGAGGGAATGGGCACGGCTGTGGGCATAATTTACTTGGTTCTGCCTCTTTTTTAGCAGCTGTTGCAATCCGTGATTGGTTGGAGGCAACCGGTACAGTGGGGACAATACGTTACTATGGTTGCCCTGCCGAAGAAGGTGGTGCTGGGAAAACATTTATGGTTCGCGATGGTGCTTTTGACGATGTTGATATTGCCATTTCATGGCACCCTCACAGCATACCTGCTGTTATAAGAGGGTCCTCATTAGCTAATTGTCGTATCGATTTTTCTTTCAAAGGCCGTGCTTCGCATGCTGCAGGTGCTCCTCATTTAGGACGAAGTGCGCTTGATGCGGCAGAGTTGATGAGTGTTGGTGTAAATTATTTAAGAGAACATATGCCTGATACAGCACGTATTCACCATGCGATTATAGATGGTGGAGGAATTTCTCCAAATGTTGTTCAAGCTAATTCTTTAATTCGTTATGTAGTCCGGTCTGAGACCACTCCCGAAATGTTAAAGCTATTGGAAAGAGTGAGGAACGTTGCTCAGGGAGCAGCTTTAATGAGTGGCACAGAAGTATCAGATAGCATACTAGCAGCCGTTTCAAATATACTTCCAAATGATCCACTATGTGATGCGATGCAACGAAATTTGGATATGCTTGGTCCTCCTCCATTTGAAGAGAGTGATTTTGCTTATGCAGATGATTTTGCAAAAACATTTTCGAATGAGGATATAGGAGAGTCATATAAGAGTGTTGGAATTATACCGACCAATGATTTGAGCCTCCCAAATTTTGTTGTTCCAGCAGGTGTAGCGCCACAATCTTTAGGCGGTTCAACTGATGTTGGAGATGTGAGTTGGGTGGTGCCAACTGTGCAAATGTGGGGTGGAAACTATGCGATTGGTACGCCCTTCCATTCTTGGCAAATGGTGGCTCAGGGTAAAAGTCCAATGGCTTATAAAGGGCTGACACATGCAGCTTGTGTGATGGCTGCAACTGCGGCAGACGTAATCTTGGACTCAGAATTGCGCGCTAAGGCATTGGCAGATTTAAAATCTCGGGTAGGTTCAGATGGTTATATCTGTCCATTGCCTGAAGGCTCAAGTCCGCCAATTGAGGCGATGGGTGGTCATCTGTGAATAACCTAACCAAGTTCAGTAATAGGTTGGGAGTTGATATTGGAGGTACTTTTACTGATATCGTTTTAGAAACAAATTCTAAAAGATTTTCAGCTAAAGTTTTAACTGATAATGTTAATCCAGAAACGGCAATCTTTAAAGGAATTGATGATGTATGCTTAAAAGCACATATAGCCCCAAGTGATTTAACACAAATAATTCATGGAACCACTTTAGCAACAAATTCATTGATTGAAAGAAAAGGAGCAAAAACTGCTCTAATTACAACAGAAGGTTTTCGGGATGTTATTGAAATGCGCACAGAGAGTAGGTTCGAGCAATATGATCTGAACTTGAGTTTACCAGAACCCCTGTTGTCTAGGGAGCATAGGTATGTACTTAAGGAAAGGATTGATGCTCAGGGTAAAGTATTAATTCCAATTGAACAAAGAGCTGTGGAAGACTTAGCAAACGAATTAAGGAAAAAAGGCTATACAAGCGTTGCTGTTGGACTTTTACATTCTTATGTGAATAATAATCATGAAAATGTTGTCGGAAAAATAATTCAAGATAAAATACCTAATATAATGGTTTCACTTTCCAATGAGGTTTCGCCTCAGGTTCGGGAATATGAACGTTTTAGCACTGCTGTTGCAAATGCTTATATCAAGCCTTTGATTGAAAATTATCTTCTTAATTTTTTAAATGAATTAGACAAGAAAAATATAAACTGTCCTGCATTTTTAATGCATTCTGGTGGTGGGGTTATATCATTTCAGGATGCAATGAAATTTCCTGTTAGGTTAGTTGAATCTGGACCTGCTGGAGGAGCAATGTTTGCTGCGGATTTAGCATCGAGATATGGTTTAAAGAAAATTCTAAGCTTTGATATGGGGGGTACGACTGCAAAAATCTGTTTGATTGATGATTATAAGCCAAAAACTAGTAGAGTTTTTGAAGTAGCTCGTACTTATCGTTTTAAAAAAGGTTCAGGAATTCCAATCTCGATCCCGGTTATTGATATGGTTGAAATTGGTGCGGGTGGTGGCTCCATAGCAAATGTTGATTCGTTAAATCAAATAAGAGTTGGTCCAAAAAGTGCTGGTTCAGATCCTGGTCCTGCCTGTTTTAACAAGGGCGGCAAGAAGGTAACTGTAACTGATGCTGATTTGTTACTGGGAAAGCTAGACACTAAGAATTTTGCTGGGGGATCAATTGAGTTGAATCCTAGTATTTCAAAAATGGTTGCTGAAAAAGACATTGGACGAAATTTACGAATGGGTTCTAATGAGGCAGCGTGGGGTATTTCAGAGGTTGTTGATGAAAATATGGCAAATGCTGCGCGTGTGCATGCGATCGAAAATGGTCAAGATTTAGGCGACTATACAATGATTGCTTTTGGAGGAGCTGCTCCATTACACGCCTCTAGATTGTGTGAAAAAATTGGAATTAATAGATGTATTATTCCCAAGGGTGCAGGGGTAGGATCGGCGATAGGTTTTTTAAAGGCGCCCTACAGTTTTGAGGCGAGCCGATCAATATTTATGAGATTATCTCAATTTGATGCTGATTTAGCAGAAAAAATCTTTGTTGATATGGAGAGAGAGGCATCAAATTTTGTCAGATCTTGTGATGAAAACTCTCAACTTACATCTAACTTTAAAGTTTACATGCGTTATTCAGGGCAAGGTTGGGAAATTCCAATAAGCTTTCTTAAGAATGAAATAAGAAAACCTTCAAAAGAGGTTTTCCAGAAAAAATTTGAGGACGAGTATACTAAACTTTTCGGCAGAGCTGTTTTGGGTATGCAAATTGAGATTATAGTTTGGGCTGTAAATACCTTTACCCCGTTGCCAAAAGTTAAAAAAGAACCTGAGCTAACCGAAATAAAGAGAGTTTCAAATAAAAGTAATTGTACCTTTTTTGATACTGGACTTGGAAAAACTGTTAAGGCTACAAAAATCAATAGAAGTGAAATTAATAAAAAATCTTGGTTAAGGGGCCCTGCTATAATTAGTGAGCAAGAGACGGCAACAATCATATCAAGTAATTTTTCAGTAGTTGTTCGAGAGGATGAATGTTTGGATCTTCGTTTAAACCTTCAAGATGATAATTTATCAAATTTATCTCAATCAAAAAAGAGGCTGTGATGAGTAAAGTTTCAAAAGTAGCTTATCAGGTGATGTGGAATCGATTGATTTCGATAGTAGAGGAACAGGCGCAGGCTCTTATTAGAACGGCATTTTCTACATCGGTGAGAGAAGCTGGCGATCTTTCAGCGGGAGTTTATACTTCAGATGGTAAAATGTTGGCACAAGCTGTTACCGGCACACCAGGGCATGTTAATGCAATGGCAGATTCTGTGGCGCATTTTATTCGCCGAATAGGTAAAAAAAATATACTAGAGGGTGACGTTTATTTAACAAATGATCCTTGGGAAGGTACTGGACACCTCCACGATATAACTATTGTAACACCAATATTTTTCAAACGTAGACTAGTTAGTTTTTTTGCATGTACAGCCCACGTTGTGGATGTTGGAGGGCGTGGGTTTGGAGCAGATGCTAATTCTGTTTACGAGGAAGGCATATATATCCCAATAATGAAATTTGTGGAGTCCAGAGTAATTAATCAGACGTTAGTAACAATATTAAGGGCTAATGTTAGAGAGCCGGATCAATTAATTGGTGATATCCATGCTTTGGCGACATGTAACGAAATTGGACACAGACGATTAAGCGCAATGATGACTGAATTCAGAATATCCAATCTTTCTGCATTATCTGAATTTATTTTTTCTAATTCGTTAGCTGCTACTTTAAAAAATATTAATTTATTGAAATTTGGGTCTGAGGTAGGATCCATGATGATCGATGGTTATGACAGTCCGATTAAATTAAATGTTAAAATAACGATAGAAAGGAATAAAATTATCTGTGACTGGTCTGGGACCTCAAGAATTGATAAAAAAGGTATAAATGTACCCTTAGTTTATACTAAAGCGTACTCCTGTTACGCTCTGAAATGTGCAATAGCGCCTGAGGTGCCCAATAATTCTGCTTCTTTGCAACCTTTTGAGATTATAGCTGAAAAAAATTCGATAGTTAACGCAAAACATCCAGCGCCTGTAGCTTTGAGACATATTATTGGTCATATGTTACCCGATGCAATATATGTAGCACTAGATAAATTGATGCCAAATCTAGTTCCAGCTGAAGGAGCAGGGTGTCTGTGTAATTTTCAAGTTTCGCTTAGAAAAAATGAAACTCAAAAAGTATTAAATAATGTTACACGAGCGGAAGTATTAACTTTTAATTCTGGCGGCTCTGGTGCCAGGCCTACATTAGATGGAATGAATGCCACAGCTTTTCCCTCAGGGGTCATGACGATGCCGGTTGAAGTTACGGAACAAGTTGGGCCCATTATAATTTGGCAAAAGGAATTGCGTCCAGATAGTGGGGGGGCTGGCCAATTTCGAGGTGGGTTGGGTCAGTTAATGGAAGTTGGCGCTAGTGAAGGCTACCAATTTGACTTTCAGGCTATGTTTGATCGTTTAAAATTTCCCGCTCGGGGGCGTCGTGGTGGTTGTAATGGTGCTAAAACAACAATTACTCTAGATGATGGAAAGGTGTTAAAAGGAAAAGGCAAGCAATCTATACCGTATAGATCCACAGTAAAAATGGCCTTTCCAGGTGGCGCTGGTTATGGAGATCCTTTGAAGCGGGATTTAGATAAGATCAGATTAGATCTTCACAAAGGCTACATAACTTTAGAATATGCTTTAAAGTTTTATGATTTCAGTATTGAAGAGCTTCAGATGGATTTAGAAAATAGTGAGAAATGTTAAAAATGGGTTTTAAACCATTCCAGGAAACGCCGCAGAAAAAAAACTATGATATTGTAATCATTGGTGGAGCTATTATGGGTTCAGCCACTGCATGGTTTTTGTCAAAGAATACAGATTTTGATGGATCAATTTTAATCGTTGAGAAAGATCCAACCTATCAATTTAGCTCAACTGCGCGAACTAATTCTTGCATTCGACAGCAGTTTAGTCGTGAGTTAAATATTAGAATTTCTCAATATGCAGCACAATTCATTAACAATTTTCAAGAGAATTTAGAAGATGATAGAGTCCCCAAATTGAGTATTCAAAATTATGGATATATGTATTTGGCAGATACTGAGGATAAGGCTAATTCTTTACGAAAAGTGCAAAAAACACAGCTAAAGGCCGGTGCTAATACAATATTGATGGCTCCTAATGAAATTAAGAGTAAATACCCTTTTTACAATGTTAACGATATCTTTTTGGGTAGTATAAATACGGTGGATGAGGGTTTTTGGGATGGTGGAACAGTTTTTGATTGGCTACGTCGATCGGCGATCGACAGGGGTACAGAGTATATCGCAAATGAAGTTGTTGAGATTGATAAAAACTCTAAAGGAAATAGAGTAGAAAAGGTTAGGCTAAAGTCCGGTGAAGTTATCAATTGTGGAGTAGTTGTTAATGCAGCAGGACCACGTGCTTCAAAAATTTCAGAAATGGTTGGTGTAGAAATACCAGTAGAGCCACGAAAGCGCTATACTTGGGTTTTTTCAGCAGAATGTCCTTTAGGCATTGACTTACCCCTAACTATAGATCCTTCGGGGATTCATGTTCGACAAGATGGAATAGATACTTACCTAGTAGGTAGTAAAGGACTTAGTGATGATGCGGTGGATTTTGACGATTTTTCGTTTGAGGCAAATTTATGGGAAGAGTATGTTTGGCCAAAAATTGCAAATCGAATTCCAGCTTTTGAATCAATTAAGGTAATATCTGAATGGGCTGGGCATTACGCTTATAATACAGTGGATCAAAATGCAATCATAGGGCCTCACCATCAGATCAAAAACTTTATGTTTATAAATGGTTTTTCTGGCCATGGCTTGCAGCAGGCTCCAGCCATGGGTCGAGGAATGTCAGAATTATTAATTTATGGAGAATATCGAAACCTTGATTTGTCACCTTTTGGATATGATCGAATATTGAATGGTAATCCATTTTTGGAAGAAGCAATTATTTAATTATTTATAGATTGTAATGATGGGAGAAATTATTATGAAAAAGCTTGTTTTAACTGGAGCGGCTGGGCGGTTGGGTTCTTATTTAAGAGAACCATTATCTCAAATGTGTGATGAGTTAATTTCAACAGATTTATCCGATAATATTGGCAGTACTTATGACGGTGAGCGTTATATAAAAGCGGATCTGGCGAACTTTGATGAAATAAATAAACTTATGAATGGAGCTGAGATGATAGTTCATTTTGGGGCACTCAGTGATGAAGATTCATTTGAAAATATATTACATTCTAATATCATCGGTTCTTACAATGTATGGGAGGCTGCTGCACGTAATAAGGTCGATAGAGTTGTTTATGCCAGCTCTATTCATGCCGTAGGCATGTATCCTAAAAATCAGCAGATCGGTATTAAAGTTCCCCATAAACCAGATACATTTTATGGATTAGCAAAATGTTTTGCTGAAGATCTTGCAAGTTTATACTGGGATAAAAAACAGATTGAAGCAGTATGCTTGCGTATTTTATCTTGTGCAAAAGTGACCAGCAGTCGTGCATTAGGGAGTTGGCTTAGTTACGATGATTTAATTCTGTTAGTTAAACGAGCAATCGATACTCCCACTACCGGGTTTAGTATAATTTATGGGGTTTCCAATAACGACCGCTGTCCAGTTGATAATAGTGAAGCAAGTCATTTAGGTTTTAAGCCAAAAGATAACGCGGAGATATTTGCTGACGCAATCCTCGAACAATCTGAAAAAGTAAGTAAGAATGACAGAGCTCAAATTTATCATGGTGGGCCATTTTCAGCTATTGATCTTGGTGAAAGTGGCAAAGCCATTATGCAAATAGTAGATGACAAAAAGGTAAACTGACCTTTTTTTGAAATTTTCTTTTACTTTTAGTCCTAGCGTGGACTTATAATTTAATGCTAATTTTAATGCTAATTTTCATAAATTACGTTAGTTTCAGACATGCTAAAGCTTTGAATATCAGCATTTTGTTTGTCTAAAGCTATTGTGATTACATAAAAAAGAGCGATTGAAATTAACAATGAAGTAATTATCTCCACGAAACGGAGATAAATAGTTTCTAGGATAACCATATATGCCTCAACTGCGTTCTGACTTTTTGCCAGATTATTTTTATACCTAATAATCGCTTATTATCTTTGAAAAATCAAGGATATTTTAATTCTGGTCATTGCATGTATTTTTAAGAGGAATAGAATAATGATTAATAAATTTAAAAGAGGCTTATCGGATATGAATAAGAAGACGTATACCCCACCAGAAGTTTGGGAATGGGATGAGGAAAGTGGTGGTACCTTTTCCAAAATCAATCGCCCAATAGCGGGTGCGACGCACGAAAAAAAGCTTCCAGTAGGAAAGCATCCACTCCAACTCTATTCATTGGCGACCCCCAATGGAGTAAAAATCACAATATTGCTTGAGGAGCTTCTTGCTTTGGGATTTCTCGGAGCAGAATATGATGCTTGGTTAATTAAGATTGATGGCAATCAATTTGGAAGTGGCTTTGTTGAGTTAAATCCAAACTCAAAAATTCCTACCTTTGCAGATCATAGTTCTGGATCTCCTGTCAGAATTTTTGAATCTGGGGCTATCATGTTGTATCTCGCAGAAAAATTTGATGCACTAATACCGAAAAATTCTGAAGGTAGGGCTGAAATGCTTTCATGGCTTTTTTGGCAAATGTCTAGTGCTCCATATCTTGGAGGTGGCTTTGGTCATTTTTATGCATATGCACCAGAGAAATTTGAATATCCTATTAATCGATATGCGATGGAAGTTAAACGCCAATTAGATGTACTTGATCATAATTTAAGTGAGCGAGAGTTCATTTGTGGTGAGGAATATAATATAGCTGATATCGCAATTTGGGCATGGTATGGTCAGTTAGTGTTGGGCAGACAATATAATTCATCGAAATTCTTAAATGTATCTTCATACAAGCATGTCTGCCGTTGGGCTTCTGAGATTGACGCAAGGCCTGCTGTAAAGAGAGGGCGAATGGTAAACAAAACATCTGGCAGCTTGGAAATGCAATTACATGAGCGTCATGATGCGGCTGATTTTGAAACTAAAACCCAAGATAAAATAAGATAGTTTATTTCTCACTTTTATTAATTGCTATAACTTGTAAAGCTAAGTCTTAATTTGTTTTTGATTGTGAAAGCATCAAAAATAGTGCGGCTGCAGAGCAAACGATATAACCTAACAGTACGGGTGTTGCAGTGCCTTGGAAAGCTAACCCAATAAAGATAGCAATTAATATTCCAATCATCGTCGCAGATGCTCCTATAATAGCAGAAGCCATTCCAGCTATTGCGCCCATTGGTTCCATAGCTAAAGCATTAAGGTTGCCAATATACAAACCTTTCAAGAAAAAGGCGAGTATCGACCAAATGATGAAAATTAATAGGAATAGTTGGTCTGAAAATATAGATGTATTTAGGATAAGTAGGACGCAAAGAGCAAAAATAATTTGTAAAGCAAAACCAACAGTTGCTAGGAATCTCATACCGAGTTTCATTACCAACATTGCATTTATAAAACTTGCAGGTGCAGCAAGGATCGAGATGATTGCAAAGTAAATTGGAAATCTTGAACCGGCAGAAAACGTATCAACAAAAATTTGTTGAGCAGAGCTAAGATAGCCAAAAAGTGCTCCAAAGCTTAAAGCTAAGGTAAGAGTGTACTTAACCACTGAAAAGTTTGTGATGACAAATTTAAATGCCTTTAAATACTCAACTGCTTTGAGCTTTTTTCTGTCTGAGATTGGTAAAGTTTCTGGTTGTCTTACATTTAACCATATAAGTCCAACAAAAGCAAAAATGATGAAAGC
>Ga0163110_10001420_pt1 | contig 12190 bp, 12 predicted proteins | sample CRUFie1St17metaG_FD_108703 | JGI IMG/M metagenome (GOLD analysis project Ga0163110, IMG submission 108703) | Marine microbial communities from the Costa Rica Dome - CRUD Field 142mm St17 metaG | ecosystem: Environmental > Aquatic > Marine > Oceanic > Photic zone | place: Costa Rica: the Eastern...
AGTAGTAACACTTTTACTTGTTAATGTTCCTTTTTGAACTAAATCACCTGCAGCCGCAAATGCTTTATTGACAGCAGCAGTCACTTTTGCAGATAGTGACATTAATTAGCCCTCCACCATGTATTACTACTCATTCCTCTACTAAGAAGAGGTCTTAATGGTTTTAGGATAATTGATGGAGTAATAGAAGTTCTAGAAACATCACCATTACTGTCAGATAAACTAATACTACCAACAGAAATGCTTTCAAATGTTTGAGTTTTTTGAGCAATTAAATCTTCATTTTGTAATAAATGTAAAGCTTGCTCATATACTGCAATTTTAACTTGAGAAGGACACTCGTTTTCAGCAATCGTTATATCCTGACCCAATCTAGGATCATAGTAAGTTGCTTGTTTACGTGGCCATGCCAAAGCTTGAGAAGAGCTAACAGCAATGCCAATCCATGCACGATTGTCAATTAACTGTGTAGCAGTAACTAATGCTTGTTCTTTCAAAGCGTCTGCTGCAGAAGTATATTCATCTGCATCAATACGAGTTGTAAAGTAAGTGTCAGCTTCAGTTGTAGTTACGTAGCTATTTGTATTAAGAACTAAAGCCATTAGCTCCTCCTAAATCTTATGAATGGAAGACAGGCAAGATGCCTAAGTTTAATGCGTTCATTTTACGAGACCAAGAAGCTGCTGCTCCTAAAGTTGTATTAGTTGCGAAAGCATTAGATGCACCTGACCAATCATATCCCATAGGATGCATGATAAAGCCATAACGATACCAAATATTTGTAGAACCACCACCTGTGTATGAAGCTGCATTACGATCGACTTCTACAGGAGTAGGAACCATTACATTAGCTGCTGCTACTGATTGTGGTTTAATTACAAAAGAACATTTAGTTGATTGTGCGTTTACGTCACCTGTTTCAGTTGTTGCACGTTGACTTGCGCGAGTCATTATAAGACGGAATTTACCACCAAAAATAGTGTTAAAGTTCATATTACCATCTTCAATTACTGTTTCGTCAACTAAGTTAGCTGCACGCATTTCTGCCATAATTTCAGGAGAAGTTACAAGATACATAAAATCTGGTTCATGATCTTTGTATGCCATTCCTATTGCTTGGAATAGACGTTCACCTCTTGCTGCACCTGTAGCGGTTGCATCAAAAAGCTTACGTTGATCACTTGTACCTGTCGCTGCTGAACCAAATTGACCTGCTGCGTTTATGTCAACAAAGAAACCTGTGTTAGCTGCATCTGCATCTGTATCGAAATCTACGATACCACCGTTTCCTGTTCCACCTGCATCACCTAGTCCTGTTTCAGAAGCTGCAACACCTTTTAGGCAAGCCATAAGAGCATTACCTTCGTCATCACCACGTACTTGAGCAAAGTCTCTAGCAATCTTAGCAAGACCATCTTGCTTTGAAATTACTTCTTGCAAATTAACTTGCTGCGCACCAAATGTACGTACTGATTTTACGTAGTTAGCAATATCTGTTGAGATATCTGTATATGTACCATCTGTTGCAGAAGACAATGAAGGAACATTGATATTTGCTGCAAGTGGTTTATAAAAGCGCATTTGACCTACAAATGATTCACCTGAATCTGTAATGTCGTCTCTTGCTCCAACAATATCTGTTGAATTTAATTTCTTTTCAGTTGTATATGCTTCATCTGCATAAGCAGAGATAGCAAGAGCTACATTCTGAAAATCGGTATTTGTAATAGCCATGATTTTAATTCCTTATAGATAACTATTATTATTTAATAATTGAATGATCCTAGTTGACCTTTAGCAGCCAACGCTAAAACTTCATCTGTAGACATCTGAGATAAAGACTTCTTTTCGTCAGTATTAGATGGAGCAGATGGAGTTGTTGTTCCAGCACCGCTATTGGCTTTAACACGGAACAAAAATGAATTATCTTCACTTTTAGAGTAAGATTCAACAAATTCTTGAATTGTTGTACCTGATTTATGAACCCACGAACCAGCTTCATTTTGAACAAGTTGCTCAACAATATCACGCTGCGCCATTTGACGACTGCGCTCATTACGAAAGTCTAAGGTTGCAAGTTGAGAATTTACTACATTATCACGATTAAGTTTTGTATTTTCTTCTTCAAATACTTTTAACTTAGCTTGTGATTCTGCAAGTTTCATTTCAAGAGCTTCAGTAAGTTTGCCTTCTTCTTCAAGTCGTTTAATTTCAGCTTGTTTTTGGGCTTGCTCAATTTCAGCAGCTTTTTTTAAAGCTTCATCGCGCTCTTTAACCATGCGATCCATATTAGACTTCATTTTTGCTAGTCTATCATTAACCGCTTGTTCAATCGGATCATTGTCTTGTTCTTCTGTCGAAGATGCCTCTTGAACAGGTTCTTGTTCAACTGTTTCAGTTTCAGTTGTTTCAGTTACTACTTCTTCAGTTTTATTTTCTTCTTCACTCATAATTTTTCCTTTCAAGCACAGCTTGAGTTTTATTTCAATGTGTTACAAACACGGTTAAAAGTCCTATAGGCTATTACAAATAACTATGGACCAATGCCATACCATTCTTTATTCCCAGATAAAGGTTCTAGTATGTCTCTTCTTGTAATCTTATTTTTAGGATCTAAAAGACCTAATCGTTTAGCTTCAGCTAAAAGTTCATTATAAGATTTTCTTGAAAGACCTTGTCTACGCATTTCACGTAAAGTCTTTCTTATAGTATCACCTTCAAGAGCATCTGCATAGATGGTTCTTAAAGCATTTTTCGCACGTTTTGCTTCACTAATATTAGTAAAAAAAGCATCGTGGATAGTAGCAGATTCAACGCTGTTTTTTCTTGCCCATAAATGGAACTGTCGTACGATAGCAGCGTCATTGCTGTGATTTCCATTCACACCTAATCCAATTCTTGCATCATTAATAGAACCCTTACCTAAAAGTTTTCCATCTTCTGCTGCATCCTCATAAATATTTTTAATTCGTCTGCCTGTTATTGGATCTATGAATTCTATACGCTCTTGTATCTTAGGACGATACCTTTGCGTCATTACTTTACCGTCAAATGTTACCCATGGTATATCTACCTTTTTAGTATCATTAACGTAAGTTACAGAAGCTTTTTTCCAAAAATTAATAAAGTTATCAGTTATTGGCGCTCTCTGTGACATATTTTTACTCATAATTCTAGAGATTTCTGAAAAGTCTTTTGGACCAACAATTCCTCGTCTAGAATTAGTTAATTTTACTACAAAACTACCAACGTCAGGATGAATGTCTTGAGCTTCTTTTAATAATGTTCTACCTACAGGTTGACTTTTATTTATTAATTCAACTAATTCATCTTTAAAAGAAGTCAACTCACTTACTACTCCTGTAGCACCCTGTCTTTGAGCTATTTTAATTTTTCCATCAACAATTCTTAATGTTGCGTTTAAATTTTCTTTTGTAACAGTTACAAAACCCATTTCATCTAAAACTTTAGAAAATTTATTAGCTACGTTAGCTGCTTTAGTTGCAGATCCAGCTCCATAAAATGAAACCATGTTTTGAGCTTTAGCCGCGTTAGCAAGATCTTCCCAAGTAATAGAAGCGTCTCTTAAAGCAGGTATTTTAAGAAATTCTGGATCATTAACAGTATCCATAGCAACTAAATCATATAATCTATTTTTCTGAGTTGTAGCTAAAACATTACTAGCTTCAGATATAGCACGATCACCAGTTGATAATCCAATAATTTGAGCACCAGAAGAACTAGCATCATTTTCAATCATTAATTTTGTCTTATAACTTGTTAAAGGTAATCCTGATCTTTTATGTTTTTCAATTCTAGCATACTCTAAAGCCATTCTTGCCATTTTTGGAACTTCTGAACCTTCTAAAGGTCTTATTAGAGGATGCTCTAAAAACTCTCTAAGTCTTCTATCTCTTTGAGTTTTAGATAACATTAATTCACCTAAATTAATAATTTGTTGCTTATTACGATTAAATATTTCTCGTCTACCTACTTGAGTTAAAGCTTCAGTTCCAGGTCCAATCATTGCACCAATTTGAATTTCTAATTCATCTAAAGCTTCTTCAGTCATATTTATTGCTCTGCCAGAGTTTAAAAATGGTCTTACAACTTCACCACCTGTAGGTGTTAAGTAACCTCTGTGATAAACTCGTCCTCTTGAGTCAATAAAAGCTAATGTTCTAAAATTTTTATTACGTTGTCTATGATATTTAACAGTAGACATTAGCCCATAACCTTGTTCGCCTCTATTTAAAATTTCATGTCGAAATTCATTAATAGAATCATAATATTTAGTACGTCCTCTTGGATCTCTAAATCTAACAAGATCATCCATAAAAGTAGAAAAATCTTGATCAACTCCATACTCAACATCCATAACATGATTTAACATTTTAGCCATGTCTCGGTCTATTTGTTTTTCATCATAATCAGGAAATTTATCTCTAGAAACTAAAGGAAGTCCAGTATCATTACCTCTTGCATCTACATAAGTTTTTTTATTTGCTTTAACATATAAACGATCTCTTGCAGAAGTTATTCCTAAACGTCTAGAAATAGTAACTCTACGTTCAGCTTCTTGAAGTCTTAAAAGATTTTTATCTATAATTAATACTTCTCTAGAAATAGTATCACCCCAACCACCTGAAGCTCTTCCTGTTTCTAAATCAATAACACCTCTTCGAGTTTTTCCTCTAAAATTAACTCTAATTAATCCTTGATCTTTCATAAATTCAAGTATTTTAGAACCTTCTTGATGATATTGTTTTAAAGTATGTTTTGTAAAAGGAATTATATTTTCAAAGTCTTTAGAAAATTGTTTTCCAATATTAATAGCTAAAGTATCATAATCAGTTGATTGTCCTGAAGACACTAGTTTTGTTATTTTAGTTAAACTATCTAAAGCTTTATCGTTAACAAAAACACTAGTTGGTTTTTTAGATGCAATTAAAAATTCAAAATCTAAAATTCGTCTAATGCCTTCTCGTCCTCTTGCTGCTGTTCTAGTTATCCAAGCATCAGTTGGTTCTTTTCCTTTATTAGCTAATTTATAAGCTCTATAAGCTACATCAAAAGATTTATTTTTTCTTAAATTTTTTATCATCTTTTCTTTAGTAGGATATTTTTCTACAAATTTTTGATAATAAACTCTCATAGGCGCTCTGCCTCTAAAAAACATTTTAGTAGCAAGCTTTTTACCTTCTGTTCTTCTCCAAGCATCAATAAATCTTTGATCAGCTAATTGAGTATTTTGTATATCATCAAAATTATAATATTTACCCATAATTTGAACTTGAGGTTTATCTTGAGAAAGATAACTAACAAACATTTGAGATCTTTGTTTAGATCTAGTATCTAATAGTCTTGAAACGTTTTGAACAGCAAATCTATTTTCAGCCCTTATTACAGAAGTAAAATCAGTCCAAGGTTTTTTATCTTTTGCATAACGTTCAAAAACAACTCTTAAATTTTCAACAGCAACCGTTTGTTGATTTACAGAAATTTTATCATCTAGTCCTACTACAAAGGATTCAATAAATTGTTTTTCATCTGATTTTAATAATTTAGAATTACGCATAAAATCTAATCGTTCTTGAAAAAGATTAAAATCAGGATCATACAAATTAGTATTTTTTATTTCACCAGTTAAAGGATCTGCACTAAAATTTCTTTCATCAAATACATTTCCAACTCTACGTCTTGAAGCTTGTTTACCAACTAAGCTAGTTCCTTTAAAATCAGTAAGTGATAAACTTTGATTAAAATCATCTGAATCAACTAAAAATAATTGTCTTAAATCATCTTTATGTTTTGGACTTCTAAGCAAACTACTTGGTCTACTAGCATCTAGACGAATACCAACTTCCCTAACTTTTTGTTTAGGGCGATAAATAGCAGTAGCATTTGCAGCTTTATTTCTTAAAGCTTGTATACTTAATGCTTTACCTTTTGGACTAATAAATTGTTCAGCTTTTAATTTACCTTGTCTAAAAAGATTTACAGAATCTTCTGATCCTAATAATTTCTTTTGAATTTCCATTGGTTGTCTTTTTAACCAAACTCCAAAAGATTCTTTTTTAGGTGGTAATCCATTTAATCTTTCATCTTTAACTTTTTTAAGATTTGTTTTCTTAATATTTTTTTCTTTAAGCAAATCAGCTTTTGCTTTTAAAACAGGAGTTAAAGAAGAACGGCAATTCCAGTGTAAAGGAGGAACAAATCTTTTATCATCTACATCATAAATTTTACCATTATGATGAGAACAAATAGGGCTTGTTCTTGAATCAAGAATTGCAGTAAACATAAAGCCTTTTATTAATTCTTTATTATCATTAGCTACTTTTCTTAGTGCAGCTGTTTGAGTAGAAGTAATTGCAGTTCTAGTTAATGTTTTAGCTTGATGTTCTGTAATTTTAGTTGTTTTTAAAACATCAGCAATTATTTCATTAGGAGATTTATTATTTGCTAATCCAGTTTTAACTTTAGTTTGGATTCTTATTAATTCGCCTGATGAAATATTTTTAATATTTTGAGTTAAACTTTTAGAACCTTTCATTGTTGGTCCTGTTATTTCTGCAATTAATTCTTTTGTTTTTGGCTTTTTAACTTTGTAAAAACTTCTTACTTCTTTATATAAATTATCGCTATGAAAATCAAGTTGAGAAGTAGAGAATTCTTTTATTGAGTTTTTCTTATGAGAAAGTAATTCTGTTCCAAAACGACTAACTTCTTTAGAAAGATCAGATCTTATATTTTTTCTTAAAAGATCTCGAACATTTTTTCTATGTCTTTTAATTATTCGTCTATTTTGAAGTTGCACACTTTCTTCATATAATCTAACATCGGTCATATGATCTACTATACGATCATAAATTTTATCGTTGATATTCATCTAGTACTCCATTGAGTAGTTAGAGTTATTCTTCTATTTGTACCCCATCATCAGCTTGTTGATTTGCTTGTGATAAAGGGTCTGTTTGTATTTCTTCTATTGCTTCTTCGTCACTATAATCAGCAGGTAAAAAGTCATTATACTTAGCAATGTTAATCCAAGTAGAACGGCTAATAATACCCATTTGATACCAATCAGAAACTAAACGCATTGCACCTTCACCGCCAACCATAGGGGCAAAATCACTTGACATTTGAAATTCAATATCTTCTGCAGTATACATAGTATTATATTTCCAGTTAAGCATAAAAGCTATAACTTCTCTCATAGTACCTGATACTTTAGCGTTAAGTGTTCCTAATTGTGCTGTTTGAGAAGCATTACGAATTTCTAATGCTACCCCTGAAGCTGCTTGTTCAGGAGACAACATTCTAATGCCCATTTTAGCCATTTCGTCAACTGTAGCTGTAATTGCTTTTTCCATATCAGATAAAGCAGCAGTTGGAGTTTCTAAAACAGTTATTGATTCGTCTTTTCTTACTCGTAACCAAGAACCAAGTCCTGAATTAACAACATCTTCAAATTCTTCATCTGTCATATCAGACTGAACAATTGGTGTATAAGTCGCTGCACCATACAATAAATGATTTCTTCTAGACACTTTATTATATAAAGCAATTTCTCTATCAATTAAAGGCAACAATACAGGTTCAACTGGTTCTAAATGACCGTTAATTGGCCAAGCAGGTATTTTAGAAAGCCTCTCTCCAAACATTGTTGGATAAAGTGTATTAGTTTTCTTAAACCCTATTTCAGTAAGTCTTTCTTCGTATTCTTGTGTTACATCACCGTTAAGTACTTTTATTTCATTATTAGTATCAGCATGTTCATAATAATCTAATACTAATCTACCTTGTTCATCTAAATAATGATCACAAACAGTATCAATATAATTAGGATGCCAAGGATTATCTGCCGTATAGCGTCTAACTAAATAACGCGTAACTATTCGAGATAAGGTTTTTTGTCTTGTAACAGGATGTGTATCTGTATGTATATTAATTACATTTTCAGCTTCAATAACAACAGGATAAGGTTTAATATTCATCTTTTCTTCTGGTGTCATTGCATCAAATTGTTGTTCAGTTATTTCTGGATAGTCAACATAAATCCATGCTCTAGAAGTTTGAAGTTCTTCCCAAAGAGCATTATCTAAAAAATTAAATAAAGAACGACCATCGAGAGTAAAATTATTTTTAATCCAATCATAAGCATCTTCAGGTAACTCTTCGGGTAATTTTAAATGAGAGTCTTTTCTTAGGAGCGCACTAATAAGTACTTTACAATATTGTGCAGTCAATCCTGGAAGTTCAGCCTCTGCTTTATAAAAATCATATTGACGTTGTGTCATACTAGGTGAAAATGGAAGAAGTAAATTTGAATAATCATGTTCTAAATATTCATCATGTGCTTTAACATTTTCTTGACCCTGTAAAACAGCTCTAGATTTCTTCCACAAAGGTTTTAAAGATTGATAACTATCACTAGGATCTGCTACCGACTTTTTAATAGCCTTTGTAGGTTTTGTTAGTTGAACCATTATTTATTTCTCCTAGCTTTCTTTTTATATCCACTAGCATAAATGGCTTTTGCTTGTTTATTGGCTTCTTTTTTGGTTTTATAAACTTTTCCAGTTTTACCCCATTTATAGCCACCTTTAACTTTTTTTACTGGCATTACCATTTTACCTTATTAGCCCAATATGCGGCACTCATTTTACCTTTGGCTATATTACTAGCGTGTCTAGCTTTCCAACCTAATCTACGGGCTTTGTAGCTTGCAGATTCACCTTCTTTTTTAGGAGAACCACTAACACCTTGAGAACCAAAACGGATAGTTTTTATTTTATCACCTTCTTTAGCCACAACAATATGCGACTTAGTAGGATGACTAGGAGTACGCTTAGGCTTATTAAAACCACTAACTCCAGCCCTCTCTAGGCGAGGATCTTTTTTCTTAGCCATAGTTAACTCCTTTAAAATTAATTGAGGGGGAATTAACCCCCTCTATAAGAGACTAACAGACAATAATCTGTCCCTTTAATTAACCTTTATTCTTAAACGTCAGGTATTTATTCCTTTCCACGTATAACTCGAATCATACGAAGGAAGCCTCCCCAAATTTCTTGTGGAGACGGTAATAACCACCCTAACACTAATAGTAATAATATCCAAGGATCAATTTCATTTATTGTAATTGAATCGACTTTTTCTGTATTAACTTTATTTTCGTCATTTGACTGTTTTACGTCTCCTGATATAGCTTCTACTCTCAAGGTTTGATCCGTAGATTTACTAGAACCTATTGTTTGATTATTAGTTTTACCTAATTGAGTATTAGCAGCTACATTAGTTCCGCTACCTCCTCCGAAGCTTGGAATCCAAGACAAAGGAGAGCAACTTGCAAGTAATAAACTACCTGCTATCAGGAGTACCTTTATAGCTTTCTTCATGTGTCACCTTACTAGATGTTACGGTTGTTTTAGATTCTTTACCCATCCAAATACCGAAACAACCTGTTAATGCGCCCATACAAACTGAAACTAGTCCAGACTGAGCTACTGAAGGATCTTCAAGCCCCATAAACCAATGAACAGCTTGATAAGTTAATATCGTTACTGCTAACATCATTAATCTTGGTAGTACTTTCCAATCATCTAAAACTGTTGCTGCCATAGTGCCTCACATAAGTTCAAAATGTGGTCCATCAATAAAAGGGCGTCTTCCTTGACTACGTCTAAGGTCTATATATGACATCATTGCATCTTCCGATGTACCTGAATAAGAACGAATATCTCCTTCACTCCAAGCTGCACCCCATTTAATTGCTACACCTAATTCTTTAGCTGCTTCTTTCATAGCGTCACAAAGATCATCGTAAACATTAAGTTCCCAACAACCTTTTCCATCTACATACGCCATAAGATCAACAGCACGACCTTCAAGATGTTTTGACTTCATTGTTTGTGATTTCCCTGCTGCTACAAGCTTTTCTTGTTCTTCAACAGTTCTAAGTCCGTAAATAACTCCAAAGTCAATTTTAGTCAATTCAATAGCTCGTTTAACAACAGCTACGAGACTTGCATCAACGCCCTCTAGTTTTTCTAGAGAGCGCTTTCCTAATTTAAAACCCATAATTACTCCTTTGATGGTTCTTTGCTTCCACAAACACGTTCATAAACCATATCATCTGTGTAAGCCTCAGACCATTTATTTTCTGTAAATGTGCAAAATGTCCAAAGATCTCCGACATCTGCATCTAATAAATTAATCATTTCTTCTTGTGCAATAGTCTTTTCTTGTAAGTGTTGTATATCATGAACTAAGCCTGATATATACCACACTAAAGCTACTAATTGCACAGCCATAGCAAAAACTAATGCTACAGGTACTTTTAAATCACTCATATAACTTCCTAACTAGGCGCAATTGGCCATGTAATATTATCTAAATCAGAAATACTTGAAGGAAAATCACGAAGAGCAGTTCTATAAGATTGCCACTCCGTTTTCTTTTCGTCAGAAAGAGGACAATTAGGTAAATCTGTCCAGTCACAATTTAATAAAAGTCTATTTCTTTCTATTCTGATTTGTTCTAATTTTTCTTCATTAATTTCATCTTGAGTTTCAACTATACAAACTCCATCAACAACTTTAGTATAATTTACAGAGTTATTGTCTTCAGGAGCTTCAATCATTGAATATTGATTATTTGATGAAATTTGATTATTTGAATTTACTAAATTATTTGCTTCTTCTTCAGAATCAAATTTAGAAACAATAAAATTTTCATTAGTTAAATAAACAAAATAAGTCATGATACAACCGCCATTGCAAAAGCACTACCAATTACTTGAAATCTTCTTGCACCTGAATGATCTACAGACACCGAAAAACTTGTAGTATTTAATCCTAATTGAAATCCCCTTATATAATTAAGAGGCGCTCTAGCAAAAACGTTACCAAAATTTTGTGTAGTGCCTGATACAGTTGCTGACCAAGAGCCTTGAAATGGATTATTATTACTTGAACCATTTGGATAAACTATTCCTGAAAATCCAGCAATTACAGAAGAGCCTCCTTGTAATCCTGATATATTTACAGTAGCAGTGTTCCCTGTTATTTGACTTGCACCTGTATAAGTATAATTAACATCGCTGTATTGAATTTTACCAACACCAGCACCTATAAATCTAGCTGCATTAATTACACCTGCATTAATTTGGCTTGCATTAATAGTACCTGCATAAACATAATTAGCAGCAATACTATCTGCTGTTAAAGCTACTGGTTGCCAAAAACTTCCAGTCCAATAATAATTTTTTTGTTGAGAAGTATTAAACCATATATCTCCTATTGCAGAAGCCGTTGGTTGACTTGATTGATAATAACTTTTAATTCTACCAAGTGCAGTAGTATTAGCTGAGTTAGCTGTACTTAATGCAGTAGAAGCATTTGAATTAGCTGTGCTTAAATCAGAAACAAGATTAGTAACTTTATTTTGAGCTAAGGTTGGTATCTGCCCTACACTTAGAGTACCTCTAATAGAAGCACTTCCAAATTCTGCATTGCCAGTATTTCTTTCAATGCTCCAACCTGAACTACCTGTAACATAATTGTCAGATTGAATATTAGTTGTAAATTGTGCTGCTCCACTAGGTGCAGTAAAATTAAGTGTTTGGTTTCCACTAGAGTCAATAATAATTACAAAAGTACTAGACCATTCTAAATTAACAGTATTAGTCATGTTTACTGTTGGTTGGTCTAAACTCCATCCTGAACTTAATCCAGTAAAAGTACCTGTCGAAGTATTAAAACTAGTTGCACTAGGAGTACTTGGAGTACTAGATGTTAAAGTTTGATAATAAACAGTTCCAGTAACAGTGCTATTACCGTCTGCACCTTCAGCACCAATAACTGCAGGTGTTGACCAAGAAGCTATGCTTGCGTTAGTTGTAGAAGATATTCCTGAAGCTTGTCCATTAGATTGATAAACAGGACCAACTCCAATAGGAACACTTGTAAACCAACCTGTAGGTGGTGTTAATGTATTAGTAGTAAAATTATAACTACCACCACTAGGCGTACTAGGTGCAGAACTAGATCTTATATAAATTGCTAACTGAGTAACCATTTCTGCTGTTCTTGGCAAAAAGTTTAATGTAATGCCACTAGAAGTTCTAACAGGTAATGTTGGTTGTTCATCAGGTTTATAATCAATTACTGCTACATAAGGATAA
>Ga0163110_10001421_pt1 | contig 12189 bp, 15 predicted proteins | sample CRUFie1St17metaG_FD_108703 | JGI IMG/M metagenome (GOLD analysis project Ga0163110, IMG submission 108703) | Marine microbial communities from the Costa Rica Dome - CRUD Field 142mm St17 metaG | ecosystem: Environmental > Aquatic > Marine > Oceanic > Photic zone | place: Costa Rica: the Eastern...
TAGCCTGTCGCCACTCCTACCATATGATTGTAAAAAAATCTACAACCATATGCAAATTTTTTTTCATTTTTTTGTTGTCGCTCACTTTTCTAAAAATAGAATTTTTTTGTTGTTTTAGGCGGTGTAGAATCTACACTACTATAAACCGACAGTATTTCCGTGTTTTACATGTCAGTTTCTACGGAAAAGAATGCGGTGAAAAAATCGCCCTCAAATACTTCCTTTGAGATACAACTGAACAGCAGGAAAACAAACTTGCATCTAGAAATAAACAGCCTTGATTTTTATCTTGGGAATAGTAAAAAACAACTAAAAAAAATTTTGCTAGTGCCAAAAAAATTCCAGTCCAATTTTTGAAAAAGTAAGTGGAGAAATATATGTTGCCTGAGTTAGTTAACGAAAATGGCGAGTGGTTCTCAGGATTTCTCAAAGAGTCTGAAGTTGCTGATAGATGGGGTGTCAATTTTCAGTCCACAGTGTCCAAGGGATATCCTGAACATGTGTGTGACAACCTCTACATGATAGCGAAATTCAATGGTGACGAGATTATAGCCCACACTTCGTTCTCTGACATGGGAACTTGGTATTTCATTGGCAATAACTACGTTAAGCCAGTCCATAGGAAGAATGGAGTTCTCAAAGAAATGGTTACGAGGCGAAATCAACGGTTGGGTCACTATCCGAAGATTGCAATACTCAGACCGATAGAGGAAACTGACTTGTTGCAACTTGTTGGGTTTCTTTTGACGCTCGGATATACTGAAGTCAAGAATTATGATGATGTTGCAGATGTTATGACAGTCCAAGAGTATGATTTGATTTCTGACCAAGAGTTATGGAGGTGCGATTGATGCAAACCTTCTACACTAGTCTTGACTTTTCCATTGATTATAATCAAGGAGAGAGATATTATGTGTAGAGTTGCAGGATGTAGTGGTTGGACAAGCGAATTAGGTGGATTGTGTTTCTATTGTAGAACATGGGGGGATGAGGAATGATTCTAGTTGATGATAATCTGATACAGCACATACTTGATGCTGAAGTTGAGATTAGTCTGATGCCTTTGGCATTGGGATTTCTATTAATCACGTTAGGCGGTATAGCCTATCTGAAGTGGGGGGTGAAATATAATGAGTAAGAGTAATAGTGCAATGTTTCTAAGGTGCTTGGAAGAGATGTTCAAAGAATGGGATGATGAATGATTATATGGGAACTGTGTCACGGTCTTTGGTGTTGGAGTAGATTCAGACCATGAAACCCTTTGTTGGAGTATGTTTGATATGCGAGTGGATAACTACTATCGAATGGTCAAGACAGGGTTGTTTCTGTCAGTTATGCGGTGAGTATGTATGAGTTGGTTTGACACTGTGAAAGCACCTCGCATTCCAAGGAAGAAAGGACAAAGAAGAAACTCAAAGAAGCATTCTGACTTGTATACCGATGAGAATCCAAAGGGAACAATTCATGGTTTGGGATTCAAGGATGAGGAGAAGTCTAGGAAGTCTGTTTCCAAGATAAGGAATAGTAACAGAAGCCATGCGCATAAGATACAAGCAGCGTTGGCGATGGAGCAGAGAGCAGAAGTTATGGGTAAGAACAAGGAAGCAAGAATCTTTAGGAACTTCATAGAAGAACAACAGAAGAAGAGGGATAAGAAATGAAACAGTGGCTGATTAGAAAGTTGATTGCATTAATGGGAAACACATATGTTTGGTTGGATAAGAAACTTGACCATCCTGAAGGGCCAGTTCTAGGTTTGGAGATAGATGATGACTTTGCAGGTATGAGTAGGTATGAGTTGTGTTGTCATATAGAGGATAAGTTCGGATTAGAGCGAGACTCTTTTTGGAAGTTGGAGTCAACACAGAAGATTCGCTACTGTTGTCAAACTGCTAGGAACATACTAACACCCAAGAAAGGGCGAAAAAGAAAATCTTCATAGAACGACACTATCTCGGATATAGCATGTCGTGGTCAGATACACTCAAGAAGTCAGACATCAAGAAACAAATTGGTTTGTTTGAACTAATTGAAAGATTTGAGAAATTAGAAGAGAAAATAAGGTATGTTGAGGAAGAGATGCCCCTTGACATCATGAGTGTTCTAGAAGACCTTTACGAGTCAAAATATTATGAATCAGTTAGACAAGCCGCTAACGATTTAGATAATGCATCAGGCAGACCTATTGACGCATTGCCCGAACTAGAAGCGTTGATTGATGCGCTTCAAAGGTTAGATTGAGGAATTAAAATGAAGTGGCAGAATATACTAAAAAACGACTATATGGAAAAGGAAATTGATAATGTTATGAACCTTATCAAAGAGTTTGATGTTGAGTTAGTAAACGCAGAAGAGAAGTTTATGAACATGCTTGAAGACATCAAAGACGTAGCAGCCAACCTAGATAATGGCGATGTTGATGATGAAGCAGAAAAGTTGCTCAGAACCGATATCGGGCGATTCTTCTTGGATGCGAATTTTGAAAGTTTGGAAGATGCAATGCGTACTGCCTACAAGGAAAGTATGGAAGCAGACGAAGAAGAAAGAGACAAGGAATCATTTAGAGATAAAAATGCAGAGGAACTAGGTGATTTGGATGAGTTTTTCAATAAGGTCGAAGACATGATTCCTGAGTTAGAGAAGGAAGGTGGAAAGTTCTTTGGTCTGATGATGAAGGACTACATAAACCAAGCAAGAAATAATCCACGACAAGCACAGCGTCTTGCAAGAGCAGTAAAGGCGCAACTAGAAATGCACAATAGAGTGCATAACACGAACTTCAAGGTTTGATTAAGATGAGTTGGTTCGATATTCTCAAAAGGAATCCTATGGAAGAGGCTATGCGTATGAGAGAGAGGATGGGAACTGCCAAACCACAATCCCAACCTACTCAACAAGTGTCGGATGAAGTTTGTGCTATCTGTGGTGGAAAAACTTTCATGAGAGGAAGTGTCAATTCAAAGGGACAGAAGATTTGTGAACTCTGTAAGAAGAGAGGATACGATACACCAGCAGACAGGATGGCGGCAATAGGATGAGTTGGAAAGACATTCTAAAAGAGGATTCTCTTGAGTCGAAGATTCTAGGGGAGATTGAGAAAGAAGGTGGTGCTTTGGGAATGAAGAATCTGAAGCAGTTTGCTGATGAGGATAAGTTGAAAGAAGTTCTATCTAGCATGGAGAAGGAAGGTAAGATATTCATGCACAAGGATGGAGACATCTACACACATGAGCCAAAAAGGTGATTGAGTTTTCGGAAATGTCTTTAGTCCAAAGTGTATTCAGGAGGTTCAGGTTGTGTCATCACCATACGAATCTTCTTGGTTTAATATCCTGCGAGCGGAGGGCGCAGTTACCTCAACCTCCCCCGGAACAAAGGCATTGTTCAATGTAAGATACTCACCAAAAAAGAGGAAGAAAGATGACGAGGAAGACTCTGAAGAAAAGAAGAATCAAAGTCACTCTCCCCGGCGGTATGGCGATTTACTCTGAGGAAGGAGTTACGCCTTGGTCTGAGTTTCTAGAAGAATGGAAAAGTGCTGCAACTAAGCCACTTCCTGAAGGCTCAGGTGCGCCTACCGTTCTAGCATGGATTGACAACATGGGAAATATAGGTCGAAAGAAAGGTAGGTCAAGTAAGGGAGATGAGGATAACTTCCCTCCAAAAATAACAACGATTCCTGAATATCTTACATTGGCTGATGCTATTGGAAAGGAGAAGAATCTGTCAGATGAACAGTTTTCGGCAGTTAGTAAACTAAAGAAGTACCTTGAGGACAATGATAATGCTACTAGCGAAATAAATCCACAGAACATAAGTTTCAATGCCATAGATGATTATGAAGAGAACGAAGATGGTGAAGGAGTCGCTACTGATTGGAAGCAGGTATTTGGTGATTACAGAGTTCCAAAATACAGAAGATTCAGAAACAGATACAAAAACGGAGATGTCCCTGCCATTCCTACTGACTGGTATTCGTTTGAAGGTAAAGGCAAGGCAAATCCACCAGTCTATCAAGCACTTTGGGGAACTAAGGGAACAGATTGGTTCGGGTCGAAGAGCCTCCTAGAACTATGCACTGAATTTGAGGAGCAGGAATTGGAGGAACTACCATTCAAGCCTGAGAGAGAAAGCCCACTAAAGGTAGGGGGGAACGGAACTGCCGAATTCTTGATGAACAACGTTCCGGGTTTCAGGAAGTTTGTCTTAGACACTGTGAACGACACTGACCAATACCAATTGCCCAATGGAAAATACAGACCGAAGAGGGCAATGAATATGCAGAGGAAGAATCCAACTCCATATCCACTTAATGATGCACAATCAGACGCATTTATGGAATTTCTCGATGCTAAATACAACTACGACTTGAGTGGTTTGTTCTTGGATGTCAATTGGAGACAGATGGAACATGCTGCCAAGATGCTACCTGAGTACAAAGCAAAGGGCTATGGAAAGAAAGTAGAGAAATCTAATGTTTCTAAAGATAGAGTCAAAAAATCACAAGAGAAATCCCCTGTTTCTCTAAGTTGGAAGGAAATCATGAAGGTGAGAACGTGAAGTGCAGAGGATTAGGTGGCGTAGATGAAGATAACATGGCAGTTGGTTGCATTTGTCCGTACTGCTACACGAATTGTAGGTGAATGAGATGAGTTGGAAAGATGAAATCAAAAAAGAAGAGACTGCTAGGGATTATGTTCTAAATAGGGCTAGTTCAGGAAAATCAATGGGTGATGCTCTTAGAGAGTTTGCACAGAAATTTCCTGATAAAGCCCCACCACCGGAGATAGTAGAGCAGAGTATCAAAAATATGGAAAAGATAGAACAAACCCTTCAGAACTTAGATGCTCAGAGAAAAAGAATGGAAGAAATGAATGCTAGGCATGAACAAAGAAGAAAGGAGTTGGAGGCTAGAGCAAATATGAGTACAGAAGAAAGATTCAAGAATATGTTTGGTAGACCAATGGAGGATTTCAAATGAGTTGGAAAGATATCTTGAAAGAAGAGATGACTGAAGAAGAGAAAGAAGAGAGAAAGAAGTATATGAAAAGGATAGCAGATGAGTCTAAAGCCTTTGAAAAATATCGGAAGGAACTAGAAGGAACTCCTGAAGCATTCAGACCCGGAGAAGATTTGGAACAACATAGAAAGAGACTTGGTTATTAGGTGAGGATATGATTACGAGAAAGCGTTGTCCTCTTTGTATGCATGAGGATAGGAGTCAACTTGAGGCTGATTTGGAAGCCATGAGTTACTCGGCAGACGCTTTAGACCAACAGATGAACTGGAAAAGTGGCACAACAGCACGACATCAGAGGAATCACATGGGAGCATATGTCGATTCTGCTAATCCTAGTTGCAAGATGTGTTCACATCCCATGAGAGCAGAGTTGGAGGAGCAGATTCACAGTGGGGAGATGAGTCCCTTGACTGCTTCACGCATAGTCGAATGCACAGAAGACCAAGTTGTGCGTCATGTGGATAAACATCTTAAGCCAATTGTGCAGAAATCTGCTGCAAACATGATTGCGAAGAAAGAAATCGATGAGATTGAGACTTTGAGTGCAAACGTGCAGAGATTGGAGCAAAAAATTGATACTTTATTCGGTGAAGACTCCACTGACCCGAAATATATCGACTCGTTGACTAAGTTGGCAAAGGAGGTTCGTGAGTCTCTGAAGTATTTGCTAGAGTTCAAGGGCAAACTGGTGCATAAGAGGCAAGACACTATCATCGTTCATCAGATGCAGGTCATCAAGGAGGTTCTCGCACAGAACCATCCTGATGTTTGGTTGGATGTCAGAAGCAAGATGGAGGAGAAGTTGCAATGAGTTGGTTTCAAGTTCTCAAGGAAGATGACACTCCTGAACCTAGAAGGGAGGAAATTCCTGAATTTCGTGACAAGGTGATGAATACCTCTAGATGGCAAACCAGTCGTAGAAAGGAAATACTCGATGCTGTGACAACAGATGAGGCTCTTGAGAAGTACAGGGAAGACCCCGATGTTAAGGAATTGATAGAGAAGAAGAATACTTATTTCATTAGGGATATTGAGTTTATTAGAAAACTTCTAACTGAGGATACAGTAACAACCAATCAAAATACTTTCAAATCCCTAAAGGATATGTTAGGGTCAAGAGCAACTCAAATGGCTAAGAGACTAGAACTTCTAGGCAAAGCAAAGAAAACTAGTTCAGGAAATGTCAGGGAAAGCACAGAGAAGACTTTCAACACATTAATCGCAGATAAGAAATGGGGAGAACTTCTACAAGTTCTTTCAGTTCCAAAATCCAAAAGCAGATTCAAGCAAATGATAATTGGTGACTCTCCACTTAGGAAGAAAATCTATGATGAGACAAGGGACTCGGAATATGCCAACGACTACTCGATACTTCTGAACAAAGACCAAGAGAGTTTCATTAGCATAGACTATGACCGTGATATTTCAGATGACGCTGCTAAGAAGTATGTCGCACATCTACTTAACAAAGTCAAAGCAACGCCAGCACAGAAGACGAGTTTCATTGATGAGAAAAGTACAGGTAAAATGTCAATGACTAGACTCTTCTATTCGGGTAGAGGGCTGAATCCCGCTCTTGAGTTTCTTTTGGACAATGAGAGTTTCAACACAAGTGCGATGGTCAAGGGAAAGAGGATGAGGTCTTCCTTTATCAATGAGAAACTGATGAGCAGTCTAAGAGGTAAGAAGAAGGGTGAAGTTCCCATACCTGACATACTTCGTCAAGCCTATGAGCAAAGAGCAGATTTTACTGCTGGTGATGCAGATAAACTGAGAGCGTTGAAAGAGGCGAAGAAGAAAGGCGAGAGTGCCTTGAAGAGAAAGTTAGAGGAATACTATCCCGAAGAGATGGAGAAGTTTCGACAGGATTTCTTAGACTATCAAAAAGAGAAATCAGGACAAGTCGAATCAGGTCAGGCATACAGGGAACTGCTAGAGGACATAGAAGAAGAGTCTCTTGATTTCGTCAATGACGCTTTGGGAACAAAGATGACCGCCAGTGAACTGTCTAGCAAGAAGAAGGAACTCACTGAGAAACTACGAAGAGTGATTGAGGGCAATGCAGACGAAGCAGATAAAGCGACTTTCTCTGAGGTTGAGGCTATGGATGAGGAGCATCCATTCCTGTCAGAAGATTTCACTAGAAGAAAAATCATGAGTAAGAAACTAGGCATAGGTGCTACTCCTGCTGATATAGTCATTGCACTGCAACTAGCGTCTAACATGGTTGGCGGTGGATTCACTGTTGATGAGATAGAGCAATACTTTGAGGACTTAGAGGAAATAGAAAATGCAGAGAAAACTACCGACTTGACTAGATTCGTAAAAGTAGAAGAAGGGACAGATGCAGATATTGCTAAGTTGAAAGTAAGAGCAGAGAGGGAAAGGAGAGACAAGTTCCTAGATGAAGTCAGAGATGATTATGCCAAGACTAGGAAGGCATTGATGGATAGAATCAAGAACACTATGAAGATGGTTCTCAAGGAGGGCAGGAAACTAGGTGTAGGTTTCGATAGAGCAGCGAAAAGAGATGCTGAAGGAAACATAGGAAGAATTGTGACTAGGAGAGATGCTGAAGGAAGAGTAGTAGCCACTAGGGATAGCGTAGTTTCTACATTTGAATTTCTTGAGCCATACTTCTACTTACTTGGAGCATTGCAAATAGAAACATGAGGTATTGAAATGAGCGAGGAATTTGGTAACTTCTTAGAAAATGGGATTAAGGCTTTCAGTGATAGGAGAACTGCTAGGGAGTTTGTTAAGACAATCAATGACCCTAATCTCTTGGTTAACTATCTTGAACAGAATGACGTTGGTGAGATGATTGGAACGAAAGACCCCAAATCAAAAGTTTTGACATCGCCTCTCTTAACTAGGGATGATGTTGATAACTCCATAAAACTGCAAACTTACATTTCGACACTAAGCAATGTCGCAGCAGGTAAGGAGATAGTCGAAAGGTTGCAAGTCAAATATCCGGGGTTCAGCACCATACCATCGACAATCAGAGGACAAATGGTTCAGAAACTGATAGAGAAGTATGGCTTGAAGATGACTAAGCCAACTCAGAGTCGTGCTGAAGAGGGTTCTACTGGTGAGAGAAGGCTTATGGCTGAATATTTGGGTCTATTCTCAAACAGGAAAACTGGAAGGGATTTGACACTATCTGCTTTGAGTTCAGCATCGATAGATGGTAGAAACCTCATACTAGATTCAGACGCACCTGAGTTGGATAGGAAGAAGGCGATAGAGTTCTTCAAGGAACACTCAGAGAGTCAAAAACTATCTCCTCTAGTGGCAATGCTTGAGAGGTCACTTGTAAGCGGTTCAAGGATAACTCAGCCAAGTGATGTTTTACAGGAGTTCATTTCAAAGGGGGATTTGAGATTCACCGTAAACAGACAGAAGATATACAAGTATTGGAAAGGAATAAATGAAAAGTATGAGGCTTTTGTCACAGCGCACAATCAATTCAAGGAAGGATTGAGTCAAGCATTCACCGAGGAAGACAGGAAGAAACCTGAGACTCCGAGTGAGTTAATCAAATACATCAATGCCTTTGAGAGTGCGAATCCTTCTGACCTCAAATATGTATTCAAGTATGAATCGGTAAGAAGCACCACCATCGACAGTAAGGACAAGTCATTAGAGGCATTGGACAACTTCTTGGATGCCATAAGAGAAGCACCTCCTGAAAGGTATACCACATCTAGTGGCTTTTCTCAAACAGAAGAATCATCCACTGGTCAAACGGCTGCGCCTAAAAGAGATAAGGAAACTGGGGCTGTCTCATTCACAGGTGAGATGGATAGTGCTGTCGGTCAAGAAAGCATAGTCACCGTAAATAAGATAGACAGATTGCGTGACCTGATTGAGTCTAACATACTTGATATCAAACTAGACCCACTCTACGCTTACGCATATGAAACAGGAAGTGCAGGATTCAAGATAACCCCTGCTATGAAAGGAGACTTGCAGCGATTAACGAATCGTGTGAAGAAAACCGCTATCATGCTAGAACTAAGTAACTCTGCTCTGAGAGAGTTGGATAGATACATGAAGGATATCAAAATGAAGACAGTAATCTCTGATGGGGATTTCTTCCTACCTTACCAAGAAGAATTGATAGACAGAATAAGGTTCGATAAAGACCCGCCGGAAAGCAATACAAGAGCAATACGGAACTACTTGGATAATATTTCAAAATTCATCTCTGCTGGACAGGAGGCTGAAAGAGGCACAGGCATAGGTGTTCGTCAAAGAGAAGTAGTTGAGGGAGTCGCTCTTCCGGGTGCGAAAGAAACAGGAGTGGCTTTACCATCGAAAGGAAGAATGAGGAGTCAGTTGGACAAACTAAATGCTGATGTCAAAATAACTGAAATAACGACTGAAGAAGATGGTAAGAAAACTGAGAAAGTAGTGGATTACAATCTCCAAAAGGTCTATGAGAACTTGCTAGATAAAATCAATGATTACTTTGTTCAACCCGCTACCTCAGACTCAAGACCATTAGCACGAAGATTTGAATGGATGGATACCACCACTCTAACTATCTTGGGTTCACGAAGAAAGAATAGCAATGCCTTCCTGACAATGCTAAGTTTACAGAGGTCAAACATAGATGGAATACTATTAGATGAGTCTAGCATGGGTAGTGTTGTCACTGTTCTACAAGCACTATCAAAACCAGTATCCTCACAAAACGTTGATTCCTTTATGCGACTATTGCGAAATACCGCATTGGCAGTCGATGAGGTTTTCAAAGGCGATGATAGTAGAGCAGTAAGTATAGAGTTTGGAAATCTAGGATATAGCATCCTAAGTAGGAACAGTATCAGTACAGACATAGAATTTGGGATAGGAGAGAAAAAGAAACTAAAATTCTGGAAGGATGAATACGATAAATCATCCAGCACTATCTATCCATTCGCAGCGTTGTATTATCACATACTACTAAACGAGAATCTATACAGAAAATACGGAGGTCAGTATCCTTCACTCATCTCTAGAATAAAAAGAATAGAGGATAAACTGGACATCATCAAGAGTGAGATGGAGGTAAAGTATCTACATGCTCATGACACTATAAGGAAGATGATGAAAAAGCCCCTATACTATGGAATAAGTTCCGTCAATGATTTTGATGACATGCAGGAGACCATCTCAATCATGAAGTCAAAGTTCAACACTGATTTGACTGCTATGGAAGTGGAGGGGATTGTCTCTGAGATAGATTCAATGCAGAATCTCAGTAGCAAGTACGGAATATCAACAGAGGGGGTCTATTACCTCAAAGCAATACACAGGTGATAGAATGGTAACTATTTCCTCAAGGTTGTATTCTGAAGACGAGATGCTAGACCTAATGAGAGAGTTTCATGGTGATGCTAGGGATTGGCCTAGAAAGAACGGCTTCAGACCTAGAAGGGATTGGGGAGGTAACAAATACTCTAGCAATAATCCTCTATACTACGTTGCTTTTGATGGTGATAAACCAATAGCCTTTGGTGGTTTTGAGGACAATGGTAAGTTCATAGTAAGTGCAGGAATGAGTGTCCACCAAGACTATCGCAGAAAAGGAGTAGCGAATAGACTCATCACAAAGAGGAATGATAAGTATTCCTCAATGAACAAACCAGCATTAGTTGCTGTCAATACTAAGTCAATGGGTTCAGGAGACTGGAAGAGCAAGTGGACAAGAACTGGTTGGATTGACTCACCCGAAGACTCAGAGATTAGCGAGGAGGATAAACTTGCTATTCCCTCTGAGGTCTTAGAATACCATAGAAAAAGATATGGAGATAATTGGATGCTATTCCCTATTGGCTCTAAACCTATGGCGAAGGCTTGGTCTATACTATACAAGGGGGATTTCTCATGGAAGTAGATAATCTAGATTTCATGTCTTCTATGGACATGGAGATGTCTAAGACATCCTTTCCATATTTCTTCAAGAATGTATTGGGAATGATGTTTCCACCATATATGGAAGAATGGTTAGATGGAATGGAGAAGACGGATAGAACTGTTATCATTTGTTCAAGAGACCACGGAAAATCAGTTTTCATGCATTGTTGGGTAGTTTGGAATCTAATCTTTCAAGAACCTCCATATCAGATGCTTTACATCTCCTCTAACCAAAAACAGACATTGGTTCACATGAGGGAGATTGATAGATACTTCAACCATCCAGCACTGAAAAAATACAAGCCTAGTCGTGGATGGGCAATCGGTAATATTCAACTCACCAACGGTAATGCGATTTTAGAGCGTTCCGTTGGTTCTCAGATTCGTGGTCTTCACCCGCAGGAGATTATCATTGACGACCCCTTGAAGGAATTCAGTCTCGCTGGTATTCAGAGAGTAACCGATTGGTTCTTCGGAGATATGATTCCAACTCTACATCACACATCTAAGTTGAGAATGATTGGAACGCCGTTTACTTACACTGACATCTTTGCACAATTAGAGGAGAATGAAGCATATACTGTAACAAAGTATCCATGTCTGAATGCATTGAATGAACCCCTTTGGCCGGAACGTTGGGATTTCGATGCACTCATGCAGAGGAAGGCTGAGATAGGTTCTCTCAAGTTTACAAGAGAGTATCTTTGTGTACCGATATCAACAGGCACTGCACTATTCAATCCTGAGTTCATAGAGAAGTGCAAGAACAAAGAATTTGTTTTGAAGTTGGGAAACAGAAAAGACAAGGGATACAGATACTATGTCGGTGTTGACCCTGCTATTTCTACTGATGGCGATTACAATGTCATCACCGTTCTAGAAGTAGACGATGAGCAAAATAAGGCAATCGTTCATGTCGATAGGGCAAAGAACATCGAGTTCAGGGAGAACATAGAGAAGATACGACTGATTGGTAAGGTGTTTGAACCGGAGGAAATCTTGTTTGAGACCAACACCTTTGCAAAAGCATTCACACAAGAATTGAAGAATATGACAGATTTGAATGTCAGGGATTTCAATACAACTAGAAAGAAGAAACAGGAGATAATTCTAAATCTCCAAATGAATATAGAGAATCAGAAGATAATCATGCCGTATGGTGACAATGCAAGTAGAAGACTTACTAGTGCGCTGATAGAAGAACTATCGATGTTCTCAATCACTGCTAGTGGCAAGTTTGAGGGAGTTGGCGCACATGACGA
>Ga0163110_10001422_pt1 | contig 12185 bp, 9 predicted proteins | sample CRUFie1St17metaG_FD_108703 | JGI IMG/M metagenome (GOLD analysis project Ga0163110, IMG submission 108703) | Marine microbial communities from the Costa Rica Dome - CRUD Field 142mm St17 metaG | ecosystem: Environmental > Aquatic > Marine > Oceanic > Photic zone | place: Costa Rica: the Eastern...
TGCGGCACCAATTCCTCTACCCCCTCCGGTAACTAACGCGGTGCGCATGGCGTTCCCAATTAGTGCATACTCAATAACTCACTGGAGAAATTGAGCTAATTGTGGGGGCATCCAACCGTCAGGATTCAGTACCTTCCCGTCTTCCCTTCGAAGCACTTTACCATCCACTAACTTAGCCATGTTAGACCGATGTACTTCATTGAAAGCATCATCATAAATTTCTTGCATTCCATGATTTATTATGGTCCCAGCCAAAATGTATCCAATGTCTGCAAGAGCGTCCAAGACTTCAACCAAATCACCAGATCGAGCAGCTTCAGCATACTCTTGTACTTCTTCGGTCAGTAATTTTATTCTTAGCTCGATTAGTTCATCTGTGCCCAGGCCAGGGCGATCTAGTTTTGGAATGTCAAAAGCTTTGTTGAATTCTAACAATGACTTCACGATTGGATTCATGGAACTCTGGGGTTCCTGCCACTCTATGAAAGTTGCATCGCCAACAGTAGAATCCATCCGGTGGAAACGTGTGCTCTAAACCACCACTTTTGGAATTGGCCTCCGCCCGCCACAAGTACGCTAGTCACTAGCCCCAGAGAAATTAGGGTACCTAGAGTTGATACTACTGAGAAGGCTACAGCCCATACAGGAATTGAAAGTAGCATTGTTGCCATTGTCACTGGTGGCTGAAATCTTGCAGGGAAGGATTTGACACCATTTTTCTTATCGCTTTCAATGTCCATCTGGGCATAACCAAGGTCAAAGGCAGCAATCCAAACTAGTACTCCTATTGAGACTAAGAATAATTCAGGATACCATGAATTCGACGAAATTTCGCCTGTCATAGCCACCCATGCACCTGCAGGCGCCAGCGCTAAGCATCCTCCTAGCCACCAGTGGCATAACCATGTGAATCGTTTAAGATAGGGGTAGATTACGAATGCGAGTACAGGAATTGGGGATAGATAAAGGCACAGTGGATTGAGCATTGCAGCCCCTCCTACCAGCATCGCCAGAAATATTCCGCACAGTGTCCATGCTGTCTTCAGTGACATGCTTCCAGAAGCGAGATGCCTTCCTGCTGTGCGTGGATTTTGAGCATCGATTTTTCTGTCAATAATTCTGTTCAGCCCCATTGCTAGCCCTCTAGCTCCTACTGCAGCAATTAGGATCCAAATCAATTGGACAGGGCTAGGATCTCCTGCCATATATGCTCCAATGAAAACAAATGGAAGGCTAAACAATGTATGCTCGATTTTTACGAATGATGCGATTTGCTTCAGGTCCATTCACATCACCAAGTTGTCTGGCCATGGCGGTAGATCAAATCTATCTATCGCAGCCAGAGTTTCTGGATCATGCATTGTAATTGCCGGCCATCTTCTAACTGGAGTGGGACCTTCTTGCGATGGAATTGGTGTTGTCGCGTCCCAAAATATTCTGCCGTCTTCAACAATGAAATCTCGTTCAACAGCGAAGCGAGATGTAAGTTGCCAAAGTAGTCTGCGCATTGCCCCTTCTCCGTGTAAATTCATGTCGTTATCAGTGACAAATAGCCAGCGCAATTCATTTTTTGAATCCAATTGCCAAATTGAATTTCGCAATTGATTTATTTTCTCTCTTTGGGCCTTGGCAGACTCCTCATCTGGCCATGACATCCCTGTCCTGGGCTCCGGCCTGCCTTCGATATTAACCGTAACAACTAACATCGAATTTCTCATTAATAGACAGTCTTCAACATCCTCTAAATCTGATATTTCTTTCATCAAAGATTCACTAATTCCTGGAGCTTCTTCTTCTCCTCGTCTCCATGCCGGAGCGTCTTCTACAGGAGAACCCTCCAATGGCTTTCCACTTCTGGGGTCAGCTGGAACTAACTTAGTGGCATCAATGATGACTTTAGAATGAACATTTTCGAAAGTTGATGCTGGTTCTAGAGAGTCACTAACCATCCCCTCGATAATCGTGATATCGCTGTTTGGATCAACTCTGTTGTTTAACGCATCCAGAAGTGCTTCTAGATCACTTGGGTCTTCATCGGTAGCGATTAGTATTTTCAAAAACATCATCTGTCCAGCACCCAGTAACCCTAGGCATGTTTTACGAGCTTGTCTTGGATATCTCTGTTTACTCTTGACAATCGCTAAATTATGGAATCCAGTTTCTAAAGGCAAGTGCAAGTCCAATACGTCTCTATGTTGGAATGAGAGTATGGGTCTGAATTGTTTACCAATCGCCTCTCCTAGATAACCGTCTTCCATGGGAGGCTGTCCTACGATTGTAGCAGGTAATACAGCATTCTTTCTTCTTGTAATCGCTGTCACATTGAGCACTGGGTATTGGCCAGTTAATGAGTAGAAGCCAAAATGATCGCCAAATGGGCCTTCAGTTCTGGTTTGATTTGCATCAACCCATCCTTCGATTACGATATCTGCGTCTGCTGGGACAAGAAGATCTTGAGTAGTTGCTTTTGTTATTCTCAGCCTGCGTTTTCCTAGGAAACCTGCAAACATATACTCTTCCAAATTGTCTGGAAGCGGTGCTATTGCTGAGAAAATTAGCTCAGGTGGCCCTCCAATACAGATCGCAACCGGCATCTTCCCATCTGGCCAGGCAGCCGCATGATCAGCCCCGTGCTTGTGAATCTGCCAATGCAACCCTACTTCTTTCGGACCGTAGACCTGGCCTCTGTACATCCCTAAATTATGTTCACCTGAATTTGGGTCTTTTGTAACCACTAACGGAAGCGTGATGTATCTTCCTCCGTCCATCGGCCAGGTTTTGGGAATTGGAAGTTTAGTGACGTCCAACTCCATTTTGACTTTCTGGCACGAACCTTTCCAGACTTTCTTCGGGGGCATGGAAATTGCGTCTCTGGCTAGAGGTAAACCGGTCCACGGTTTCTTGACTATTCCGCCTATGTCTGGTTTCATTAATGCAACAAGCCTGTCGCCCACTTCGGTTGGGTGGGCTGCTCCGAGTGCCCTTAAAGTTCGGTCATGAGATCCGAAGAGGTTCATTGCCAGCGGGATTTCAGAAATTTCTCCGTTCGGTAATCGGGGTTGCTCAAAAATGACTGCTGGTCCATTTGTTTTGACCAGCCTATCCGCAATAGCTCCTGCTTCCAATTCAACGTCTACTGGCTCTTTGATGCGCAATAATTCGCCCTTCTTTTCGAGATGGGCTAGCCATCTTGTTGAATTGCGCCAGGCCATGCAACTCCTAGGAGGTCTGCTTCATGAATACTTGTTCTTTGCCGACTGATTGAAGTTCCACCTCTCTCTCGGAGAAACATGGCGAGTTGTGATGTGCTTGTGATTGGTGCGGGGCCAGGTGGAGGTTCCGCCGCACTACATCTGGCTCGAGCTGGATTGAGCACCCTTATCGTGGAAGCAGATGGCGAGGTTGGAGTCCCAGTCCACTGTGGAGAGTGCTTGTCTCAAATGGCTGTTGACAATTTGGATTTAGATTTGCCAGAAGAAGTAATCGCCTTGGACTGTAAAGGGATTCGTGTCATATTCCCAGATGGAACTGCCAAGTTACTAACAGAGAAAGGTTACGTTCTTGAGAAGCACAAGTTCGAGCAATGGCTGTGTGAGGAAGCTGTCCAGAAAGGAGCTAGCTTACATCTGTCGCACAGAGTTACATCAATGGAAAGAATTTACAATAGCAAAAATGAATTTGTCAATTGGAAAATTGACGGCAGAGGAAATGAATTTCCAATTGAGTGCAAAGCAGTAATAGATGCATCTGGAGTGGCTGGAGCCGCAACTAAATTACTGGATATGGGAACTAAAGTTGAGGTTATTTCCGGCTTCCAATATGAGATGGGAGAAGTCGAAAATGATGGGTATTTGGACTTCTATTTGTGGCCAGAATATTCACCTCATGGATATGTTTGGATGATTCCTAAAAAAGATGGAAGAGCAAATGTTGGCTTAGTCACAACAGACAGAAGGGGCGCCATCAAATATCTGGATAAATTTGTTGAGGATACTGAATTTCGAGGCAAAATAATTCAGAACCCTCAATGGAGAAAACCCGGAACTAAACCAAAGCCATTTGGCGGAACAATACCAATCTCCGGGCCCAGAGAAATTACAACCGGTGATGGTCTGATATTGGTTGGAGACGCAGCAGGCTTCACTTCGCCTTTATTTGAAGGTGGATCTCATCTCGCATTGTGGTCAGGAAGGCAAGCGGCTCTAACCATAAGAAAAGCAATTTCTGATGGAGACTTATCAGACAAAAATATGCAGAGTTATGTCAAGGCTTGGAAAAAACGATTTCCTCCTTATCATAAAATACTGAAGGGAAAAACATCTCTATATGATTTGACTGATGACGAACTGTCTAACATGGCAAGATGCTTGCCTGAGGAGTTAGGATCGATGTCGGTACTAGACAAACTTTGGATTGGTCTCAAACTCTTGGTACGCTACCCACTCCTCTACACCAAAGGAGTTGTTAGCGTATTGTTATCCTTCGGTTATTCGAGAGCGAAACATTTCGGATGGTGAGTGGTTGGAATTTTTGCTAATGCCTGTCGCTGTTTTTGTCGCAGCATGGATCACGTTTAGGCCTGATCCAAGACTAACTTGGGTGTTGGCTATGCCTTTTTTTGTATTAGCATTCATGTTCACAATAAATTATGATTCCATACATTTAGTACACTGGTACGGCGGCGAGGATTTGCCCATCAAGTACAGATTTGCTGCAACTTGGGGTGCAAGAGAGGGCCCGATTCTATTGTGGGTTGCTTGGATGGCTCTGCTTTCAATTATTTGGAGAAATCCGCTCCAATCAGAATCAAAAGAAGCTCATTCTATGCGTTTGAGACTTATGAATGGCTTTTCTATGACACTCCTTTTGGTGGCCTGGATATTAGAACCATTCAAATCAGCCGTCAAAAGTGACCCTGCCCCTGGGCTTAACGAATTATTACAAACAGATTTGATGGTCATACATCCTCCGCTAATATTCTTGGCGTATTCTCTATCCATTGTTTTAGCATGTATTGGAATATCCTCAATTCTAACAGATTACAAAGGCGTGAAAGATAGATTGATTCAGGTTGCTAGACCAGCATTTTTCTTCGCAACACTGGGAATTGGACTTGGTGGCTTGTGGGCTTATTTAATTCTGGACTGGGGGGGTTACTGGGCATGGGATCCGGTAGAGACAGGTTCCCTCTTACCCTGGATTTGTCTTGTTGTTTTGTTACATCTTAGGACTAGGCCAGGTAAGACATCAAACTACATGTGGGCTGGTGTAGCAATGGCCTGCGGTGCTCTTTCCTTGTTCGCCACAATGGTTACCAGAGCAGGAGGTGTTTGGGCAGTAAGTGTCCACACATTCGTTGTGGATTCTGACGGTTCTCCTCCAACAGATGTCTTTGGTAGAATTATGGTCCTATTATCCGATCCAAGTGGAGTTGAAGTCGTAGTTTACTTTCTAGGTATTTTGCAGTTACTGGGGATATTCCTTGCCTCACGTCTTGGATTTAAATTTTCAAAGTACTGGCTGGCTTTGCTACCACTTGTCGCTCTAATTGGAGTAATTGGCGGAGGTGATGTATTGGATGGTTTCCCTCATACTTTGTTGGTAATTTTAGGTTTGGGCCCATTTGTTGAATCTGGGATAAGGTCATTACCAAAGGGTCACGATTGGAAATGGTTTGCAATACCTGGAGTAATGGTTGGGTTAAGGTTTGTACACGGAATGGTATTATTCGAACTACTTTCTCTTCTGTTTGCATTTGGTCTTATTTTCGAAAAAGACCGATTCAAGGGCTGGGGTTGGGCCAGCGGTGGAGTGATGTTGTTTTTGTCAGCTTCTTGGGCAGGAATGTTGGATATTTGGATTTGTGCAATAGGTATGACGACATTTGTATCTCCTTGGTTCTTTGTAAATGAAAACTCAGAGTCTAAATTCTCGTTTAGAGAAAGATCAAGTCAGCAACGATTAGCACTTTGGACTCCTGTAGTAGTAGTCGGGTTGTATCTGATTCTAACATTGGTAATTTTGATATCAAGTATAGACTCAATCCAATTCGCTGCTCATGAATTGTACGGAGCGCCGTTCATAGCAGCTATAATGATCGGATTTGTAATGTGGAGCATCAGGAGAAATTCTCAGAGAGTGTTTTTGCTATTAGCCTCTATTCCAGCGATTCCAGTGTTTGCTTGGTTCTTCGGGAATTCGTTAGGATATGACTCGACAGATATTCTGGGAGCATCTCTAAGCAGGGGGCAAATTGGTATGGTTGTCCTAATACCCGCATTGCTAGCCTTGCCTGCTACTATTTCTCTCGTCAAAGAACACTCAACAAAGAAAAAGATACCATTTTTTGCACATTTGGTCCATCTAGGCTTGGTCCTAATGGTGATTGGACACATTATGAGTACGACTATAATTGACAGGGGAACTTTCGCTCATACGGTCACCTTAGTCAAAGATGAAAAAGTAGAATGGGAAGGTTATGAATTCGAATTTGTTGAAGTTGTTAGTGAAACTGAAGACCTAGAAGTTGGTGATGGCTATCTCGGAGCAGTAATCAACGTCTATGAGGACGGTGATTTAGTTGAAACAGTTGAACCAGGAGTACTTAGGTTCGACAGCCGTTCGAGGTCAGAGGTGGATAGAATTTCGATGTGGCATGGCGACTTAGTTGTTATAATGGATGGAACGCAAGCTCGCTCATTGATGAACAATTTTCAAACAAACGAATCTAGCGATTTGGTTAGAATAATGGTGTACGATTTACCTGGAATCCATCTGGTTTGGGGGGGATGGGCTCTTATCTTGCTGTCAAGTCTAGCAATGTGGGCGCCTCGAAGAGACCCAACTCATTGAAATAGGGATGGTTGGTCGCCAAAATGCCCCGTAGGGGGCGATAGGTGATTTAGCATGGAAGAAGGAACAATTGTCCACGTCGATTATGACTTGTATAACGCAGACTCCGGGGATTTGATTGAGACCACTAGGGAAGAAGTCGCAAAAGAGCATGACATGCACCAGGAAGGCAGAACATACACTCCACTGGTTTGTGTTGTCGGAGCAGGCAACCTGATTTCTGGTTTTGAAGACAGTCTATTAGAAGCCGAAGCCGACAAAGACATCACTCTTGAGATAGCTCCTGCAGACGCATATGGAGAAAAAGATCCTGATCAAATCGAAACAATTTCAGTCGATAAATTGCTAAGACACGTCCGTGACCCAAAATCGCTATACATTGGCGGTCCGGTATCTGTTGAGGGTAGACAAGGAACCCTCTCTTACCTTGCTGCAGGTCGCGCAAGAATAGATTACAACCATCCAATGGCAGGCCGGTCTCTGAAGTATGATTACAAAATTGTAAAGGTAGTTGAAGGCAAGGAAGAAAAGGTCACTGCACTACTTGAAGCTAATACTGGTCAAGAAGGATTTGAAGTATCTTTTGACGGTGATGACATCTCGGTAGTGGTGCCGCAGACAATGTTGTTCGATCCTAATGCTGCAATGCAGAAATTCCGTTTAGTAACTGTTCTACGAGACGCTGTTGAAGCAGGCAAGGTCTCATTTGTTGAAGTGCATGAACCTCGTGTCGCCGCTGAAGAAGAAACGAAGGGATGTTGCGACGACCCAAGTTGTGACGTCGAAGATTGCGATACAGATGGCGAAGAAGAGTGAAGACTTCGCGCAATCCTCATCATATTAGGCTGTGTGAGCGGGGCATGGAAGACACAGAATTCTCTAAGGGAGAAAAGACATTACTCGTCTTTTTTGGCTTAGTGTCCATCGTTATCGCTGGAGGTCTTATTTTCGCTCCGGAAATTTTCTGGGACGATTTTGTCAAAATTTACATCTGGGATCCGATTGTCAAAGATGCTGGCTCTTCCGGTGATGCTGGTTACTCAGAAGTGAACACTATCGTCTACATTTTGACAATGGTAGCAGCAGTGATTGTTTTTCAAGCCTTATTTCGCAAATTGCAACTGCCAGTAGATGACAGGATGGTATGGGCATTAATCTCATGGGTAGCCCTAGCTCCAGTTCTGCGAGTTATGGAAGATGCAGATTATTTCAAAGAAGGTGTAGATGTTCTGTTCATATCTCCATTGATTCACATTCATCTTGCAGTTTGGGTAGTAATTTCAGCCTACATTGGCCACATTTGTCGTAAGAACCAACTCTCAATGCTCACCATGCTCTTGGTTGCATATGTTGCGTTTACCGGTTTACTTGTTCTTCCAAGCGTGCATGTTCACGACACAGGTCACTTCTGGATCCTAGGAGGTTCTTTCGCCGGCGCAGTAATGATTGCGGTAGTTCTTCACAACACTTGGGATTGGGATGGAATTCCTCGCGCAATGTTGGCATTTGCTATCGGTTTGATAACTATGGGGCTGGGTCACTGGGCGCAATTAGCAGCAACTCCGTGGGCCCAAGACAGAGGAACGCTCCCTCGAGATAATGAGATATTGTGGCCAGTATTTGTTGTTGTTGTGATTCCGATGTTAATCACTTGGGCCGTATGGAAAAAAGGTTCAGAAGACTTAGCCCAATTAAGACTTACAGGTAACGAGGTTGGATTGATTCCAAATGGCATGACATTGAATGAATGGGAGAGTGAAGATCGTTCTGACCACCCAGTTGAGATTTTATCTCCCAAAGGCATCTTAGCAACACCAATGGTTGCTGGAATGTTGTTTGGTCAATTGTGTGATGGATTAGCGACCATGGTTGGAATAGATTGGTTTGGATACTCTGAAAAGCATCCCCTTTCTGATGCTGTAATTCAAATCGGTGACCGCCTTGATATTCTTGGAGAAGGCGCATGGTTGTTCTTTTTAGTAAAAGCAATCCTCGCAGGATTGATTGTTTGGATGTTCTCCCAGTTAAGAATAGAGTCTAGGCAACAGCATTTGAGAGTTTTAATCGTTCTAGCAGTGATGATCGTAGGAATGGCACCAGGGCTTCGCGACATAGGACGCCTAATCCTTGGTGTCTAAGCGGTTGATTCAAGACTCATCCGCTATTCGGTGAGATGAGGGGAAGGCATGGATAGGCTACCGACTCGTGTCAATCGTGTAGACCCCGACTACCAAAATCGTCGTACTCACAATCAAGAATTGATTAGTACTCTCAAAGAGAGGTTAGAGGTTGTCAATCAAGGCGGCGGCGGAAAGTATGTTGAAAGACATCGCAGCAGAGGAAAAATGCTAGCGAGAGAAAGAATTGAGAAGATTATCGATCCAGGCACAGCATTTCTTGAATTGTCGCCACTTGCAGCGTTCGAATTATATGATGGAAAGGCAAGCAGCGCCGGAATTGTTACTGGTGTTGGATTGGTACATGGCAGGGAATGTCTCTTCGTTGCTAATGATGCTACAGTAAAAGGGGGATCTTACTATCCAATGACGGTAAAGAAACACATTCGCGCTCAGACAATAGCTCATGAAAATCACCTTCCTTGTATCTACTTAGTAGACTCTGGTGGTGCATTTTTGCCAATGCAAGACGAGGTGTTCCCTGACATAGGCCACTTCGGACGTATTTTCAGAAATCAGGCAAGAATGTCGGGAGATGGAATCCCACAAGTTGCTGCAGTATTAGGAAGTTGTACTGCGGGCGGCGCCTATGTCCCTGCGATGAGCGATGAATCAATAATTGTCAAAGGAAATGGAACAATATTCCTCGCAGGACCGCCTCTAGTAAAAGCAGCAACTGGAGAGGAAGTTACTGCCGAAGAATTGGGTGGCGCAGATGTTCACACCTCTCAAAGCGGAGTAGCAGACCACTATGCAGAGGATGAAAGTGAAGCACTGCGAATGGTTCGAAATGTTGTAGAAAACTTAGGTTCCAGAGAACTGGCACCACTTGACAGAAAAGATCCCGAAGACCCATTTTATGATGCAGATGAATTACTTGGACTCATTCCTGCTGATAACCGAACTCCAGTGGATGTAAAGGAAATAATAGCAAGAATCGTGGACGGTAGTCGATTTCATGAATTCAAATCTAGATATGGTCAAACTTTGATTTGCGGTTTTGCACATATTCATGGATACAAGGTAGGGATTGTTGCTAACAATGGAATTCTGTTTTCTGAATCTTCACAAAAAGGTGCTCACTTTGTGGAGTTGTGTGGCCAAAGAGGCATTCCGCTAATCTTCTTGCAGAACATTACTGGCTTCATGGTCGGTAAAGCGTATGAGGCAGGAGGAATAGCGAAGGATGGTGCTAAATTAGTAACAGCAGTATCCTGTGTCAATGTGCCAAAATTCACAGTAATTATCGGTGGCTCTCACGGTGCCGGAAACTACGGAATGTGTGGTAGAGCATATGACCCTCGATTCTTGTTTATGTGGCCAAATAGTAGAATTTCAGTGATGGGTGGTCCTCAGGCTGCAGATGTTCTCACAACGGTCAAACAAGACCAGCGCGCAAGAGAAGGTAAAGAACCGATGGAAGGTGAAGAATTAGAAGCGTTCCGAGCTCCGATTTTGGAGAAATATGAAACCGAAGGTAGTCCGTATTATTCAACGGCCAGACTCTGGGATGATGGAATAATCGATCCAAGAGATACTCGTGATGTTCTTGGATTGTGTATTGCCGCAAGTCAAAATGCAGAGTTGCCAAACGACAGATTTGGCGTATTCAGAATGTAATTGCAAAATTAAATTTACCAATTGGAGAGTTCAACATGAAAAACATGCCAAATACCTCATTAATCAATGTTGAAATTGACGGATGCATTGCTAGAGTAACCCTAGCAAGGTCGGAAAAATACAATGCACTCAATGTTCAAATGATTTCCGAATTAATCGAGGTATTTTCTTGGACCGCAGAGAACTCTGTAGGCACCACTGGCAGAATCACTTCTGATGATGGCTCGCCATATCTAAGAGTGCTTGTTCTATCAGGTGAAGGTAAGCACTTCTGTGCTGGAGCAGACATCAATATGATGCGAGATGCCGGTGCAAATACGCCTGAAGAAAACCGTAGAGATTCTGAGAGATTAGATTCACTTTTCAACGGTCTTTGGGCTCATCCTTGCTTCACGATTGGTAAGATCCAGGGAGTTGCTCTAGGAGGGGGTGCGGGATTGATCGCATGCTTAGATCATGTAATCTGCAAACCCGGAGTAAGGATTGCATTATCTGAGGGTAAACTCGGTATTCTTCCTGCAGTAATCGGTCCGTATGTCTACCGTAGAATGGGCAGTGCCAATTTCCGCCGCCACGCCATGCTAGCAGGAAGGATGGATACAAGCGAAGCCTTGCGAATTGGAATGATTGACAGCATTGACGATTCTTTAGACGAATCGAGTGTAATTTCAGAGGTTCTTTCAACCGGTCCTTGTGCAGTAACAGCTGCAAAGGAATTGACTCTTGGTTTTGATAGATGGGAAAGCGACGACGAATCACTGCGCCTTTGGACACTTGATTTTACCAGTAGAATGAGAGGAAGCGACGAAGGACAGGAAGGGCTTTCCTCATTCCTAGAAAAGAGAAATGCTAACTGGAAAATCGAGGAGTGATTCAATGCTAAAACGTACTCTCGTCGCAAATCGCGGTGAGATTGCATGCCGCATCTTAAGGGCATGCCGCGAAGCAGGAATTGAAGGCGTGGCAATTTATGCTGAAAACGACTCTGGCACCTTATTTACAGAACTTGCTGACATCGCAGTCCAACTAGAGGGAGAGGGCTTAGCTGAAACTTACCTAAACCAGAATCAAATCTTGCAAATTGCAATAGACAATGGTTGTGATTCTATCCACCCTGGATTTGGATTTTTGTCAGAGCGAGCAGATTTCGCACAGGCGGTGATGGACTCTGGTCTAATTTGGATAGGTCCATCTCCTGATGCGATTACAAAAATGGGCGATAAGATGACTGCTCGGATTACAATGAAGGAAGCAGGAGTGCCAGTAATTCCAGGGGAAGAAGTAACTGGCGGCCTCGAAGAGGTCCTTCAAGTCGCACCATCTGTTGGCTATCCACTATTGCTGAAAGCAACTGCAGGAGGCGGCGGAAAAGGAATGCGTGCAGTTCACAGGCAAGAAGATCTTGAAAGTGAAGCAAAAGCAGCGATGAGAGAAGCATTAAACGCATTTGGTGATGATAGAATCTACATCGAGAGATTGCTTACAGGTAGCCGTCACATCGAAATTCAAGTGTTGGCCGATAAGTATGGCCGGACA
>Ga0163110_10001423_pt1 | contig 12176 bp, 6 predicted proteins | sample CRUFie1St17metaG_FD_108703 | JGI IMG/M metagenome (GOLD analysis project Ga0163110, IMG submission 108703) | Marine microbial communities from the Costa Rica Dome - CRUD Field 142mm St17 metaG | ecosystem: Environmental > Aquatic > Marine > Oceanic > Photic zone | place: Costa Rica: the Eastern...
AAGAACACCGTGCAGCAAAATGCGACGACTGTTGTCGTGCAAGGTCCTTCTCATCTCGAGTTGGAGAATCGGAGACTGCGGGCGCAACTCGCCGCGATGAGCGTGGACAAGCCGCCGCCGCCGCCTTCGCCGAGGGACGACTTCGGCGACGGGCCCCATCGGCTGCAGCAAGCCGTCTGCGAGGGCAATCGGCGGCTGGCGCATGTGAAAGTGGCTTTGGAGTCAATAGTGGCCAAGGGCGGGTTAGATCTGAGGACGCGGGACGCGATTCGCGACATTGTGACAAGTGTAGGTGGTAAGGACGGCGATCCTCCGTTAGGTGAACTCGTGACTGGAGGACCCGTCCGAGCGGTGTTAGAATTACAAGCAGCTGTTGATCAAAGAGACGCGAAGCTAAGATGTCTGGAAACGCAATTGCGCGAAGCTAGAAGTGACTTACAACGCGACGAGGAGATCTTCGCTAGACGCGATCGAGAAATGCGACAATGCAAAGATGAATTAAGGAGGAAGGACCGTGAGAACTCTGATCTGCGGGCGAATCTCGTCAGGGCCGAAGCGCGCGCCGACGCGACGGAGCAGGTCCTGAAGTCGGCCAAGAGTCGGTTGTCTACGGACAACACGGAAAATCGGGATCCTCTTGATCTGACTTCCAAGCTGCGAGCGTCCTGCCTACGCGCCGAATCGAAGGCGAAGCGCGATCTTGACAGAGAGCAGGAGTCCCTCAAGCAGCGCGAACAGGCTCAAAAGCGACTGCAGGTCCTCGAGGCGGAGATTAGCACAAAGGAAGCCTGCATCGCGTCGCTCGCCGCTTCCGAACGGGAAGCCACCAAAGCCGTGTCTCAATATCAAAAACGCATCACTCTTTTAGAAAGAGAAGCCGAGCAACTGCGGTCCATGCAGTCGCCTTGTACCGTACAAAAGAAGAAGGATGAGTTAGTGCAGCTCAAGATGCAGGATGTGGAAAGAGTAGAGAAATTAAGGAAGGCCTCGGAAGTTAGGATCTGCGAGTTACATGAGGAGGTGTCTACACTAAAATCGCAGCGCGACTCGCAACGGCCTTCTACTTCTAGACCGGTCACGGCGCGGACGCGCGACAAGCTGGAAAAAAGGGCGCACCGCTGGCTGCGGCGGCGCCTCGACGCCGTCACGCGGCCGCCGACGGCCGGCGCGCCTTCTGACGCAGACCCCTTCGACGCTCTACGAAGTGACGTCGCGGAGCTGCCGCAAAAGCACTGCGCCGCGGCGCTGACGGAGGCGCTCCGGCAATTAGTCTCACATCGCATCAACCGCGTCGTGACGCCCCCCGTGCCTCCTCAAACAATTGCCGCGTACGAGGCCAAAATAGACATGCTCCTCCGCGAGCTCCATAAGTATGAATCATGAGATATATACTATGTTAAAGCCGCGCGCAAGCGGCCACAAGCAGACCTAGAACGTCGGGCGCGGGTGGTCCGTGCGCGACGGCGGCTCCCAGACGCCACTCGAGTACACCGACTCCCCGACGGTCCAGCCCTTGACGCCCTCCATGACGCGCGCCTCCTCGGCGTCCTCGGCGTCCTCGGAGGCGCAGAAGCGCCGGTCCTCTTCTGCTTGAAGATAAGGCACCATGTTCATGCGCGCCTCGCGCTTCTCGCGCTTGGCCGCATTTCTCTCGAGGTTCGTCTGGCCGACCCTATAGAAGCCGACGGCGACGACGGCCATGGCGGCCGCCCAGATCTTCCAGCCCTCGGGGCCGCGATCCTTTTGGGCCTTCGCGAAGAGGACCGAAGGGTAGCCGCCGGGCGGCGGCATGTCCTGGTGGATCGGGCGCAGCTCCTGGCTCACGCCGTGCTTGGTGGGGGCGCCTCCCGACAAACAACGGGGCCGCGCGGTCCTGGCGACGACGCGGGCGCCGCGCAACATGACCTGTGGGAAATGAGCGCGCGTGAGGCGGGCCGCTCGAGGGTCTAAAACTCTCGGGACCGGTGCGCTCCGGCTGCGCGAACAGCCCGCGCCGGGCGTCGCGAGGCGAAAACCGCCGGGGCCGCGCCGCCCGTCCTCTCGCAAGCCGTATGAAGGTCCCCACGCTACTTGAGAGCGCGGCGACTGATTAATTAGGTGCTTTTTTTGTCTCTTGGTTGACGACGCCGATCCGCGCCGCGCGCTGTAGCTGATTGCTGGTGCAGCCCTCAAGTGCTGTGTTTGTCGTGTGAGCGCCCGCCGGCGCCGCTCTTTCGCGGCTCAGCTCGAAGCGCTACAAGAAGCGAGGCCTAAGAAGCGCACAGCGCTGGTGTACGCGCTCCCGCGCCGCTGTTAAAGCCGGTCTTAGCAAGACGGCCAAAAATAGTGATCTAGCGTGATGTGAGACACTAGCATAAAACCGCTCGACACCACGCCGCCGCCGCGACCCAACAGTATTCAAATCAATCAATTCTTACGCCACGACGCAGCTCAGCTCCGAGCACGGCGCACTTTCTTCCCCGAACGTCGTCGCGAGGCACGACTCCCGGCTCTGCCTAGCTTTCGCGAGCTCCGGATCCTGTCTCTCTAAAAACGCCACGACGTCGTCCCGTTGCGCGCGTTTAGCGACTTCCAACGGTGTTCGCCCATGTCCATCAATTGCCCTAGCGTCGAGACCCCGCTCCACCGCCAAGAAAGCGACCACATCGAGATGCCCGCGATAACAGGCCATGTGGAAGGGCGTGATGCCGTTCTTGCCTCTTTTGCAATCGACGCCTCTTTTTGCCAAGAAGTCGACGACCGCGAGATTCCCTTCTTGACAAGCGAAAAAGAAGGGCGTCGACCCGGCCTCGTTGACCGGCTCCAGCGCGACACCCCGATCCGCCAGCAACTCCGCGATGTCCAACCGGCAGTGCTGGCAGCAGATGAAGAACGGCGTGTTGCCCTTGGAGTTCGGCCTCTCTAAGTCAGCACCTTTCTCGATCAAGAACTTGACGATGTCCACATAGCCCCTGTAAGCAGCGATAAACACGGGAGTGGCCCCATCATGGATGGGTCGGTCCACATCAGCTCCAATAGAACAGAGAAACCTTACTATTTCTAAATGACCATTTTGGACCGCCGCGGCAAAAGCCGTGCCCCCATGAATCTCGGCGTTGACGTCGAGCGGCGGCTGGTTCGGCTGGTTGACTACTCTTTTTACTTCGTCTAGCTTACCATCATAACAAGCGGTGTAGCACTTTAAGGCTCGGCTCGAGACGGCCGGGGTTGTCTTTTGGTATGTGGTGTCGGCGTCGGAGGCCATCCTTTGATGGGGCAGCGGTTTCGAGACGTCGATTCGACGCTGCTGTATGATGGGCGCCGGCGGCGGGCTGCGTTTTGGATGCGATATTGGCTGTGTCCAGCTTCGAATTTGGCACCGGCGCCGGGTTTTGCGGCGGAGGTGTCTGCCACGGTGTTTACGGTTCCGGAGAGGCTCATTTGCCGCCGGATGCTTCACTTTCGACCTCGGGCTCCGCTTGTAATAATGCTAGTGGGGCTCCGCTTAGAATAGCGCAGGTGCCGCCGCGAGCCCATTTTGGGACGGGAGCCAGCCGGGAGCGAGGTCAGAGGCCTCGCAGGCGCTCCCTCGCAGGCGCTCCCTCGCAGCCAGGGACAGCACTCCCGAGCGCTCGCAGAAGCGCGCTGCGCACAAACGCCGTATAGGCAGCCCCTCAGACCATGGACCAACCTACAATGAAGAGCGTCCAGTCCGCCGCGACGAAGGACGGCCTCGGTGGCCTGGAACGGGAGCTCCACGCGACCTTCCAGGCCTCGCGACTGCCCGCGCGGCAGAAGCAGGAGCACGCGCTCGTCGCGCAAATAACAAACGCGTGCGAAGATCACAGCCCGGAGGGCGTGCCCTTCGTCATGAATCCTTTGGTGGTGCTGGGGCCACCTGGGTCTGGTAAATCCACAATAGTGGCGGCGTGGCTGGCGAAACGACGGGCCGCGGAGAAACGAGCCATTATGAAACACCCCTCCTTGACGCCGGAGTTCCAGTTCGTCCACGTCGTCGGGTGCACGCGCCAATCCCTACTTGTCAGAGAACTACTGAACAGATTAGTGAGCGAGTTGGTGCAGCGCTTCGATCTGCCGGAGCCGCGCGACTGGTCGCCGAAAAGTTTGGCTTGGAAGTTACCTGGTTTGCTGGAGAAGGCCGGCGCCAAGGGTGATGTCCTTATTGTGATTGATGGATTGAATAGACTACGGAACGACGACGGCGAGGTTAATTTAGCTTGGTTACCTCAGGTCTTTCCTTCCAATGTCCGAGTTGTGGTCGCTACGACGTTGCCGACGGGCATGGAATTACCGATGGCACAATCGATGCTCTTGGATGACGACGACGTTGTGTTGGAGGGCCATGCCGCTGAATTACGTAGGAACCAAAGACGCGTCGTCGCCGAATTGAGAAGAAGAAGGTGGCACGTCGCGCGAGCGGACTGCAACGAGACCACCAAATCTTCGATAATGAGGACTTACCTCGAGTGGCACGAGCCGGACCACGAGAGTGACGACGAGACCCATGTCAGTGATAGTGTCTTCCTCACGACAACGGGCCAGACCCTGGGCAGCGGTTCCATCGAATCTTCCACATTAACGAAGCCCTCGCAAGGGCCTAGGAGGGGCGCATTACGAGAACGAAGCCAAGCAAAGCTCGACCTCTTCGACGCCCAACACCGAGCATTGGAAGATACACCTACATCCTCACTAACGTTAGCGACGTTCCTGCGAGCTCTCGTGTGGTCCGCAGCGCGCGGCTTCGACGTCTGGTCTCTCCAAGAACACTGGCTGTCGCCGGAGAAGGAGTCGACGCCCGAAGAGCTTTTCGAACACATATTGGACACGTGGGAGGCCGGCCACGACGACTCCGAAGAGAAGAGGGAACGGGCCCGTAGAGCGTCGAACGAGGCCGGCGTCATGGTCGGCCGCGACCTGAAAAGAAGACTAGCAAATGTAGTGTCGTCCTCAGAGTCGGAAGCTGAATCCACCGATTCGGAAGGGCCAGCCGCCGCAGATAGGAATTCCCTCTCGGGGCGCTTCGCGAGCGACCACCCCGCTACCACCGGAAGTCGTCGTTCTCTCGACCACGTCCAGTCGCCGACGGTCGAGAAGGTTCGAGTCAAAGGGGAGGCGACGCCCGCCGACGCTCATCATATTGCGGACCAGAAGTGGCTCAAGGTGCAGCAGGGCTGTTCGAAGCGCTTAGATCATGTGTTAGAAGTAGCATCATTAGTTACGGAACGACTACTCGCTACGGATTCTACCGACCACTCCTTCCTCGACGCCTTCTTGCAAGGCGTCGACGACCTCGAAGACGACAAGGAAGAGTCGCTCGTGGAAGTGAGCATCCCGACGGGCGGCGCTTCGCTCGTCGAGGAGCCATCTACAGTAGTAGAGGAAGCCCCAGCGGAACCACCAGCACCCTCGCCCGTCCAGTCGATCCAGCCCGAGGAAGAAGTCGAAGAAAGCGACGACGAGTACGGCGACGACTCCTACGAGGACGAGGAGTACGGCGACGACGACTTCGACGAATTCGAAGACGACAGCGCCGCGAAGGGCGACTTCTCGGAGGACCTGTCGATCGAAGATTACTTGAGGAAGGTCTTTGATAGTGTCGATGTCAATGGTGATGGGGAGATTTCTACCCAAGAGGCGGTGAAAGCTGTTAAGTCAGATCCGGAGTTTGCCTCGATGTTAGGTTTTGACGGAGCGTTGCAAGTGAAGCGCTCGGACTACACGAAGGATCAATTGGAAATGGCCCTCGAACAGCTGGATACCGATGAGTCCGGCTCCGTAAGCTGGGAGGAGTTCCGGAACGCCTTTCTGCCGCCTTCTGTTGATGAAGACACTTATTCACAGCAAGAGACGTTTGAGGAAGATGAAGATCCCTTCGCTGCTTATTTGCGGGACTATGAGATTTACTTGAAAGCTGTGTTCGAGCAAGTTGACAGTAACAGTGATGGCCAATTATCTTACTCAGAGATAGTAAATGCATTGCAAGACGAAGACTTCGTGGAAATCGCCGTCGACGCCATGGGTTTTGTGGAATCGGGTGTCTCAAGAGAGGAGTTCGCCCGGCAGTTCCTGGCGGCGTGCGACTGGGACGGCGACCGAGCCGTTGACTGGGAAGAGTTTCGGGAAGCCGCTTTGAGTAGTGCTCTGGACGCCATGCACGAGGCGCGCATGGAGAACGCGTTGCGCGACGTCTTCGAGCGGATCGATACGGATGGTTCCGGTAGTATTGACATCCAAGAAGCTGTCGAAGGATTAAGGGACGACTCCGACTTCGCTGATATTTTGGGATTTTGGTCTACCCATCAAGCGAACCGGGAGGACGGGTCGCTGGATTACCTGTTAGATCAGTTACAGGCCATGGATACCAATCAAGATGGTGTCATCTCGTGGGCTGAATTTCGGGCTTCGGTGTTCGGTACTGAAGAGGAGGAACCAGTACAACAAGAGACAGAACCACTCCCGGACTACCTGTTGGGTGGTTCCAAAGTACCTGGTCTCGGCACTCTGTTAGGAGACGCGCTAGCACTGTTGTGTGTCGCGCGCTACGGATTACTCGAGGACGAGCTCTGGGCTCTACTAGGCGACTTGGACCGAGAACGCAAGGAAGACTTGGAAGCCTACGAGAAGCGCCAGGCGGATCTCGAACGAGAAAGATTAGAGCAAGAGAACGAGCTCACTCGACATTCGGTGCTCGAGCCAACAGACAAGGAAGAAAGTGATGAAGATCTAGATGATCTGGAGGCCTTCCTGTCGGGCACGGACGACGCCGTGCGCGCTTCCGAGCCTACTGTGTTTCCTCCCGAAGTGGTTGAGGAGCTCCCGAAAATGCTGGCCGCACTTGGAGTGTTGTGGGACCCCGTGGAAAGGTGTTTGGTGCTACCTCTTGAGTCCGAAGCTCTTAGGACGGTGGTCCACCAGCGCTATGTGGCACCAGGCGCGGAAAGGGTTCGGATATCATTACTCAAGGAGCGCGAGGCGTTCGAGCGCGAGAGAAACTCGCTGTGGGGCCAGGCTGATCAATCGCACCAATCCACACTCACGACGGAGGAGGAAACGCGAGGCGGGGACTGGTGGCACGCGCGCGTCGCGGCCTACTTCGCCGCGAGACCACCTAGTCGACGCAGAGCGGAAGAGCTCCCCTGGCATTTGAAGGAGTGTCGCCAGTGGACGCCGCTCTGCGAAGCCCTGTCGGACATCCACACCTTCGAGGTCATGTTCCTGGGGCCGCCCCAGATGAAACTAGAATTGGCAAGTTACTGGAAATTGTTAGTAGATGGACCCTTGTTTCTGAGCGAGGCCGCGGAACACGCGCAGGCCGTGGCCCACCAGGGCATGACCCCAAATCAAATTATATTGAGCGGGCTGGACACGGCGCATGCTCTTGGTTTAACTGAGTCTAGAGCAAAAAGAGATGTGCACGAGCATCAAGCTGCTCGCTTTGACGTCGTCGACTGCTATACCAAATCTATTGATGTGTGGCACGCCGAGGAGAAGCCGTCGTTGCATCGTCTCCAAGAGTGCTTGCATCGCATTGGTGATTTCCTCGTTGTTTTTAGTGAAACGGTAGATCCCGCGGCACCTTTTCTCAGAGGAAATCTGAACTGGGACCGGTTAGAGGGCATTGGTGTTCCGAAACCAACGCCCTGCAAGACTCTTGAATCTACGCCGTCGATCATTCCTGATGATTCGTCCTACAACTCCAATCAAGATGCGTCGGTCGGACTCGGTGCGGCCGACGACGCCACGGTGAACTCCTTAGAATTCCTCTTGCAGGGTGCGGGCGTGCCGAATGCGGGCCTCGTCCAGCGAGACCGGCAGCAGAACTTCTACCATTTTTGGAGGTGGACCTGGATCCAGTACGTGTGGTTAGCTTTAGCGAACGGCGCGGCTGTCAGCTGGGCCGTAGGGAATATCTATCGAGGTGTTCCTGAGGATGAATCTATTGGAGATGAAGGCGCGGAAGAGACGCAGCCGACGAACGTACCGCTCGACACGATGGTGGGCCAATTGGCGGTGAGAGCCGCGAAGCGCGCCACCGCGTCGTTACACGGAAGTTCGTATAAACGGAGCTGGGAAATTAAGAGAAAGGACCCGATCAATGGAGCTAATTTGGCCCACTTGACGGAGCATCAATTCAGGAGCAGGGCAAGGCCCAATCCCCTAAAAGACGCACCACTTTCATTGAGAGACGGCGGCTTTCGGTCCATGGCTCGACTAGCGGCTGGTGTCGACCTGGACGCGGCGTGTGGTCCCCTGCGCTTAGGGCAAGAGGAGTACGGGTCCGTCCAAGAAGAGGAGTCGTTATTCAGTGAAGACGCGACGTCGCCCGACGACCGCACTATCAACACCATGGATAGAATTGATGCCCAGACCGCGCGGGGCAATCCGTTGACCGCTGATCTTACACTGGCCAAACTACATGCGACGAAATCACCCGAGGGAAGGAAGATGGTTAGATTAAGACGCGTGGCCAATAGATTACTACCTCGTAGAATGAGAATCGGCCCGACGTACGGCGATGGGAAGAACATCCACTTAGAGAATGGCGCCGGACCCTACTCGGCATCATCAATAAGATACCAAAGGCGCGGCACGCGCTTCCCGACGGCCGCGAAGCACGTCGAGGAGACCCAAAGAGCAAAAATGAAGGCCCTCGACAAGCATACGGTCAAGTGTTTGAAGCGGTTCGGGGGCGTCACGGAGCCCCAGGACCTGATGGGCCAGATCAAGCTCAAGGAGATCGAGCGCATGACTGACTCTGTGGCTCGCAATTGCAAGGACATTGGAAGTCTGAACCACACGTCGATGATCTTCCCGGCCCAACCCTTCGACCTTGTGCTGGCGCAAGCGAATGCGCAGAATCAATTGCTCCGGACGGAGTACGATCGAATGGTCGCCGCCAGAAGAGAAAAGCGGCGGCAGCTCGAGAAGGATGAAGTGGAAATAGCTGATATGAATCGCGCGAATGATTTTTGTGTGACGCAGCTTACCCGAGGTGAGGAGACGCTCAAGATTTTAGATGATCGCTTGACCAATGTGCGGGTGGCTCTGGCGGAAGCTGCTGCGTTAGGTGCGTGTTATGGTGAAATTGTAAGGGCCGCGCAAGAAGATCGGCCGACGGGCTGTGCCCAGCGCATGGAGGTCGTGGAGAGGCAGCTGAAACTCGCGCAAGTCCAGGCGAATGATCTCATTGAACAAAGACGCTGTTTACATGAAAGGGTGGAAGATGATGCGGCCAAGCGGACGCCTCACTATCATCGAGAACAGCAGAAGTGGCAGGCCATGCGCGCCGTGACACGGGAGAGAAATAGATTGGTGTTGTTCTCGGTCAACGAGCTCAATGAAAAAATAGACGCTTGCATCGCACGCATGAATCCCCCGCCCGTCGAAGAGGTTCCTGTCATCTATGAGGAAGAAGAAGATAAACATGCGACTTTGAATAAGCTAGCCATAGCGCGGATGTTCAAGACGACGATGGCTCATGGGAGTGCTATGGACGTGCTTACGGCGTTGGAGGATCTGAACCAGAAGCTGAAGATCGCGGCCGGTGCGACGGATCCCGAGGGCGTCGCTCACAAGTTACGAACAGCAAGGGAGTTGTCTGCGTCCCTCGAGCACCAGCACCACCAAGCTGTTGCGAAAGCGTCTCATCTCAAAACGCAATTGGAGCGGCACCAGCAAATCCTATCAGATATGAAGATGACTGGTGAGTCGAGTGTGCCGGATCCGGTCGTTACCTTAGACGATGGGACGGTAGCAACACTCAGTTCCACAAAAACCCCAGATCTGTTCCAGGCCGACCTGGATCTGGAGCACGCTCGTCGCACGGCGAACGAAGCGCAGCGCGACATCGCCTCCGTCTCGACGGGTGTGATCCACCTAGCTAAACTACTGGAGGCCTATACCAAAAAGACTCCGAAGGAAGACCCAGTTAAGAGGTTATCCTTAGATAGAAATACTATCAGAGACGTGGAGCGCGGCGACCTGCCGGACCTCGAGAAGGTCGACACCGAGCGGGCGGCCGTCGTCCGGTTACTGTCGAGGTGCGAGCTGACCATCGTGAGCGTGCGCGAAGCGCTGGCTATCGCGAAGCAGCTCGGGGACGACGACGACGACGACAACGGCATGATTGATGCCTGTCATCAGTCTCCCAAAAGAGGTCACAATCTCGAGGGACCAGTTAGGTTACATAAAACACAACCTATGGACCACCACGACGGTCCCGACTTCATGCACCGGTGCCCAGCTGCGTGGAAATCAAATTGTGGTATTCGCGCGTCGATCGCGGTTCCGCGACGGTGTCGTTCTCACGCAGGCACTGCGATCCCTCGGTGCGCGCGCGGACGCGGCGATCCATCGAGAAGGACGTCACGCGCGCCGCGAAGCGCCGCGCCAAGGCCGACCGCGAGGCCGCGAAACTCGACGACATGCCGCGGCCGATTATTGACGCGCCGGCGGCGCTGATTGTGAAGCGCGCCATGGACCGCAAGGCCGTCAAGGACGCCCAACGGCAAGCTAACATGCTCAGTCGCTTGAAGCAAGGCGCGAGGGCACCGTTGGGCGTCGCCGTCGCCGAGGCGCTGCGGACGACGAAGGACGCGGCGGACGCGGAGTTTCGTCAATCTCGCGGCAGGAAGCCGCGCCAGCTCGGGCTGTCGACGCCCGGTCTGCCGCTCACGACGCGTGACCTCGTCAAGTCCCAAGCGGCCGAACTCGAAGCGCAGAAGGAGCGGGAGCGGCTCGAGGCCGCGAAGCGGAAGCGCATGTTGGAGATGATGGAAGAGGACTAAGAATACTAGTATTGTCACATTATACAGCTAGTGGCCGCCGCAATCCGCCCAGATGGATACGATGTGGTGTATCACTTCGACCGGGAGGCCGGGGAATTTCGGGACGAAGATCGCTGCGAGTCGCGTGCGGTGGGCGCGCTCGTAGGCGGGGTAGCCGCCCGGCGTCGCGGCGATCTTGTTGAGGTACGCGTTGCGGCGACTTGCGGGCGGCAGACGGAGGTCCAGGAGGTCTGGCAGCGTGGCGCCGGCCCGGAGGAGAGGAGCATAGTTGCGTACCTTGCCCGATAGTGTTGCACCCACCAGTGGCGTAAACCGGCCGCAGCATTGTCGGTGAACATCCGCGCCCGCGGCGATGAGCGCTGCGAGAGTTTCGGGGCGGCCACACTGTGCCGCAGAATACAACACCGAGTAATCGTTGTTATCAGCTGCGTTCACATCGGCGCCGGCCGCGATGAGCATTTCGACTATGTCGTTTGACGGAAAATTATCATTCATCACGGCGGCGTGGAGAGGCGTATCATCAGGCTCGTCACATCTCGCGTGCACCGAGGCACCTGCGTCCAAAAGCGCCCTCACTATCGCGACACGATCGCTAACCCTTTCGTTCCAGTAATCAGGCAGGTAATAAGTACTGTGATCGTCGTCATACCCCCGATTTGCACAAGCGTGGTATAGCGGCGTCCACCCGAGTCCGAAGTCATCCGTTTCTTCGATCGAGAAGGCAACGGGGAGCGCAATGCGCAGCGCGTCAACGTCTAAATTTCTTATTGCTTCATGGATCTCAGGACGCTGCTCATCCGAGGAGTAGGAGTCTGAGTCCGACATCCGCAGTGGGAGTAGGAGTTTGGCAGCCGCAGACTGACGCCTTGGCAGAGAGCACGAGACGGCAAGTAAGAGAAACGACCAATCGTTTGCGCCGCTGGAAAGGCGCTTACACGCGCGACCTGAGAAATTAGCTAGCGGCCTATAAAGACACTAGCACGGGTTTTCTAGAAAGGATCTCCTCCCCGGCACGGCCAGGCCCTCGCTCGCGACGCGTCACGACGAGACCTCTCGAATCCACCTTCAAGAATCAATTCATTCAGCCAAGCGCTGCCCCCTGCAGAAGGCAGGAGGACGGCACCGCGCGCGCAGCAGGCCCCGCGGACGCACGCGAGGCATCCGTACCGGGCTCGCGACCGGGCTTGACGCCGCCCCCGCGCCGCCGCAGCGATCCCAGCTCCTTAACATCAGAGTGACAGGGGGGCAGCCCCAGACGCGCCACCATGTTACAAGGCGGCAACATGGACCGCGTAGGTGCCTACAACCAGCGCTCGAGCGCCTACAACATGTGCGGCGCGAACGAGGACGACGTCGTCGAGCCGCAGCGGACGCGGCGGTCCCGGAGAC
>Ga0163110_10001424_pt1 | contig 12175 bp, 15 predicted proteins | sample CRUFie1St17metaG_FD_108703 | JGI IMG/M metagenome (GOLD analysis project Ga0163110, IMG submission 108703) | Marine microbial communities from the Costa Rica Dome - CRUD Field 142mm St17 metaG | ecosystem: Environmental > Aquatic > Marine > Oceanic > Photic zone | place: Costa Rica: the Eastern...
TCAATAAAAATTCTGTTTAGATCTTCTTTTGTTTGAGGTCTAAACAAAGACAGAACAACCTCTCCTGCTGGATTTATAAAAAAAGTTGCTGGTACTGCTGGCGGAGTGTCTATTCCCCAAATTTCATTAGGGTGTGTGATTAAAGAAGGTACCTCTATATTAAATCTTTCAGCAATTGGTTCTAAATCATCGACCTCCAAAAAATCAAAATTGAACGTGAAAACAAGTAAATCATCGTTTTCCTTTGCGAACTCATTTAATTCTGGTATTTCCTTTATACATGGAGCACACCAGTCAGCCCAATAATTTACTACAATCCAATTACCATTTAAATTTGCCAGATTAGTATCTGATCCGTTGAAAACATCTATATCATTTTTCTGACAACTAAAAAGTACTAGCAAACATAATAGATGTATAATCTTAATTTTCATCGCGTACATAATATAATTAATATTAAAAAAGTAAATATGAAAGAAAATTATTTATTGGTTTTATTTTATTCAGCATCAGGATCTGTAAAACAAATTGCTCATGCAATTGCTGACGGTGCAGAAGATGCCGGAATGAAAGTTAAAATTAGAACCGTTCCTAAAGTATCTGCAAATAATGAAAAGATTGAAGGTGATCTTCCTGATTCAGGCGAAGTATACTGTTCAAAAGATGATTTAATTAATTGCTCTGGTCTTGCTTTAGGATCGCCCACAAGATTTGGATCAATGGCATCCTCATTAAAATATTTTTTAGACTCTACAGGCGATCTTTGGGCAACAAATACCATGGAAGATAAGCCAGGAATTGTTTTTACTTCAACAGGATCAATGCATGGTGGTCAGGAAACTACATTATTTAATCTAATAACATTTATGCTTCATCATGGAATGATCGTAGCAGGAAGTCCTTATTCTATAAGTGAGTTACATAAAACTAAATCTGGTGGAACTCCTTATGGTGCAACGCATGTTGAAGGTTTTAACAAATCTACTGAACTTACAAAAGATGAGTATGAAATAGCAAAAAAATCTGGTATCAGGATTGCTGATCTAATTAGAAAACTTTCAAATGAATCTTAAGAACTATTTAGTTCTTGTACATGTTTTTTTTGTCCTGTTATTTCTTATAAAATTTATTAATGTAATACAGGGTAGAATCGACTTAACAATTTATCTTTTTTGGATACTTCCAATGTTAGTTTTTTATAGATTTATAGTTAAACTGAATATCAAATCGTATCAATGGTTTTGTTTTGTATTATTAATTTACTTTTTATCATCATCACTAAGAGTCTTTGGAACTATTCCATATTGGTTAGATATTGTTGAATTAATACTTATATGTGTTTTGTTTATACATATTATGTTTGGGCCTAAAAAAATAAAGGAGATGAACTAATATACATTTACTTAGTCTAATTTATGTCATATTATCAAAATCTTTTAGGAGAAATTAATGAGTAAAATAAAGTCAATTTGGTCACAAACAGATAAATTTCTGACATTAGCCAGAAAAATTATAATTAACACAGCTACTGCGATTGTTTTGATTGTAATCACATTTTCAATTTTAGGTGCTGTTGGATCTATGTTTTCTCCTGAAGAAGAAATTGATACAGAAAATAAAGTATTGTGGTTTAAGCCAATTGGTGTGGTTGTTGACTCTAGTGTTAATTCATCGCCTTCATTTTCATTTGACTCACTTGCTCTCGGCGGTGGAACTGTTCAACAACATGAGCTTGAGGATCTATTAAAGGTACTCGATATGGCTGCTAAAGATGAGTCTTTGGCGGCAGTTTATGTAAATGTATCTGAATTAGGTATGTATATTTCTTCTGCCTTTGAGCTTGCCAATGCCGTAAAAAATGTGAGAGAAAGTGGAAAAAATGTGATTGCCTACGCTGAAAACTTTGGAAATAACGCTTACCTAATAAGCTCACAAGCAAATACTGTGATGGTTAATGAATATGGTGCGGTTAATGCTGTTGGATTTTCAAGAAAGAGAGAATTTTATAAAGATTTATACGCAAAAATAAATCTTAATTACAATGTATTTGTTGCTGGTGATTTTAAAAGCGGTCCGGAACCTTATACAAGAAACTCAATGTCTGAAGAGGATAAATTGGCTTGGAGTGAATTTGCAGATCCTTTATGGAATAAGATGAAAGATATGATGGAGGCTGGTAGAGATTTGCAAAAAGGTACAATTCAGGAATATGGAGATACTTTATGGGAAAGGTCCTTAGACAATCCTGAGATTGCACAAATTGCTCTAGAACTTGGCATGGTTGATATGGTCGTCACTAGAGAAGAACTTAGACATTGGATGTATGAAAAATTTCCAAACGATGAAAATGATAAAAATGAACTTCCCGATTCAATATCAATTTATGAATATTTATCTATATTTGAGGAAGATACTAATAACTCAGATAATAAGATTGCGGTTGTCAATGTAGAGGGGGCAATTACAACTGGCGAAGTCCAATATGGCGTTGCTGGATCAGATACAATTGTAAAAAATATAAGAAATGCTATTAAAGATAACTCGGTGAAAGCTTTAGTTCTTAGAGTAAATAGCCCAGGTGGAAGTGTATGGGCAAGCGAACTAATTACTAACGCCTTAGACGAATTTAAAGCAACTGGCAGACCTATAGTTACAAGCATGGGAGATATTGCTGCCTCTGGTGGAGTTTGGGTGACAACTTATTCAGATCAAATCTGGGCAAAAGAAGAAACACTCACTGGGTCTATTGGTGTATACGGAATAGTACCTACTCTTGATGGTATATATGATTGGGCTGGCATTCAGGTTGACGGTATTTCATCTACAAAAGCTGGTGAATGGGATGAAAGATTAGCAATGCCAAATTATGTTACTGATTCTATACAGGCAGGCATTGATCATACATATGAAAAATTTGTTTCAAAGGTAGCAGAAAACAGAAATATGGAATACAAAGAAGTTTTATCTATTGCCGGTGGAAGAATTTGGTCTGGTGAAAAAGCTTTGCAGCTTGGATTGGTGGACAAAATTGGAGACTTGGATGATGCTATTGACTCAGCTGCTAAATTTGCGGATATTGAAGATTATGAAATAGTCTCATATGCCAAAGAAATGGATCCTTTTGAATTGTTCTTAAACGAATTGTTAGATAATTTGAATTCAAGGATTGAAATAAATTCTGATCTTCAGGAATTAAGTAGGTTTTTTAATGCCAAATATAAATTTATAGACCCAAATCAAAAAATTAATAAGGCGGTTTATTGTTTCGAGTGTGAATACTTTAGTTCTCAGTAACTTTTTTGATCAGAGGAATTGTTATTTTTCTTTTTAATTGCATTGAAAGCTTATCTAGTTGGTTTATGTTGGTGACTAAATCACCCATACTTCTTCTTGAGTGATTAATTAAATACGATATTTCTTTGTTGCCAATATTTATTGATCTTAAATCAACAAAGAACTTTATAGCCTCATAGAGATTCTCTGATTTGACAGGATGTACTTCCATTTGATTTATCTTTTGAATTCTTGAAAGAAGATCATCAAGTTTAAAAATTAATAAAGATGGATTTATATTAGAACAAAAAACTATTTTGCATTCAGATAATAAACAATTATTAATTAGATTAAAGATTGCCCTCTCCCACTCCCTATCACCAGCAATAAACTCAAGATCATCAATGCAAACTAAATTAAGGTTTTCTAAATCATCTAGAATTCTAGCTCCATGATTATTTAATTCTTTTAAAGGTACATAGAGAGATGATTTATTAGCCTCTGAACAATAATTACAAAGTGACTGAAGTAAAGATGATTTCCCAACTTGGCTGGAACCATAAATTAATAAATCATCATCGCCTTTTAAATTTTCAAGAACTGAAAGATTTGCTTTTTCAAAATAAAAATCATCAAAACATGAATTATTTGGTTTACTCCATGGGAATGTAAGTTGCTCTACTTTATTCATTTTGATGATAATTTTTAATATCTTTAAACCAATTGTTTGAATAAACTAATAAACTTAATACAGTTATACAAACAATAAAAATGTCTAGAGGCAATAGAGTAAACTCAATATTCACAATTTCTTTCAAGTAGATAACTGCTATGTAAACGATTTGTAAGATTGTAGTAAATTTCCCTAAAAAATTTGGTAAAGGTGTGACAGACTCTATCAAAGTCATTTTAATTGCCGCCCCCAACAGAATAATAATATCCCGAGATATAAAGATTACAAAAATATAAAAAGGGATATATTCATTAAGCCATAATATAAAAATAGTTCCTGACAATAGAAGTTTATCTGCAACTGGATCTAATATTTTGCCAAGTTGCGTTTGCCAATTCATCTTTCTTGCTAAGAAACCATCCAAAGCATCAGTAATTGATGCAATAACAAAGTAAATAATGCTTAAAATAAAATTACCTAAAAAGATATTATTCAAAATTGGGTATACAAGAGCAATCCTCACAATTGATAATAAATTAGGTATAAAAATAAAATATTTACTCATTATTTAAAACTCATAACAACTTGCGATTTTGCAACATTAAAACTATTTACATTTATGTAGGTATTATCTGAAATTTCATCAATAAAAATTAAAAAATCGCCATATATCTCAATATCATAATAAATAGATTCTTCATCAAATCTAATTAAATTAGTAGATTTTATTCCTACAAGACTTCTAATAATTTCTTTTAAACTTTTGTAATCTTCGTAACTATCAATATTTTTGAAGATTGCATTTAAATTTGATGTGCTTGAAGTATCAATCATTTTCTTAGCCAAGAGTTCATCAACTTTAGTATTTATAAAACTTTCTAATTTATCCATAAAATAAGCTTCGAATGATTCGTCTTCATGCTCAAATTTTATATCGCCTGTTACTGACCATTTATTTGATCCAATTTTCATGATATTTATTTCAGACAGGAAATCATAACTATATTGTGATGAAACAAGTTCTTTAGCATTGTTTAGTTTTTCATAATTTTTTATTTCATTTAAATCCAACAAATCAAATTCTGGTAACTCAAGATAAATACCTCTCGTTTTTGATTTTTGATTTAGAAAATCATTAATCTTAAACTCTAAATCACTATTGGTGGTGTAGTTTGAAAGTAGATAAGGGTTTTTCGTTCCTGAGTCAATTGATATCATAAAAAGAATCACCGGTCTCGAATTCCCAATGGCAGGTATTGATAGTTTCTTAAAAATATTTATTAAATTATCTTTATTAAAAACTACTTCTAAATAAGTATTTCCGTCAATATTTCTTAAAGAATAACTTTTAATAAAATCTTTTCTTGTGTTCCCGGCATTGATTATTTTCCATATATTTGAAGGTGATTGAATTCCACTTAATCTATAAATCATTATGTCAAACGAATTGTTAATTGCTTTTTCAATTTCTGATGTGTTGTTTATTGGAGTATAAACTTTAAAAAGTTGTTCAAATTCCTTTGCAAAGGAGCCATTAGAAAAGATAATAATACAAAATAAAAGAATTTTAAGTTTTAGTTTAATCACACTGGTATTTTAAATGACAAAAGAAATTATAGAAAATGATCCTTATAAATTAGCTGGTGTAAATATTGATGCCGGAGAGGATTTAATTAAAAAAATTAAAAAAGATGTTACCTCTACTCATGGGATAAATGTAATTGGAAATATTGGTGGATTTGCAGGTATGTACAGGCTGCCTAAAGAATTTGAAAATCCAGTACTTGTAGCTTGTACTGATGGAGTTGGTACTAAGGTTGCACTAGCACAAGAATTTGGAAGTCTAAATGGAATTGGTCAAGATTTAGTTGCAATGTGCGTAAATGACTTAGTTGTTTGTGGCGCAAAACCATTATTTTTTTTGGATTATTATGCAACTTCAAAGCTTAATGTTAATGAAGCATCTGTTGTAATTAAAAGTATTGCAGATGCATGTATTGATTCAGGCTGTTCGCTTCTTGGTGGAGAAACAGCAGAAATGCCTGGACATTACATAGATAATAACTTTGATTTAGCTGGCTTTTGTGTAGGCTGCGTTGAGGAAGATCATATAATTTCATCTGAAAATGTGTTATCTGGGAATATGCTTATTGGTATTGAGTCTAGCGGACCACACTCAAATGGATTTTCGTTAATTAGAAAAATTTTAAATAATTATCAAGGTCCAGAAGATATAAAACATGACATCATTACTAAAGTCCTCACACCAACAACCCTATACCCAAAGCTAATTTTAAATATTCTTAAAAAATATAAAATTAATTCGCTTTCACATATAACTGGCGGAGGTCTAATAGAAAATCTACCGAGGTCAATTCCAAACTATTTATCAGTAGAGATTGACTCTCAGTCATGGCAAATGCCAGAAGTTTTTAAATGGCTAAAAAGTGAAGGGAATATTTTGCAGAATGATATGTATAGGATATTCAATTGTGGTATTGGAATGGTTCTAATTGTAAATGAGAAAGATGTTAAAGACATATTAAATGAAATATCATCAAATAAGTTAAATGGTTATCTTATTGGCAGAGTTAAAGACAAAAATCAAAAAGAATCTGTGATATTTAAGTAAAATATTATGAAAAAAATTGTTGTTATGATTTCAGGTAGTGGATCAAATTTAGAAGCTATCATAAAAGCTTGCAATACAAAAGCTATACATGGAAATATAGTTTACGTAATTTCAAACAACCCAAATGCATATGGAATTCAAAGAGCCAAAAAATACAATGTTCCAGTAAAAATAATTAATCATGAAGAATATACCGAAAGAATTGATTTTGATAATGCATTGAAACAATTCCTTGATAATCTTGATGTTGATTTGATAATTCTTGCTGGTTTTATGAGGATTCTGGGAAAAAATATAACTGAAAAATTCTTTGGAAAAATGATAAATTTACATCCTTCACTCCTTCCATTGTATCCAGGTTTAAATACTCACGAGCAAGCAATGGAAAACAAAGATAAATACCATGGAATTTCAATTCATTATGTTACGCCTGAACTAGATGCAGGCCCGCTCATAGCACAGGGTAAAATTTTAATTAATTCAGATGAAGATATTGATGAGTTAATTTCAAGGATTCATAAAGTTGAGCATAATTTATTACCCCAAGTAATCAATGAATTGTGCTTAAATAATATTTATCTAGATTGTGAAAAACATAAAGTTATATATAGTAATAATCTTGATTCAAAGTTGGCCATAAACCATTTTAATGAATATTAATTTATAACTATGAAGTTTTATCTTTTTATTTTATTAGCAAGTATTTTCAGCGTTAATGCTATTGAGCTACCCTACTATGAGGCAAAATATAACTTTGAGTCTGATGAAATTAATATTACTGGAGTAAGAGAATTTAAGAAAAACTCAGAAGGCTATGAAATAAAATTTCAGGCGTCTAACCTCTTTGTGGGGATGAGTTTTTCATCCTTATTTGATATTGAAGATTCAAAAGTCATTCCCAAGTCATATGATGTAAAAATTAGACCAAAATTATTGAATAGAGATCAATTTATTGAGTTCGATTATATTAATAATGAAATTTTGTCCAAGGGTAGTAATAGCTGGTCAGAAAGCTTGAAAAAGAATATTTTGATAATGGATCCTTTGAATGTTCAGATAGTGATAAGAACACTTATTAAACAAAATAAAAAAAGATTTAGTATTAATATCTTAGATATGCAAAAAGGTGGTTACAAAAAGTATGACTTTGAAGTGTTAGGCAATGAAAAGTGTATCTTTAATGAAGAAGAGCTTAATTGTGTGGTTTTGCAAAGATCAAGAGAGAAAAGTAATCGAAAAGTTACATATTATCTAATGGAGAAATACGAATACATGTTTTTAAAAATTATCGATATTAATCCTGAAAGAAAAAATACTTTAAATTTATTAGAAATCTTAAGTTTTGGGTAATGTTACTCCGGTTTGTCCTTGATATTTACCACCTCGATCTTTGTAACTAATTTCACATACTTCGTCCGATTCAAAAAATAACATTTGTGCAACTCCTTCTCCTGCATAAATTTTTGCAGGTAAGTTGGTTGTATTTGAGAACTCTAGTGTTACGTGACCTTCCCACTCTGGCTCTAGAGGAGTTACGTTAACAATAATTCCACATCTGGCATATGTAGATTTTCCTAAACAAACAGTTAAAACATTTCGTGGTATTTTGAAATACTCGATTGTTCTAGCTAAAGCGAAAGAATTGGGTGGAATAATGCATACTTCGGAATTAATATCAACAAAGCTTCTTTCATCAAATGATTTAGGATCCACTATTGCAGAATGAATATTTGTGAACACTTTGAATTCATTTGAACATCTAACATCGTAACCATAGCTTGATACGCCATAAGAAATTAGCTTATTCCCACTTTCGTCAAGCCTTACCTGGCTCTCAGAAAATGGCTTAATCATTTCATGATTAATTGACATTTCTTTTATCCATTTATCTGATTTAATCGACATTGACTTCAATCCTTCCTTCTATTGCTCTAGCAATTGTAGTTCCATCAACATACTCTAACTCTCCGCCAATTGGAATTCCATAAGAAATTCGAGAAACTTTAGCTGTTTTGACATGATCCTTTATATATATAGCTGTTGCATCGCCTTCAACTGTGCTACTTGTTGCTAATATAATCTCTTTTACGCTTTTTGATTCAATTAATTTTAATAAATCATCTATCCCAATATCCTCAGGACCGATTCCATCGATTGGTGATAGCCTGCCCATTAAAACAAAATATTTACCTTTATAGCCTCCTGTTGACTCAATAGCCAAAACATCAGAGGGAGTTTCAACAACACAAATAATTAAATCGTCTCTTGAATTATCTTCACATATGCTGCAAACATTATTTGAAGTTAACATTCTACATAATGTACATCTTTGAATATTATCTACCGCATCCGCAAGTGTATTAGCTAAAATTCTTGCTCCGTCTTTATTTTTATCAAGCAGATAAAGAGCCATTCTTTGAGCAGATTTTTTACCAACTCCAGGCAGTATTGTTAATGCATCTATAAGTTCTAATACTAAATCTTTATTCATTTTATTGGTTTAATTGTATCGGCTTTTATTTTTGCATTAAATTTTCTTAAGAAACTTTGTATATCTTTATTATTTTCAATTTCTAATTTTGATTTACCAATTGCTTCCTCATCTTTTATAGCATTATAACTAATAGGTGTTTCCTGAACTTCTCCCTCTTTAATTGTGACATTAATTTCTTTTGAGAATGAAGTTTTTAAAGCATCCTTAAATTCAGAAATCCAACTTTCATTAATGTCTTTGGGTGAATGCTTTTCAGAAATTAAAAACAATTTATCATCTTCAAATGATATAAAAGACATCGCTCCAAAAATATTTTTAACAAATTGGCTCAGCTCAAGAGAGTTAAAAAAGTTTATCCAATCCTTATTATTTTTAAATTTATTTTCGTTTAAAAAAGGCTTTATTTCATCGTTATTATGAATTTTTTGGGTTTTTTTTTCAGTATTTTTTAAATTTTTTTTTTCAATCTTTTCAGAGTTCTGTTTCATATTATTTTCTGATAGTTTTTGTAAAGGATTGAAAGTTAACATTCTTAGCAAACAAAGCTCAAGAGCTTCTTTTGGATTAGGATGCACAGAGAATTTACTATACGAATTTATTGCTATTTCATACAACAACTGACAGAACTCCTTATCAATTTTTTTGGTGATATCAATGACTCTGTTATCTGTTGAGTTTTCAAGAGCCTGATGTATTGATACTTTGTGCAAAATAGCAATTATGTCTTTAAGAATTGAATCATATTCTGGTGAGATCTCTTCAATTTCTGAAAGCAGATTAAACGCGTGTTGACTATTTCCATCTACAATTGAATCTATCAATTCAAACAATAACGAATCATCAATTGTTCCTAATAGCTTTTGTATATCATCTGACTTCAAGGAGCCATTACCATATGCAATTGATTGATCTAGCAATGTTAAAGCATCTCTTACAGAACCTTTTGCAGACTTAGATATTAACTTTATGCTTTCATCATCAAATTTAATTTTCTCTAACTCTAAAATTTTTTTTAAGTGGTTAAAAAGAGTCTCTTCGTTAACCATCTTTAAATTTAATTGTAAGCATCTTGACTGGACAGTTTTAGGAAGTTTTTCTGGGTTTGTGGTCGCCAAAATGAAAACAACATGCTTCGGAGGCTCCTCTAAATTTTTTAATAGTGCGTTAAAACTTTCAGTTGTAAGTTGATGGGCCTCATCCAAAAGATATATTTTATACCTTCCATTTGATGGTGATTGTGGCACTGTCTGAAGGAGATCTTTCATTGCATCTATACCTCTTTGAGACGCAGCATCTTGTTCAAAAAAATCTAAGGATCTTCCTATTTTAATCTCTTTACAGTTAGAGCATTCATTGCATGGTGATGAAATGGGTCTTTCAGATGACAAACAATTTAGACATTTGGCTAGTATCCTTCCAAGAGTAGTCTTACCAACACCCCTTGTTCCAGAGAATATAAAAGCTTGGTGTAACTTATCTTTATCTAAACTATTTACTAGAGCTTTTATAATATGCTCTTGACCAATAACTTCTTCAAAGTTTGATGGTCTATATTTTCTAGCTAATACCTCATAAGACATAGCCACAAATCATAACATGTCATCACTTAAAACTGATTCAATTTCTTTAAAATCAAAACCCTTATTATATAAAAAATTCTTTTGTTTTAATAAAATATTAATATCTGTTGATGGGCCATCCTTAAAGCGTTTTGAGAAAGCTTTTTTGGCAGCTTCATCCCAACCTCCTTCTTTATCTAATACTTCAAAAACTATCCCTTCTGCAACACCTTTTGATTGAAGTTCATGAGAAATTTTGACTGGTCCAAACCCTTTCCTTTTTCGATAAACTACATATGATTCAGAAAAACGATAATCATCCAGTAAATTGTTTTTTTTGAGACGAGATATAACTTTATTAAAGTCATCTTCTGTATCAAATTTTTTTTTTAGCTTTTGTTTTAACTCTAGAACAGAATGCTCTCTTCTAGATAAGATATCTAATGCTTTATTATAAATTGCGGAAAAAATTTCAGAAGTCATTAATTAAATGGAATAACTCTGGATTTTCCATTTCTTTTTACAATTCGTACTTTTTGGTTAATAACAAAATTATATTTACTAACTTCTTGGATAATAGAAATTAATCTTCCGGATTCAGTCCTAATCAATAATTCAATTCCTTCCTTTTGAGTAAAATTTGAACCTAATTCTGATCCAACAGCAGAACCAACTAAACCACCAATTACAGTAGCTATATCTGATTCAGGCTCTGAGTCTGTAACACTCTTTCCTGCAGCACCGCCAATTAATCCTCCAGCAATAGCCCCAGCCTCACGGTCACCTTCTATGGTTACCTCATTAATATCTTCAATTACTCCAATAACAACATATTGCTGCTTTTGTGCATCTTCACGCGTAACAACATCTGGAGCCAAGCTCATATTGGTACATGAGTAAGTCATAAAAACAACTAGACTAAATAATATGTAATTATTATATTTCACTACTTTTCTCCTCAGTTATAACAAAATCTTTTAAGAGATCCTCTGTAATAACAAAATAAGTTCTGTTTTTTTCAAAACCATCTAAAAGCATGACTTCATATATTATTTCATGATGCTTTGGTTTGATAATTTTAATTTTATCTCCAGTGCTGAGCCTAACAAGATCTCTTCCATCAACGATAGAAAATTGATCCCAATCAGAAAATTTTCTTGCCTGATATGTGTTGTAAGCATCGCTTGAAAAAAAGAACAAAACTTCACTATTTGTTAGTGAGAGTCTATTACTCTTTGATTCTAATGACCACGTTTGTCCAGCTTCTATGTTTACTTTGTTATCATCTGCAACAAAATCTAGAGCAAAAATTAGTAATAATGGGGTAAAAATTAATTTAAACATATCTTCATAGACATATTATTTATATTAAAGTTCTAATTCAAGTAAATTTTATTGTATTTTCTTATAGCAAGTTGAAATCATTAGATATGGCTATATATAAACACTGATGAAGATGCCATAAAGGGTCTTCGCATTAAACAAGTATGTTTTTTAAAAATAAAAAACATTTCAAAAAGTCGCTTTAAGGAGGACTAATATGA
>Ga0163110_10001425_pt1 | contig 12153 bp, 7 predicted proteins | sample CRUFie1St17metaG_FD_108703 | JGI IMG/M metagenome (GOLD analysis project Ga0163110, IMG submission 108703) | Marine microbial communities from the Costa Rica Dome - CRUD Field 142mm St17 metaG | ecosystem: Environmental > Aquatic > Marine > Oceanic > Photic zone | place: Costa Rica: the Eastern...
AATTTTCCAACAACTGTTGAGCCATTTAATGGTGCTGCAACTGGTTCGGGTGGTGAAATAAGGGATAGATTGGCAGGTGGTAAAGGCTCCATACCATTGGCAGGAACCGCCGTTTACATGACTCCTTATTCACGAATTAACAATAAAAAATGGGAAAAAAATATAAAGAAGAGAGATTGGTTATATCAAAAACCACTTGATATTTTAATCAAAGCATCAAATGGTGCTTCAGATTTTGGAAATAAATTTGGCCAACCCTTAATATGCGGTTCCGTTTTTACATTTGAAAATAATGATAATAATGAAATTCAGTCTTACGATAAGGTTATTATGCTTGCAGGTGGTATTGGCTTTGCGAACAAAGAACATGCAATAAAAGACAAGCCTAGTAAAGGGGATTTAATTATTGTTATGGGTGGAGATAATTACAGAATCGGAATGGGTGGTGCAGCAGTATCCTCAGCAGATACTGGTGAATTTTCATCAGGAATTGAACTTAATGCAATTCAAAGATCGAATCCTGAGATGCAGAAAAGAGTAGCAAACGCAATTAGAGGTACAATTGAAAATGCTTCTAATTGTATTGTTTCAATTCATGACCATGGTGCTGGGGGTCATCTAAACTGCTTGACGGAGCTAGTTGAAGATATTGGTGGAAGTATCAATCTTGATAAACTTCCTATTGGTGACTCTACACTATCAAATAGAGAAATTATTGGAAATGAATCACAAGAAAGAATGGGTTTAATAGTCAAACAAGAAAATATTGATGAATTTATTAAAATTTGCAATAGAGAGAAAGCCCCCGTATATATAGTTGGTAAAGTAACAGGTGATAATAAATTTTCAGTTTTTTCAGAAAAAGAAAATGTGCACTGTGTAAATTTAGATTTAAATCATTTTTTTGGAAGTTCTCCAAAAACAGTAATTAAAGATTATAATGTAGACAAGACATATTTAGATTTGAACTACTCGAAAGAACTAATTTATGAATATGTAAAGGATTTGTTTAGTTTAGAATCTGTTGGTTGCAAAGATTGGTTAACCAATAAAGTTGACAGGTGCGTTGGAGGCAAAGTTGCAAAACAACAATGTGTAGGTGAATTTCAACTTCCACTTAATAATTGTGGGGTAATGGCATTAGATTACTTGTCAAGTTTTGGTGTAGCTACTTCAATTGGCCATTCACCTATCTCAGGCCTTATTAACTCCAAAGCAGGTAGTATAAATAGTGTTGCCGAGGCACTAACTAATATTATATGGGCACCTCTCAATGATGGTATTGAAGGTGTCTCTCTTTCCGCAAATTGGATGTGGCCGTGTAAAAATAAAGGTGAAGACTCAAGACTATTCGACGCGGTTGAGTCTTTATCTAATTTTGCAATTAGTTTAGGAGTTAATGTTCCCACAGGAAAAGATTCGCTATCAATGAGCCAAAAATATAAGGACAAACAGATTAAAGCACCTGGCACCGTTATCGTTTCTGCAACAGCTAATTGTGACAACATTTACAATGTAATAGAGCCTGTTTTCAAAATTGATAGTGGTTCAATTTTTTACATAAACATTAGCAAAGACAATTTTAAACTTGGTGGTTCAGCTTTTGCACAAATTATTGGAAATATTGGAAAAGAAACTCCTTGTGTAAAAGATGCTAAATATTTTGTTAAAGTTTTTAATCTGGTTCAGGATTTGATTAAGAAAGATCTAATTGTAGCAGGTCATGACGTTAGTTCAGGAGGAATGATTACTTCACTCATGGAAATGTGCTTTTCATCACAAAATATTTCTGCTGAATTAGATCTTAGCGCATTAAACGAGAAGGATATAATAAAAATTTTATTTTCTGAAAATACAGGTATAATTTTCCAAAGTAAAAATAATTTAGCTGAAAAAATTCTAATTGAAAATAATATTGAAGTTTTCAAAATTGGAAATGTCAAAACTGGTAGTAAAATTACTATTAAACATAATGATGAAAGTTTTTTATTTGATGTTAAAAAATATAGAGATTTTTGGTATAAAACATCTACTCTAATAGATAAAAAACAGACATCAAACAATCTTGCAGAGATCAGATATAATAATTATAAAAAACAACCTTTGAAATTGAATTTTCCAAAAAAATTTAAAGGAATAATGCCTGACTTAAATTTAAAAAATAGGCCAGTTGCAGCTGTTCTTAGAGAAAAAGGAAGCAATAGTGAAAGAGAACTTGCTAATGCACTTTTTCTTGCTGGCTTTAAAGTAAAAGATATTCATATGACAGATTTGATTAATGGAAATGAAACTCTTGAAGATGTAAGATTCTTAGGTGCTGTTGGAGGATTTTCAAATTCAGATGTTTTAGGTTCAGCAAAAGGATGGGCAGGTTCTTTTAAATTTAACAAAAAGGCAAAATATGCTCTTGATCAATTCTTTAAAAGAAATAATACTTTATCGATAGGAATTTGTAATGGCTGTCAATTGTTTATGGAGTTAGATTTAATTTATCCAGACCATGAAAAGCATGGGAAAATGACCTTTAACGATTCATTAAAACACGAAAGCAATTTTACATCTGTAAAAATTAATAATAATAATTCAGTGATGCTGAGTTCTATGAAAAACCTAACTCTGGGAGTGTGGATTAGCCATGGTGAAGGAAAATTTAAGTTACCGTATCCAGCTGACAGATACAATATAATTGCAAATTATGCCTATAAAGAATACCCGTCAAACCCCAATGGTTCAGATTATAATGCTGCAATGGTTTGCAGTGATGATGGAAGACATTTAGTTACAATGCCTCACATTGAAAGGTCTATTTTTAAGTATAATTGGGCTTATTACCCTGAAAATAGAGACGAAAAATTAAGTCCGTGGTTAATAGCATTTCAAAATGCTAGAGAATGGATTTTAAATAATGTTTAAATTCGGAATAGTTTTTGTCGTATTTTTAAGGTATGAAGAATTACATTGTAATCTTTTCAATTTTTCTATTCACTTCAAACATTTTTTCTCAAAGGATTGAAAGGTTTGACAAGGTCAAAATAAATTATAATAATACATCTGAATTAATAACACTTTCAAATTTGGGTGTCTGTGTAGATCATGGATTGCATAAAAAAAATCATTTTTTAATTTCTGATTTCTCATTGTCTGAAATTGAAAAAATTAAATTATTAGGTTTTGATTTTGAAATATTGATTGAAGATGTTACAGAATATTACAAGAGCAGAAATCAAAATAATAGTGATTTACAAAAAAATAATTTTTGTGAAAATGGTTCTGATACCTATTTAACCCCTGAAAATTATGATTTTAAAGATCCAGATGACTTTGGGGGATTTTACACTTATGATGAAATGTTGGTTGAATTGGATGAAATGTATAATTTATTTCCTAATCTTATAACATCAAGAAGTGATATTAAAGACCCAAACAATAACGAGAATCCGCATACCCATCAAACTTTTGAAGGTAGATTTTTACAATGGGTGAAAATATCAGATAATCCAACGATTTCCGAAAATGAGCCTCAAATATTATACACATCATTACATCATGCCAGAGAACCAGCCTCAATGCAACAGTTAATTTATTTTATGTGGTATTTACTAGAAAATTATGATACTAATGATGTGATTAAAAGTATAATAAATGAGTCCGAATTATTTTTTATACCATGCGTAAATCCTGATGGCTACGTATTTAATGAAGAAATAGAACCTAATGGAGGTGGTATGTGGAGAAAAAACAAAAGGGATGGACATGGAGTGGATAATAATAGAAATTATTCATTTATTGATGAGGACGGTAATGAAGTATGGAATACAAGTGGCACATCAAATAATGTTAATAGTGATACCTATGCAGGTGATGGCCCATTCTCTGAGGCTGAAAATAGGGCAATTAGATATTTTATTGAATCTCATAATTTTAAGATTGCACTTAATAATCATACATATGGGAATTTATTATTGTACCCATATGGGTATGACTACAATCAACCGACCCCTGACAACAATATTTTTGAATTTATTTCAGGTGAAATGGTTGGTGAGAATAACTACAGTAATATTATTAGTTCAGACTTATATCCAGCAGCTGGTGACAGCGATGATTTCATGTACGGAATGTTAAGTACAGAGAACAATAGCACACGAGATAAAATTTTTGCAATGACACCAGAAATTGGAAATTCATTTTGGCCAGAAGCCTCAAGTATTGAAACAATTTGTAAAAATATGATTTATCATAATATAACAGCTGCAAAAATGATAGGCAATTATGCAAAAATTGATGATTTATCAGCAAATTTTGTTACATCAAATAGCTTTCAATCTGATTTTAGTTTAAAAAGACTAGGTGTTGTTGAAAATCAACCATTTAACATTTCTGTTGTACCCATTTCTAATAATATTTCTGAAATCTCCTCTGATATAAATATAGATTTTGATGAAATTGGCGAAACATTTTATGACTATTTTACAATTGAAATAGATGAGTCTGCAAATCCAGGTGATGTAATTAGCTATAAGTTTTTAATTAATAATGGGCAATACACTGAAGAATTCACTTTAGAAAAAATTTACGGTAATCCATTTACAATTGCTGAAGATGAAAGTGACTACTTTTCACAATATTGGACTGAGAGTTCAGATTGGAACATTACCGAAGAGGAGTATTTTTCGCCTTACACAAGTATCACCGATTCTCCCTACTCAAATTATTCAAATAATTCACTTGAAATAACAAATTTGATAAGTGAAATTGATTTGAATGGGTTAAGTTATGCTGAAATAAATTTTGATGCCAAATGGGCTATAGAATCTGCTTATGACTATGTACAGCTGGAAATTTCAGATGATGGTGGAGATACATGGGTACCACAGTGTGGAAAATATACAAATATTGGAGTTAATACACATGATTATGCAGAGAACGAACCATTATACGATGGATATCAAAACCAGTGGGTTAATGAAAGTGTCATACTATCAGATTACCTTGGATCCGAAATCCAGATAAGATTTAAGCTTTACACTGACGGAGGTTTAAGACGAGATGGGTTTTACTTTGATAATTTTAGAATTGTTGGATTGTCAAATAATCTTTCCAATGAGGAATTTGATAATACTCAACTAATAAATTTATATCCTAATCCAACAAAAGATAAGATTTTTATTAATACGGATCAGTTTATCAATAAAGTTGAAGTATATGATTTAAATGGTAGAATTGTTGAGGAGTTTTTTGATGAAGAAGATATTGAGTTTATCAATTTAAAAAGACTTAGCAATGGTTTTTATATATTAAAGCTAATATCACAACTTCATATTGAAAATGTTAGAATAATAAAAAATTAATATCAAACCTTTGAAAACGATGAATGTTGCTCAATTGAAAACGCAATTTTATTAATTATTTCATCCGTGGTATCGTTTTCGTAATCAATTCTAATAGGTTTTTTAATTTTCATTTTTTGAATAACATTTTTTTTCTTGATTCTTAGACCCCTTTTATCAAATGATCGTCTAAATCCATCAATTACAATTGGGACCACGACAGGTTTAAATTGCTTTATCAAAAAAGCTGTTCCTTTTCTAAGTGGTTTGAAGGGTGTTGTTGTTCCCTGAGGGAATGTGATAACCCAACCGTCATCTAATGCTTTTCCAATATTAGATATATCACTAAATCTTACTTTTCTCTTTATATTTTTACCTTCACTTCTCCACGTTCTTTCAATACTTACAGATCCTGCATATGCTAGTATTTTTGGAATTAATCCGGAATTCATTGTTTCTTTAGCATCAATAAAATATATATTTAATTTAGGACGCCATATATATCCAATATTTTTAATTGTATTTACCCTTCCATTTAAACTAGCATTAAAGACATGAAACATTGCAATAACATCAGCAAAATATGTTTGGTGATTTGAAACAAACAGAACGTTAGTTTCGTTTAGGTTACGAATTATATCAGATCCCTCAATTTTTAACTCGTTGAAACCTCTATATCTTTGGTGTGTGTAAGCTCCAAGCAATCTAATTAACCACTTTTTTAAAAACAGAATATGGCCAAAGGGATTTTTTTTGAAGAATAGCATCTTTAAATTTAGGACAAAAATAAAAAAAGATTTAAAACAACTATTTTGAGGCTAAATACCTTTCAGCATCCAATGCAGCCATACAGCCAGTACCTGCTGCTGTAACAGCCTGTCTATATGTGAAATCAGCAGCATCTCCAGAAACAAAAACACCTTCTACATTTGTTTTAGTACTACCTGCTTTATTCACTATATATCCAGATTCATTCATTTCAATAAATGGTTTAAAAATATCTGTATTTGGCTTATGACCTATTGCAACAAAGAATCCAGTAGCAGGTATATCGTAGACATTTCCACTGAGGTTGTTTTTTACTGAAATTGAATTTACTACTTGGCCATCGCCTTTAATTTCGAGTGTTGTTGTGTTAAACAATACTTCAATATTATCAGTCTTCATAACTCTCTCCTGCATTATCTTTGAAGCTCTAAATTTATCTTTTCTAACAAGCATTGTAACTTTATTACATAGCTTTGATAGATAATGTGCTTCCTCACACGCAGAGTCACCACCACCAACAATAACAACATCCTGATTTTTATAAAAAAACCCATCACAAACTGCACAAGCAGAAACTCCTCCACCATTTTTTAAATATCTTGACTCTGACTCAAGACCCAAATATTTTGCTGAGGCACCTGTTGAAATAATAACAGAATTACAATCCAATATTTTATCGTCATTAACCCACAACCTTAAACCTTCATTAAAATCTACCTTAGTAATCCATCCATTCCTTATCTCGGTACCAAATCTTTTTGCTTGTTTTTCTAACTCAATCATCATATCTGGTCCCGAAATACCATCAGGATATCCTGGGAAATTTTCAACATCTGTAGTTGTTGTTAGTTGACCACCAGGTTGGATTCCTTGGTATAGGACTGGAAACATGTTAGCTCTTGCAGCATATATGGCCGCAGTATAACCCGCAGGCCCAGATCCAATAATTAAACAGTTTATTTTTTCAATCACACAAAATATTTTTGACAAAAATAAATAATTATAAATCTTTAAAATAAAAAAATTTACTTAAAATATTAAGATTTTTGTAATTTGATATAAACTTTTATTTAATGAAAAAATATATAATTACTTCACTTATTTTTTTGTCATTTAATTTATCATTTACTCAAGAGATAAAATATAAATTGATAGTGCCAGAATTGGAGGTTCCATGGTCCTTTACCTTTTTACCTGACGATAGTATATTAATAACAGAAAGAAAGGGTGAATTAATACATTTTAAAAATGGTAAAAAAATTAAAATATTAAATCTTCCTGAGATCATTTCTAAAAATCAAGGTGGACTTTTAGATATAGAGCTTCACCCTGATTACAAAAAAAATAAATGGATATATATTGCCTATTGTTCATCTAATGATAAAAATTCTGGAATGAATACCTCTATCATGAGATTTAAATTAAAAAATAATACAGCGGTTAACAAAGAATTATTATATAGTGCAAAACCAAACAGTAAAAGGTCCATTCACTTTGGTAGTAGGATAGTTTTTGATAATGATAATTTTTTATTTTTTAGTATTGGGGATAGAGGAAATCGTGACATAAATCCGCAAGATATTACGAGGGATGGGGGTAAAATATATAGACTTAAAGATGATGGTCAAATACCATTTGATAACCCTTTTGTAAATGTTAAAGATTCAAAAAAAGGAATTTATAGCTATGGTCATAGAAATCCCCAAGGGATGATCTACATCAAGGAAAAAGATGAAATATGGATTCATGAACATGGACCAAGAGGAGGTGATGAAATTAATATTATTAAATCTGGAAAAAATTATGGATGGCCACTAGCTAGTTACGGAGTAAATTATATCGGAACAAAATTTACTGAAAATACAACTCTTCCCGGTATGATTGATCCGATTCACTATTGGGTTCCCTCAATTGCTCCTAGCGGAATGCTACTTGTAAATAATCCAGATTACCCATCCCTAGATGGTAGTATTCTGATTGGTTCATTAAAATTTCAATATTTACACCAATGTATATTGAACGAAGGAAAAATTGTTGAAGAAAAAAAATTACTCTTAGACATAGGAAGAGTTAGAAGTATTGAGGTTGATAACTATAACTCAATATATGTCGGCGTTGAGGGTCTAGGGATCATTAAGTTAATAAAAAATTAATGTATATAGTTGGAGTAACTGGAGGTACAGGTAGTGGGAAGACAACATTTGTCAATGCACTTTTAAAAAATTTAGATCCAAATAATATTTCATATATATCTTGCGATTCATATTATAATCAAAATTTAGGCTTAACTTTTGAAGACAGAGATAAACTAAACTATGATACTCCCTCAGCAATTGATTATGATTTGTTATATAATCAAATCAAAAAACTTAAAAAGGGATCTAATATTTTTGCACCCAACTACTGCTTCAATTCTCATAAAAGATTAAAAAAAACCACATTAATAAAGCCGAAAAGAATTTTAGTAATCGAAGGAATATTGATTTTAAATGACCATCGACTTAGAAACATTATAGATATGAAAATTTTCTTAGAATGTTCAGAAATGATAAGAACCAAAAGAAGAATAAAAAGAGATACTGAGGAAAGAGGAAGAAATGAAGAAGATGTATTAAGACTGTTTGATGAAAGATTGAATGAAATGCATGAAAAATATGTAGAACCAATAAAAAAATTTTGTGATATTATTATAGATTCACAAAAAAAGGTAGATTTAAAAAAATTGATTAAAGTTTTAAATGAAGAAGTTAATGAATAAAAAATTCACAAATTTTTTTAAAAACCCAATGGTTTTTATTGTGTTAATATTTGTGATATGGATGATTTTTTTTGATACAAATTCACTGATTATTCATAACGAATTGAGTAATGATATTGATAAGCTCAATAATCAAAAAAAATATTTTACAAACGAAATCAATAAAGATAAGTCAGAACTTAAATTATTGCAAACAGACTCAGGTCTCGAAAAATATGCGAGAGAAAAACTTTTTATGAAAAAAGAAAATGAAGATATTTTTCTTATTGAATATGACACTCTAAGAAAAAATGAAGAATAAAGATCTAAATTCAAAATACTGGAAAAAACTAATAGAAAATGATTTGGGAGAAAAAAAAACTTCAAGTCTTTTCATGAATTCAATTGAGGGTATTGATATATTACCCTATTATACAGATAACAATTGCTACAATAATGATTTTATTTTCCCTGATGAGTGGAATATTTTAGGTGAAATTAAATTCATCAACAAAAAAAAATTTTTAGACGAAATTAATCTTTTAAGAAAATGTAATTTCAGTCACGTAAATCTTGTAAATTTTAATGAAAAAAAAATCAAACAATTATTAAATAGCTTAAAAAATATTGAAATCAACCTCAATTGCGAATCAGAAAATCGTGAGGATTTGTCGTTTAAATTAATTCGCTCATTAAAAAAAACCTTTAAACCTGATTTGCTTTCATTGGGTTCAATCACGATAACTAATCTAAATAAAACCGATTTTGATATCAATTTAAGTTCTGACAAAATTAAGAATAACGGATGTAGTATTATTCAGGAAATCGCTTTTGTTCTTTCTTCTGCCATTGAACTTTTAAATGCTAATGACAAGTCTATTATTAGAAAGATTAATTTTGAGTTTGTACAGGGAAGTAATTATTTTTTTGAAATTGCAAAGATTCAAGCTGTCAGACTCTTATGGGCATTGTTAACTAAAGAATATGGGGATATGTACCCAGACTGTATTATCACAACAAAACCTTTTCTTAAAAATAAAACCATAAAAAATTTTAATAATAATATTATTAGAAGTACCGCAGAGTGCATGTCTGGAATTTTAGGAGGTTGCAATTTTGTAAAATCAGTTGCCTATGATAGACTGTTTATGGAAAGAAATTTATTTTCCCAAAAAATAAAAAATCATCAATTATTAATACTAAAAAACGAAACATTTATTGATAAAACAGCAAATTCAATTGAAGGGAGTTATTACATCAAATATTTGGTTGACAAAGTTGCAGAAGAATCACTCAAACTAATAAAAGAAATTGATAGTATGGGGGGATATAAAAGTTGCCTGAAAAACGGGTGGATAAAAAAACAAATTAAAGAAAATGAATTAAAGGAAAATGAAATGTACATAAGTAAAAAAAGAATATTAGTTGGAGTTAATAAGTACAATGAAGAGGAAAATAAAATATCGAACACAGATAATATTTCTAAAATTAAAAGCCAACTAAATTTAAAAACAATTGAGGATTTAAATTTTGATTAGGTGAAAAAAAATATTCAACAATTAAATATTGACAAGTTTCGACTTTCAAAAAAAAAGCTAAAGAGATCTGAAATTACTACAGATGAAAATATAGTTTTAAAAAAAAATTACTTAAAAAATGATATTTCTGAAAGTAAATTAACCAATACAATTGCTGGGAAATTTCCATTTATAAGAGGGCCATATTCAACAATGTATGTAAATAAACCGTGGACAATAAGACAATATGCGGGATTTTCTACGGCTGAAAAAAGTAATGAATTTTATAAAAAAAATCTAAAATCAGGTCAAATGGGTTTATCAATTGCATTTGATTTACCAACTCATAGAGGTTATGACTCAGATAATCCGAGGGTAATCGGTGATGTTGGTAAAGCAGGGGTTGCAATTGATACTGTAGAGGATATGAAAGTTTTATTTGAGGGAATCCCGTTAGATAAAATGAGCGTATCAATGACAATGAATGGGGCAGTACTACCGATCATGGCATTTTACATAGTTGCCGCTAATGAAAGTGGAGTTTCAACCAATGACCTTTCAGGCACAATACAAAATGATATTCTTAAAGAATACATGGTGAGAAATACTTACATATATCCGCCAAAGGATTCACTTCATATAATAGCTGATATTTTTAATTATACAAGCCGTTATATGCCCAAATTCAATAGCATTAGTATTTCTGGGTATCATATGCAAGAGGCTGGAGCAAGTGCTGATTTAGAATTAGCATACACAATTGCAAATGCATTGGAATATGTTGAAATTGGATTAAAATCGGGGCTTAAGATTGATAATTTTGTCAATAGGTTTTCATTTTTCTGGGGTATAGGGATGAATCATTTTATGGAAATTGCAAAACTCAGGGCTGCAAGGTATTTGTGGGCTAAAAAATTAAAAAAATATAAACCAAAAAATGTGAAGGCTCTAAAACTTAGAACACACTGTCAAACTAGTGGATGGAGCCTTACCGAACAAGAGCCATTTAATAATATTACAAGAACAACCTGTGAAGCAATGTCAGCAATTTTTGGTGGCACACAAAGCCTACATACAAATTCTTTGGACGAAGCAATTGGCTTACCAACCCAATTTTCTTCAAAAATAGCAAGAGATACTCAGTTGATTTTAAGAGAAGAGATGAATTTATGTGATACGGTTGACCCCTTTGGTGGAAGTTATCAAATTGAAAAATTAACCGAGAATTTAATCACTAAGTCATGCGAGCATCTTTTAGAAATTCAAAATGCTGGTGGAATGGCGAAAGCTATAGAAAAGGGTATTCCAAAACTAAGAATTGAACAGGCAGCTTTGAAAAAACAGGCTAAAATTGATAATAAAGAGCTTATTATTGTTGGACTTAATAAATATAAGGAGAAGTTTGAGGAAAACATAAATTTATTAGAAATCAATAATGACGAGGTAAGAAAAAAACAAATTCAAAAATTGAAATTAATCAAAGAAAAAAGAGATAACAAAAAAGTTGAAAAAGATTTAAAAAATATACAAGAAGCAGCAAAAAATAAAAATAAAAATTTGCTAGATTTATGTATTAAGGCTGCTAAAAATAGAGCAACCCTTGAAGAAATTAGCTTTTCAATTGAAAAGGAATATGGAAGATATAACTCTGAAATTAAAAGTTTTAGTGGTGTATTTAAATCTAAAATGAATAAAAATAAGACATTTCAAACCGCAATTGATTTATCCAATGAATTCTCGGAATATGATGGGAGAAGACCTAGAATACTTATTGCTAAAGTTGGTCAAGATGGTCATGATC
>Ga0163110_10001426_pt1 | contig 12144 bp, 8 predicted proteins | sample CRUFie1St17metaG_FD_108703 | JGI IMG/M metagenome (GOLD analysis project Ga0163110, IMG submission 108703) | Marine microbial communities from the Costa Rica Dome - CRUD Field 142mm St17 metaG | ecosystem: Environmental > Aquatic > Marine > Oceanic > Photic zone | place: Costa Rica: the Eastern...
AGATTCCGGATAACCCAAGGGATCGGCAGCGATGGGATGACCATTTTGCCGCATGCTCAAATGCGCAGAACGATTGGGGCTCATTCCTCGTACGCCCACTCCCAGTTGCAATCCTGCAGCATCGCTTTCCCAAATGTTGGCCCCTGGAAGCCCCGCAAACATATTCCGAGGCTGAACCTCCCCGGCAACAGCCAGCTGAGCCGATGGCGACATCACCGCGCTTTTGATGCCTCGATACATTCCCCCAGCTTCGAGAGAATTCATGAATGACATTGGCTCGTCTGATTGCTCCACCACTTCAGCAGATTGCAGCCCCACGCTCAGAGGCTCAAGTGGCAGACTCAATTCAGCCATTGTGTCGCTGGGACGCTCCAAGACAAGGGTGTCTGTCACATATCCAAATGCAGAGACAACAGTCCTGACTTTAAGGCACTCTGGCGTGGGCCACAAAAAACCTTGTTCATCCAAAGTAAACGTTTGGGTTTCTCCTCCTTCAAGACAAGTCCACTGAAGAAGAACTCCCGAAAGGCCTCGGTCATTGGGGTCCACCACAATCACCCTTTGCCCAAATACTTGAACATGCGCCATCACCAACGTCATGAACAACCCCAATCGCCCTAACAGAAAAGCGTTACCATCCACGTGCATCGCGCAAGGAATCTTTGAGGGCTTCATATTGTCTAGGGTGGATCACTGAGTCGAGCGGGAGCACAAAGGTGCGTTGACCCCAATCATTTTGGAGTGCCGTCAGATCCACGAACGGATCGATCATGAGTTGAGACCTTCGGCCATTGAGGCTCGCCCACACTTCCGCACGCACCCGAACGTTCTCGCCTTTGGCATCGTTCCAAATCTCTTGGATATGCTTCGCTGTAGCCAACATCAAGTCAGGTTGGGTGGACATCATTTTTTCTTGATTGGGCGTGAGAAAATCCCCTATTGGGAACTCTCGTTCTTCCCCTTGGTCATTTTGAATGTAGTAGGTGGCCCATCCCGCCTTTTCCATCAACATGACCCTCCAGCCAAATCGATAGCCACTCTCGTGCCAATACATCGAACCTTCGTATGCCAAGGTTCGCCAAGGAAAGACCAATTGCACCCCCAAAAACGTGCACACCAACACCTTCTGAAAAGTGGACCAAGTCAACCCGTCATCTTCACTTTTCACGTCAGGAACATGCCAAGAGGACCATGGCATAAGACGCCAAGTTTGAACATGCCATTCGTCTCGGAAAAACACCGTTGTGGAAGCAATCATGACCCATGGGAACACGCCAATGGGAAACAAGATCCACGTCAATACATGGAATGTCACAAGCACAGGGTAGAAATACGGTCGAATCCGATCGCTGAAGAGGGCAAAGGGTGCAAACAAGTCGAAAGCAGCGCCAGCCCAACTGAACAGGAAGGCCACTTCCCTCGTGGCAAACAACGGTCCAAGCACCGGAAAAGAACTGTGTTGTGGGAGCCACATGGCCAACGGCTGGGCGTTCAACAACCAATCGGGATTGAGTTTGGCCAATCCTGCATAGAAATACACCACGGCCAGCAAAAGGCGAATTGAGGTCACTGCAAGGCGAGGAACGCGAGGCGTTTTTGCCGTTGTGGGTAGCCAACACAACATGAAAGCCACGAGGGACACAAAATAGTAGTGATTGAGGTAGTTGCTCTTGTCCAACAACTCAACGTAGGTGAAGCACACGAAAAACAACGCAGCTCCAACTTTGGCCGTTCTGCCAGCCAACAGCATCAGCCCCCCTGCAATCATCCCAACGAAAAGAACCCACGCTCCAGCAGTGCTGGGGCGTGGGAGCCATTCAAATCCATCAAACGGAAAGGTCCAGATGGGGTCCAAGACTTGGGTGTCCACCCAACCATTCCACACAAAACGTGTCGTACTAAAAAGCACAAGAACCGCGAACATCCTTCGCAGCGTCAACAAGGGCGCCACTGAGGCCATGGATTCAATCCCCGTCGTTGTCTTGATACGTAATCAAAACGCCAAGAGAAGACATCATGTCCACCTTCCACAGTACCACAAGAGCTTGCAACTCAGCATACACCTCGAATGAAGCAGCTTGCTGTTCCACCACGAAGGAGGCCAGGGGGTCTTCCAACGAGGCGATGGCCGTGGCCGCCGAGATTAACTGGGCCGCAATGTCATCGTGCAGACCTTCACCATAAGTTACGTCACCTAATGACTTGAGGTAATCGTCAAGGCCAATGGCATCTGTTGTGCCGTTGTTGTCGTCACCGTAATACACATGTGTGCATGCCTTCAAGCTTTCTGCCAAAAAGTCCACGCTCCACTCCGCGGCGAAGGGTGCTTCTACCAAATCTGGTTGAGGTGTTTGACTGAATGTCATGATACCATTGGGCAAGCCCAATTTTCCTTTGCGTATGATGCCCTCGTACACACGGTTGAAGGCATTCAACAACTCTCCAGTGCTGCTTCCCGCTTCCGTACCGGTGGAAGACACGAACGTATCACGATATTCAGATGTCCAGCCTGTGAGCACAGCATTGGCCTCTTCCGTCAGGAAGGTTGCCAATCGTTGCGCATGGTTTAGCCGTCCATTCGCTTGGTTATTCCACTCTGTTGCTGTGGTCGCTGCATCCCCATTGAACAGAAGCCACTCGAGCGCAGGCAAACCTGAGCTGTCCAAATTGCCTGGAAGTCCCCCAGTCCATGATGGAGCCAGCGATGCCTCAGAAATTTCTGCAGTGTCCGTAGGGAACGTGTTGGTTGTCACCAAAAGGGCACGGTTGATTGCAGGTCCAAAATCAAACAGCTGTGCGCGCTGCCAAGCCATGTAGGCTTCACGCAATGCCTCGCGCGCGGCGTCGATGTCCTCGGTGTTGATTGTCCCGGCAGTAAGGTCATTCAAGGTGCCACTCAAGGTTTGACTTCTTTGAAGAAACTCCGTGTACGCTGGAACGATGATGTTGTCCGCTGTGTGCGCGAGGTAGGCTCCGCGATCAAAGTTCTGAGCATCGTCGTCATCCACTGGATCACAACCTGCGAGCAACAAGGCCAACAACGGCAAAACAGGCCCCCAGAATCGGAGGCCTGCCTTGTCATTGATTTGAGTCAGTAACGTCATCGAGGATAATCAGAGTTGGTCCGCAACATCAGTCAGGCCTGCAAGCGCAGCCAATTCGTCACGCACTTCCGTGATGGACGCAGTAGTCACGTTGTAGTAGTCTTCACCCAAGTCCTCGAGAAGGTGCTCAACCTCAGCTGTGGTGACAGAGGTTCCAGCAACGAACTGTGCAGCCTGGAGGAAAGCCTTGAATTCGGAGAGCTCGTGGTTGCGAAGGGCATCGTCTCCAAAATCGGTGATGGCGTCGTTCAAGTAGTGAATCGCCGTACCCGCAGCCAAACGCTCCAGCTCTCTGTTGATCACTTCGATCTGGGCATCGCGAACAACCATGTTGTCCTGGGAGATGGCTGCGCGACCAAGTCTGAATGCTTCGGAAATCTTGCTGGCTGAGCCCAAAACAACCTCACGGCTGTTGGCATATTTGCCCCAGAAGCGGTTGGTTCCGTTGTCGGGGTAATCCACGGCGTCAGTGAAGTAACCGTACGCTTCATCCCAGTGGTGCTCCATGGCGGTGTAGTACTTCCCTGCGGCGGGGTCCACAGGAGTGGAATTGTCTACATCCATCTTGCCAGAAGCCAAGTATACTGAGCTAATGTTGTACATGAAGCACGCTCCCATCAATCCTTTTTCGATGAGTTGTGTCCACTCTTGGCCTTGGCCATCTTGCAAGTATTGCTTTGCTGGGTTCGTGGTCGACAACACCACACCAGTTTGACCGGCACTGCCGTCTGTCACTCCTGCCACCGTTGTGGCACTGGCCTCAGCGATGCCATTCATGTAACCCTCGAACATGTCCGTGTAGAAGACATCCCCTCCCACTGTTTTGTTCTTGAGTTGCTTGGAAGAACCAGTCATGTCGAGTCCTTCTGTATCCTCCCATGTGTAACCGTCGTTGGCGTACATGGCAAGCAATGTAGCTGCATCAAGTGCTGTTCCTGGAGTGTTGGCAGACTTGAGGTAAGACGTCATTTCTGACAACATGTTCAAGCGCTGGCGTTGGCCAGTGTAAGACACTGTGTTGTTGCCATTGGCATCCGTAAATTCATAAGTAGCGGGCGCATCGATGGCGTACTCGCAAGTACCATCATCGGTGTTCGCGTTTTCCTCGTAGTTTGTGGCCGCAGGATCTGTGCATCCCTCACGGTTGCACGAAGTCATAACGATGGCACAAGCAAAAACGGCCATCAAGGTTTTGGTGAATGAAAGATTCATGTTCAGAAACTTATTTTGATTCGTTCTAAATAGAGGGGCAAATCTAGAACGAATCCGAACATCAGTTCCTCCCCTACATGGGGGAGTTTTGTCACGAAATTGTCTGTGATGACCGCTGGCCAAACTCCCTCTCTGTTAAAGACACTTCATGCTTGTTTTGAAGCCTTTCGTACAACCAATCTCCTCTTCGACACATTTTTCGGCACATTTAGAATCATTATAAATTGCTGATTTACAGCCATCTGATTCGAACCGGGTGGGCAACAGATTGTATTTTATGGTCATGACACATATCACGAATCTCTCTACGTGCATCAATTGCACAAACCTCACGGCCAACTTTCAATGCACCAAGCATGCCACTGAAGTCGAAATTTCGTCTTCGTGCAGCGACCACACATTCCAGCCCGCACTGCACAAACACTCTTCCTGTGACAACTGTGGGAAGCGTCAAACTGAAGCATGTCCCAACCAGGCAAGCGCCGCAAGCGGCATGCTCTGCTTCGCATGGGCAAGTTGAGGGCAATCAATAGCAATCTTCAATCCAAGACCCGGAGGTGATCATCTCACTCCGGGTCTTGCCTGTTTTGAGAGTCAGGGTTGACGCCAATCCCTCGGACATGTTCTTGCTGCCGCATACCATCCAAACTCCGTTGGCCTCAACGAAACTTTCGAGTTCGCTCCACGACGCGACGGCGTCCTGAACATACCTCGAAGGTGTGGCCTCACGTGAACATGTTCTCTTCACTGTTCTCAACGCACCTCTCTCTATGGCATCGTCCAATTCTGAAGCGAAAATCTCCCCTTGCTTCTCAGTCTGTACGCCCCAAAACAAGACGGCTCCAGCATCGTCCTCAAGTTGCTGAATCATACCCATAAAGGGCCCCATCCCAGATCCATTTGCCACAAAAGCAAGAGGTCTGGCGTCTGGAAGTCGAAAATTGAGGTTGGCGTGAATGCGTGCTTGGACCATGTCTCCCCTCGAGAGACCATGAAGATGAGTCGAACAAAGCCCTTGCTCGTGTTTTTTGACCAAGATGCCAATGTGACCTGATTTTAACTTGGAAAGTGAATACCAGCGAATGACTTCGGCCTGAGACGGCAAAATCCCCAACAAACTCCCGGAGTGAACTTTGTGTACCTCGTGCTCAGGTGCTGCCAATTCAATCCAGGCCAGGTTGTCGGCTCTACTCGCACTCATGACACGCCACGCACGCTCATCGCTCGTTGACTCCTCCACAACAGTATCCGGCAAAGGAAGATCCCATTGGGCACACACGGAGGCGATGGCTTGGCCAAACTCCCCATCTTTCTGCCGATTTACGAAGCCCGCGAGCTTCACGCTTGCCGGGGAACGTAGCCCTCTCAATGCCAGAAAAAAATCTTTCCCGAAAGCGGCAAATTGGAGGTAGGATTGATCCCCAAATGCGACTACGGCGAGGTGCGCAGTCAACTTCCCTTCATAATCCTGCACCCACTTCTGCCACGCGAGATGGTGACTTGGCGCGTCCCCTTGGCCGTACGTGGCCAGCAAAAAAAGGCATCGATCGACGTTGGGATCCGGAGTGAATTTCGCCAAATCAACAACACAAGACATTACCCCTTTTTCTTTCCATCGTTCTGCCAATTGCGCAGCGCGACGTGCCGTGGTACCAGACTCAGAAGACACAACGATGTGGATGTCGGCATGATTGTCATGCGCAAGCCCAACCAGTCGACGACTCCATGACAGTCGTCGCCACCATTTTTGCCAACCTGTGAAGGTCAGCCACAACATCATACCAGAAGCGACCACCCACAGCCATGCCAACCAACCATCCTCGTAGGCCGTGTGCACCCGATGGGTCCATGCCATTGCCGTCCATTCCCACGTGGGAATGCTTTTGGCCACAATTTGACCATCTGTAGCTCTCAAATCGAATCGGTCTCCGTTTCTCAAGGACAGCTCAAACACTTCCTCTTCATCCACCAAAAACGGGTAACGCAATACGTCCACCTCGTCCAAGTTGATGCCTCGAAAGACATCCCAAGCATGGGGTGGAATCACCGCTTCGGAAAAGCCTCCTTCCAACAAGGTCAATTCCTGAGATGGCAAGTCCCAAACATCAAAGCGCGCCGCACTGAGCAGCACCCCCGTTCCAGTCAACAGCAACAGGGGCAGAAGGCCAAAGAGCCCTAAGTCCGAATGAATGTCTCCAACAACTTTGGGCCTCTGCCCGTGCAATGTCACCCACAACGCCCCTCCTGCCAGCAGCAGACAAAACGCAAGCACCGCACAAATCCCCGCAAGAATTCTACCTGCCCGATCCAAAAACAACGAGCGATGAAGCGTCAACATGAACCGAGAAAGTGACGAACGACGCTCGGTTTGCCCCAGGACTCTTCCTGTCTTGGCATCAACCTGCCAAACACCAAAGTGACGATGAAGAGGTGTCCCCGTCAACACAATCTCCCCGCAAGGAGAGACCTCCATTTCTTCCACAGACTCAAACTCTTGATTCAACTTGCCCAGAAAGACCCCCAAGCTCAGCATTTCTGTTCCTGGACGCTCTATGGCCTGCCGGACGTGACATTGTCCCGACTCCCACGCCAAAAAAACGCCCGACAACAATACGGGCAACAGCACGGCACTTACCGCACTCGCAAGGATCAGGTGAAGCCGGTAAGCCCAACGGGACACGGCGTCAGTTTTTCGCCAATCTGATGTACCGAATGAAACCCGTGCCTGGGATTTTTCCGGGTTGCAAGTCGGAGGTGAGGGGAATCACCACTTCTTGCGGGTAATACCCTTCATTTTCAACACCACTTTCAAAACGCAGACCGTAACCTCGGTCGAGCCAATCCTCCTGAATATTGAGCTGAACAATCGTTCTCTCCCCTCCTCCCAGAGTAGGGCCTGTGATGCCGTCAATCGAGTCTTTGGAGCGCCCAAAAAATCGCCACCATTCCTCCAATTCATAGTACCACTCGTCGTCATCTCCCAACACATACAAGGTATCGAGATACTGTCCTGCCTCGTCCACCAATCCCACCACCACATACGCACCTTCTCCATCGTAGTTCACCAATTGAATCATGCAACGAAAAGACAATTCGTTTGACACGATACCGATTGGCAGACACATGGTCGCCATCCATAGAACAAGCCCTCCGAGTTTCATCACTTCATCAAAGATTCAGGAATTCCGTTTGCAAACGCTTCGTTTTCACTTGCCAAATCTGCTGGAGTTTCCCCGAAATGAGTCGTGGCGTGAATGTCTGCACCCACGGCCACAAGCCACTGGATAAGGTCGCCGTCCGTTGCCGTCAAACAAGCTTCATGCAAAGGCGTCATTCCAGATTCATCAGGTTGATTTACATCCAAACCAAGTACCAGGCCAAACTTCAACAAATCGAGGGATTGAGACCGGGCCCCCAAATGCAGCCAGTGCTCCCCACCAGTCAAAACTTGCGAAAGAGGGACTTTGTGAGCTTTCAACAAGGACGCTAAAATTTCAAAGCTCTCGTGATCATCCCGATCATAGCCTGAAGCGAGGGCTTGAAGAAGGGTGCTTCCACGATAACCGGCATCCCTCATGGCCCATCCATGCTCATGCAAAATCTCGCAGGCTTTGACGTTCATGTGGGCCAGGGCATGGTGCATAACGGATTGTCGCTCGGCATCGAGGAGATGGAGATCAGGTGCTGTTTCAAGCAAATATGACATGGCATCTGCGTCAAATCGCCCGTGCACCATCTGCATGACTGGAGTTACGCCATCAAGATTTGCGGCGTGAAGGTCTACCCCCTGCTGCTCAAGGAATTTGAACACATTCATTCCATTGCGCATTCCCCGTGTACCCCGAACCGCAAAATGGGCAGCATTTTCCCCGACAGTGTTGACGTAATTGGCATCCATGCCTTTCTCCAACAACGATTTCAACATTTCTATTCGTCCACCCTTGCAAGCGTACAGCCATCCATTGCTGCCTTTGTCATCTGCATCTGTCAACGAAAGTCCGTGGGGCTCGAAGTAAGCAATCATCTCTTCATCGGTGAGGAAAGGTGCCACCAAATGCAAGGCGTGTGCGCCGTCGTGATTGCGCTCAACAGAGGGGTCTCCTCCTTGTGAGAGGATGTAGTCGTACAAGGCCACATTGGTCTGACCCGTGACCGCGGCAAAGTTGAGTAAGGAATAACCGTGCTCATCAATCAGGTCAAAACGGGCACCTCGACGGGCGAGCTCCATCATGAAATCAAGATTGTCCCTGTAAGCCGCCCAAAACACATAGGTTCGTTCATCATGGGTCAGCTTGTTCACCCCATTTCCATCGAATTCAAGAAGAAACTCAAGTACGTTCGCCTCCGCATTCTCAATCAAGGCCCAACTCAGCGGGTCGAAATCAAATTGATTCAGTGCTGTCGGGTCATTGCCCGCTTCCACCATTTCTCTCACATGATCCAGTGTGGGACCCGTCTTCCAGAAATCCCGATTCAACAGTTCATTCTCCGTTTGCGCGCTGCTCACGAATGACGCACAAGCCCAAATACCAACCCATATTCTATACATTCCTTCAATTTTTTTTCAAAATGACAGTTGGGTGAGTCTCATAGACCCACCCAACTGAGTTGTTTCGTTTGCCTGAGGCTTTCGACAATGAAGACGCTGCAGTTGCGTTCAACCGAAGCGAGGGTACTCCATGCCGTCAAAAGCAAGCTTCGCCAAACGAAGAGAGGAAAATCAACAGATCGTTCGTGGCCACAGCTCCATCCCCATCAAAGTCTGCTGGACAAGCCTCTGCGTCGTAGATGCAGGTGCCGTCATCTGAGGTCGCATTTGGATTGTAGTTTGTCGCGTCCTCATAGGTGCATCCTTGCAATTCACAAGAGTCCCATTCGCAGCTTCCGTTGTCTGTGTTTGCTGCGGCCGCGTAGTTGCATGCGTGTTCATATGTGCAGCCCAGTATCTCGCATGAGCTGTTCCAATAGGGGTTCATGGCGGGGTTGCTCAACATCGAGCTGCCCACCCAGATGTCACTGCAGTCCAGTTCGCCGACGTACGACACTTCGTGGGTAATCGGATTGTAGCAGTAGGGTGCTTGGCACTCTCCACAATCGTCGGACACGCCACATGTGCCATCGTCTTCGGTGGCCAGATAGTTGAAGTTGCACGCCGTCACATCGGTGCAACCAGGCACAGAGGAGCAAGCCGCGTTCCAATAAGGGTTGCCAGGGTTGTCTGGTAACACCAACGTTTCGTTGGTACCAACCACGGCATCGTCTGCCACATCTACAAACGTGACAGCATGGGTGATGAAGTTGTAGACGTACGCCTGGTGGCAGTCGCCGCAGTCGTCAATCAGTGCCGAACCATCAACAACACCTGCGCAATCGATGCATGTGGCATTCCAGTATGGGTTCATGGCGGGGTTGCTCAACATCGAGCTGCCCACCCAGATGTCACTGCAGTCCAGTTCACCGACGTACGACACTTCGTGGGTGATTGGATTGTAGCAGTAGGGTGCTTGGCACTCTCCACAATCGTCGGACACGCCACATGTGCCATCGTCTTCCGTGGCCATATAGTTGAAGTTGCACGCCGTTACATCGGTGCAACCAGGCACAGAAGTACAAGCTGCGTTCCAATAGGGGTTGCCGGGGTTGTCTGGCAACACCAACGTTTCGTTGGTACCAACCACGGCATCGTCTGCCACATCCACAAACGTGACAGCATGGGTGATGAAGTTGTAGACGTAAGCCTGGTGGCAGTCGCCGCAGTCATCGATCAGTGCCGAGCCGCCTTCAACTCCTGCACAATCTGCCTGAGAATGTGAGGAGAAAGAGAGGAAAATGATGCCGACTGCGAGCGCAAGTAAATGTTTCATTGGAATGAGGTTTTTCGAGACGTCCAACAAGTGGACTGACAAATCAACGATGTCTTAACGCAAGTCGCCCTCCCCCTTTCATGTTATTTTGAATTAGTCTAAATTAAAATACCGCGTTTGTGGGAGGCTGATTTTCATGGAGGTGTTGGCATTTTTGCCCTCACAGAAAACTCTAGTATTCCGCCATGCCACGATGTCTCCTCATTCTTATCTCCTTCACCATTTCGCTCAATTTCAGCGCCCAAAGCACCATGGACATGCAGTCCATCCGCTCTATGTGTGGATGCCACGAGGTGAGCTTTGACTTTGCCGAAACATTCAGCCCAGACACGAGCTACGAATTTCATGAGAATTACAGCGCCAGTGCACTTGAATGGGTGGAAATGGTCCATGACAGTGGAGACCTCATGCAACTTCAGCACATTTTGGTGGTCGGAGGCGGTCAAATCGTCAAACACTGGCGCCAAGACTGGACCTACGAACCCCAAGAGTCCATGACTTACATCCAGGGTCGCAATTGGCTTTTTGAAGAGAACCAACCAATGGATGTGGCCGGTCGTTGGTCACAAAGTGTCTTTCAGGTGGATGACAGCCCCCGCTACTCAGCAATCGGTACGTGGATTCATGCCGATGGAAAGCACTACTGGGAGGCCGAGAGCCGGACGCCGCTGCCACGACGAGAATACACCAAACGATCAGACTATGATGTCATGGATCGCCTGAACCGTCAGGAAATTCATGCGACAGGGTGGACCCATGAGCAGGACAATAAGAAGGTACGCCTCGACGGCGACAACGAAATTCTGATTGCTGAGGAGAAAGGGAGAAACATATACACGCGTGTCGAGGACGAAAAGTGTCAAGCAGCCCGCGATTACTGGAATGAGCACCACATGTTCTGGAACGCTGTTCGCGCGGAGTGGGAAACCCACTTGACAGCAGAACGTGGCCACATCGAATTGAATGGGAAAGTGGAGGGCAAGCCTCTCTACGTCCACCTCATGTCCCATCCGACAGACGATGTTTCACGCATCGTGCAATCCTTCATCAAATGAAACCAATGAATCTCTCCTCAAAACTGGCCCTCTCGGCCTTCCTCTTGTCCTCCGTTCCTGGCGCTGCTCAGGAGGTCGTCTATGACGATTTTAGCATGAACCCCGGGTACGAGTACATGGTGTATTACAGCGTGGACTCTGGTGTTGCAGGAACTGCAGCGATGGCAAGCTGGGATTTGGCGTTCGACGTGCGTCCCATGGGCGGTACAGCCTCCATTAACGGAGGCCAAGGCATGTCCCTCTTCCCTGCCGGGCCCCTGAGTGGATGGGACAACATCGACGAATCATTCGCCAACAGTGCCGGGGACCTTGAGCCCTTTCAAAATGGCACTTCCTATTGGTCAGAAGGCGCCTTTTCCCAAGGCGGCGATGGCAATTTTGACCTCGGCTGGGGCGTCTATGATGTGGTCACCCACACCGTGGCATCGGACAGCATGTACGTGATCTCACTGCCTGACGGAACTTGGAAAAAATTCGCGTTGTTGTCACTGGTCTCCGGAGTTTACTCCTTCCAATGTGCCGATTTGGATGGCTCAAACTTTTTTGAGGATCAAGTCGCAAAATCAGATTACCTCGGCAAAATCCATGCTTTCTACAATTTGACCAACCAAGAAGAAATGGACTTAGAGCCTTCCACGGGTTGGGACATGTTGTTCCTCAGATACGTCGAGGAAATTCAACCTGGGGTCAACTACGGCGTGACAGGTGCATTGACCCATCCCAACGTCCGAGTACAAGAGCACAGCGGACTTCCGGATCCTTTCATGGACGGTGTGATGGACGCCACTGCCATGACCGACTCCATCAACGTCGTGGGCTGGGATTGGAAAACATACGCAGGAGGATCGTTCACTGTCCTCGATGATCGCTGCTACTTCATGGAAACGGTGACTGGTGCCCACTGGAGGG
>Ga0163110_10001427_pt1 | contig 12144 bp, 6 predicted proteins | sample CRUFie1St17metaG_FD_108703 | JGI IMG/M metagenome (GOLD analysis project Ga0163110, IMG submission 108703) | Marine microbial communities from the Costa Rica Dome - CRUD Field 142mm St17 metaG | ecosystem: Environmental > Aquatic > Marine > Oceanic > Photic zone | place: Costa Rica: the Eastern...
AACATTCCATTTGTAACTGCCTGTGCCATAAATCCTTTTGGACCTACATTGACTTCATCGTCAGCTCGAGTATTAAAAATACCACCACTTGTACCTGAAGTCATTATTGTGGCACCACCACCAGTCATATGCATATCACCAACATTCATTGCTTTATTGGCCAAGGTAAACATTCCCGCAATAGATGCCCCTGCAACAACAAGAGCGGCAATTGGATTAGGTATTTTTGAAAATGCACTCTTAAAAATCTCAAATACAGCTGTTAAAGCTGTTATTCCTTTCAAGGCTTGAACTGCTTTTACAAGACCATATACTCCAGCAACAGCACCTAAAAGCATTGCTGGCATTCCACCAAGAATATCATTAACAAGATTGAACGCTGATGCAATACCAGTTATAGGAATTAATATCAATCCCACTACCCCAAGCACCGCACCCAATGCAGGAACGACAACACTAATAAGCGTAGTTCCAATCATAGACAATGAATCTCCAAATGTGGTCATAAATTTATTTATACCCTTTCCTATTATATCGGACATACTTACCATACCACTTTGTATTTTTTGTTGAGTAGTTAGACTATCGTCATTTAAAATTTTCTGTCTTTCTGCAGCCTTTACTTGAGTCAATAATTCACTTGTGGTTAATCCCATAGCCTGTGCAAGTTTTTCTTTTTCTATAGGTAATAAACTTTCAAATTCTGCCTGAGTCCCCACATTTTTCAATATTTCTTCTTGTAACTTGGCAGTATCACCTACGAGTGCAGCTCTTCTTGCCGCATCTAAATTCAAATCTCTTCCGAGTAAAACACTTGCCTCCATTTCTGCATTCACAGAACTTTCAAAATCCATAAGTGAATCTGCAACTTTAGCAACTATTGCTAAATTACTACCAAGTTGTCTTGCAGCTACTGCGGTTTCTAATAAATTCTTTCCACCATCTTTTGCGTATTTTGCAAAAAACTCTGCATCTTCCGTGACATCTGCAAATACCTTACTTGGTATTACTTTATTTTGTAAAGCTAACTCACGAGTAGACATAATCAATGCATCTGCTTGGTCTTGTGACAATCCACCAATTGCTCTCATATTTTCTCTCATCACAATCAAGTCACTAGCACTCATTCCAATTTGTACAGATGTATTGATAAGATTACCTAAAAAGTTCTTTGACTCATTTACAGTTCCACCCAACTCTTCTCGTATTGCAATTTGTGCACTCTTTATCTCATCTCCACTAACACCCAATAGTGCAAATTGAAATGATAAGATTTGTGATTGTTTGGTTAGTTTTGATGCCTCCATTACAGAAATACCTAACTCTTTTCTCAACTCTACTGCACTCTTTACGATTGATGCGACATATGCAACAGTTACAAGTGCAGCTGCACCTAAGGCCATCATTTGTAATTTACCTGCCTCTATATTTTTCGCCTTGTCTTTTGTTTTCTTTTCTGATTCTGTGAATAGATTTAATTGCTCTCCAGCATTTTTTGTAACTTCTTTCGTAGACTTAGATGCATCTTTACTGGCTTTTGAAACTTTGTCGGCTCCCTCAGCTGCTCCTTCAATAGTTTCTTCCATTTTTTTACCACCCATTTCAGAAAAAGCTGCTTGAGCACCAGCAACAGTATCTTCAATACCTTTTTTTAACTTTTCCACAAAAGGTAAATTTAAAAATGTCTTTTTAACTTGTTCATTTAGGTCATCAAATATTTGACTCAATCCCATTGCCTCAGATAAGGTTTGTCCAAACATACCTTCCATAAAACCTTTTGCTTTTTCTAATGGACCAAGTAATAATTTTGCCTGTGCATCAAGTTTTTTTGCAGTAGCCAATGCACCTTGATACGCCTTCAAATGTGAATTTAGTACTGTTGCTTGGTCTTTATTTGATTTAGATACTTTTGCAATTTGTTTTTGTAGAGTCTTGGTGTTGTCCATTATCAAAAATGTAGACTCACCAATATCATCAAAACTTGTTACAATTTCAGAAATTGAATCAGTAATGGAGTCAAAGGTAGACAACATTTTCTTGACATCTTGACCTTGCTCCTTAAAAGCTTTGGCTGAACCGACAATGGAGTCTTTATACTTTTGAGCCTTTGCGGTTAATTCGTTCTGATTCCTAACTTCTTGATTAGTTGCCATATTTTTTTTCTTTTAGTTGAATTTTGAAATACTATGATTTCTGAAGAACTTACTATAGATTACGATATTTTCTCAAATCGGATAAAGCTTTCTTTGCACTTGGACTACCTTGTTTTGCTAATTTCACTAAGGTTTGCTCCCAAGTATCGAGAGCCTCTTCTGTTTCTTTCGTGGCTTTCTGTATTGTAGGGTCATTATTAAATGCCTTATTTAGAGCGTTAGAACGACCTTTCAATATCAATTTTAATATTCCGTCAAGAATACCTTCTGTTAGTTTTCCACGAGTTTTCATAAGATTCTCCAATATAGTTATAAATATCGTGAAATACTATTTTCTCGTTATTCCAGGCTTAGAAAGACCTTGAGTTTTTTTGGTTTGTTTGTCCATATATTCTTTTTCTTTGTGGTTTTGTTCTTCATATTTCTTTATATAAAACCTACGAAGATAGATGGGCAGGGTATACACTTGGTCAAATGTAAATTGGCCCTGTCCCAGGTAAAGGAGATACCATATCTCAGAATGCAAGTCCGCCTTATATTGCGGACTCGGGCCAAAAAAACTTGGTGGTGATGGGTAGTTGTAAGGTGTGATTTACTCCGTCTTCATCCATATAGTCCCAACTTAAGTCTATATCAGGTGTTACCATTCTCGCATGTTCACGCAATGCTACGGCATCCCTTGAAAGAAGATAATTATCGACAAACTCCGTGATAGTTGCCTTTTCGGAATCTCCATTTACAGATGTAATGAGTCTCTTTAGACGAGTAGTTACTCCCCTATCGACTCCATCTACTTTTGATATTTTTTTCAAACCCTCAAGTTCTCTTGTTACTTCATCTTCATCTAATGCAGTAAGTAACTTGAAAGTAACATCTATTTTTGAATTAGGTAGCTTAAATGGTATATCACTCCCACTTTTTGGTAATAAACTTTCATCTATGATTTTATCTTTGAATGAAGTCAAATCAATTGTGTCTGATACTTTCTGACCATTAGTCGGATGTTCAAACTCAACATCATATTTCTTACCATATGCAAGTATTCTTGCAGCTATCATAATTGCGTTTTTATCACCAATCAAAAGTTCACTATATTTTATTTTCTTATCAACAATAAGATTCTGTATGAATTTGTCAATAACTTGACCCTTTCTTACAAGATTTACTGATGTTAGAATATCCTCGTCTTTTGCGGTAGGATATCTTATTTCAATAGTACCTTTTGCTAATGGTGATTCTTTTGGATAGAGTTTACCTTTTGACGGCAAATCTACCACTTCAGTTGGAAACTGAAAGTCAGCCATTGCTATACTCCTATGTTATTATACTATACTAAAACCATTTATATAACTATACTTTTGGAAAAAATGCCAGATATAAAAGTATTGTTAGAATTGTAATATTGCGTAATCGTATTGTAATGTTAGTGTTATGTCTACTGGATCAGTTCCATTACCCCAATCCAAATCATTGAAAGCTGCATTCTGTATGTATGCCCCTTTCAATGTCCATTCTTCTACAACATCACCAACAGGTCCGAGTAGATTGAATGTTACATCTTTTTTGTAAAAGTCTGAATATCCATCACGACCCGTAACAGACTCGTGTGATAATCTAACCCATTCCATTACTGCCTGTGCAGCCGATGGAACAACTGGGTCGTAAAGTGTTATGTCTATAGTTTGCCAAGCACCTTTACCCTTGACATATCTTTTCACATTTATGTGATCTAATTCTATTGTATCAAACTGAATAGATGGTCTATTTGCCGCTTTGATAAGGTAAGACGGAATTCCTTCAATGTACATTACATATCGGTTTTTAGTCTTCGGTTCAAACGGTGTGAACATTATTTCAGAAGGATCTAATAAATCTGGCATTTGATTTCTCCAATTAAAAAATTTCTTATTTCAGTAATAAATATCAGTATTCTAAAAAATCGTCTGATTTGTTTTAGTATGATTTTTCATAGTTTTTTCATAGTTTTATTCTTAAACAAAAAACCCCACGAGTAGTGGGGCTTTTTGAAATGTAATTGACTAATTACTCTGGAAAAGAAGCTCCAGTTGGTTGTACAATAAAGTCAAGTACAATGAACTCTGCAGTTCTTGTTGGTTGAATGAAGATTTGTCCAACTAACCTATTTCTGTCTACGACATCAGGTGTGTTGTTTGTATCGTCCATTACAACTCTGAACGCTGACAGACCACTATTAGCCTGTACTGATTCTAAGAACGGATTCACAATGTTCAAGAAACGATTTCTTGTAGAGATTGTGTTCTGTTCAAATACCAAGAACCTTGAAGAACTTGAGATAAACTTCTTAAGTCTAATCAACAATCTTCTTACATTTACCCTATCCAATGCAGATGGTTTTGCTTGTAAGGTCTTTTGACCCCAAACACAAACACCTTGACCAGGAAATGTTGCGATTGGATTGACTCTACCTTCGTATAAGTCATCTCTTTCTTCGTGAGTCAATCGTGTTTTAGCTTCTGTTACAGAAGTCAAACCACCACGATTCAAACCAGCAGGTGCGAACCATTCGTGTGCCACTTTATCAGTAAAAGATATTACACCAGGTAATACTACTGAAGGCGGAACCCAAGTAGGTAGATTTGTATTTAAGTCTACAATCTTTACCCACGGATAATAAGTTGCCGCATAATTAGTGTCGAATTTTTCTACCTCACCAGTTACTGTACTGATTGTATCACCCCAAGCTGCTGAATCCATTACATAAAATGTATCTGCTCTTTCTTCCACTTTAGTGATAGCATGATTAGTTACATTAGAGTGTAATCTTGAAATCACACCAGGTGTTACCAACATATTGATATCAAACTCATCAGCATTACTTATTGCATTTAGTGCCCTCTTATAAGCAACTGAACCACTTGCAGTAGAACTTGATAAATCAAATCCAGAACTATTTGCAGAAGTGATTTCAGCACCAACATAAGGTACTAACGCAGGATTGTTACCATCGAATCCAAACTGAAATGGTACTTGGAATTTTCTTTGTCTGATATGTGAAGCAGTCAAAGTAATTGATTCAGTTGCATCAGATGATGTTCCATCAAGTGCTGCAGCTGCTTCTGCACTTCCTAATTGGTCTTCCAATGAGAAAGTAACATTGTTACCATTACCAGCATCTTTTGGAATCGGATTTAGATACTCTCTACTATCAAAGTTAGAGAAGTCAAATCCATAAGCTTTTGCAGCCTGATACTGACCTGTTACTGAGTTTACCTGAGTAGTCACAAAAGAAGCACTTGGTACATTTGTTGTACCAGGAACAGGATTGAATACTTTTCCAAAACCCATAGGTACTACAGATTTTGCTAATGAATTCAATGCACTTCCGTTACTTCCTTGGTCTGTGTAATCACCAACTCTGATATACTTTGATTTGTTTGGATAGTCACCATAATAGGTAAGTTTACCATTTGCATCAATCTCAACATATCTGTCACCAATAACTCTTGCGAAATATTGTGGTGATGTTGGGTCAAAGTTTAGGTTATCAAACTCTTCAAGTGTAACATTATCGTCAAATTGGTCTGGATTATATTTCTTCACTTGTAATGCGAAAGAACCATAATCAGAACCAAGAATTGAACCAGCAGCTTTTATCTGACTAATTTCAATCCTAAATTGTTGATTCATTTCAGCACCGTGATTTCTTGTGTACACCCTAAATAGATTCTTAGCAGTTCCACCTATTCTTTGTGATAAAATATAAGGTGTTCTTGCATTTGAATATGAAGAGTTTCCAGTCCAAGTATTTGCACTTCCATAAGTATCATAAGATTGTGTACCAGATTTGAAATCTAATGTACCACTTCCAGTTACAATATATGATGATGAAAGACTTGGTAATGCACTTTCAGTTTGTGCAGCCAGTTGATCCTTATGCACCACATGCAAATTTTTGAAATTTGCTAACAAGTAAACCGATGAATCTTGATTCAAAGGGTCTCTTGAGATAACATTTTCAATATAATTTGCACTTGATGTGTCGAATGATAAAGTATAAGTTTCAGCAGCGACATTAGAACCAGATACTGTCAATACAAATTCAGACGAAGCTGAAGCTGCACTACTCAAACCAACTCCTGTAAATCCTATGTCGGAAATACCTGAGTTAGCTTTAGCAGATGGTGCTAAGGTTGCAGCAACTTTACCATTAAACGAGGATTGGAAGTTGGTATCACCATCATTCTTATATTCAAGATTGATGTAATCAACTTCATACCCACCTATGTGTAAAACTCTAACTACGGTTACAGTACCTGCACTTCGTAGATATTCTCTTACAGCATATGGAGTATAAAACCTCTTATCCGTGGATCCAAACATCTCTTCAAACTCAGAGAAGTTACGAATAAGGGTTGGAACAAATGCCGGCCCTTTTACTGTTGGCCCGATAATAGCCGCTCCTATTTCCGCAATACCTTGCGGTAGGAATGATATGTCGGTTTCACGAGTAAAAACGCCTGGACTTACTATTCGTTCAGCCATTTAATTCTCCCAATTGGTTATAGTTGTTGTTAAATTTTTATATAAGTAAATATCAAATAAAATTCCCAAAATCACTTTCTGTACGAAATTTATTTACTCTCTCCTTGAGTATCACTTTCACTCGGTGTAAAAACACCTGTGTTTGGGTCTAATGTACCTGGTCCATATTTCTCGGTTATCGTATTAGTCAATTCTACTTCTTCTTTTTGAGTTTCTTCAAACTTCTTTATCATATCAGAATGGGCTTGACTAAGTGCAGCTTGTCGTTGAGCATTCAGTAATTTCTGAACTTCAATCTCACCAAGTCTATTTGTACACTCTACATAGTCTGTTTTTAATTGATTTAGTTTACTTACTTCTTCTTCCGTGAATTTTATATCACTCATTTATAACTCCTAAATTATCTTATATAAATAGTTTTAAAACTTCTGTAAATAGTATTTTTATCTAATTCTCGTTATAATACCATTCTGTATTGTCATAGTTTTTGATGTCCTACTATCTTGTAGAAAAGCTTGATTTGTACTCAAACTACCACTACCAGCTGGGCCTTGAGGTCCTGGAGGTCCTGGTGGTCCTGGAGGTCCATCTGGTCCGTCTGGTCCAGAAGGTCCTGTTGGTCCTGTTCCACCTTGTGCACCTGTTCCACCTTGTGCACCTTGAGGTCCTGGAGGTCCTGGAGGTCCTGTAATACTTCTTCCACTCGTTCCACTCGAACCACTTGCACCAGTAGGTCCTGGAGGTCCTTGAGGGCCTGGAGGTCCTTGTACTGAGACTCCACTTGTTCCACTCGAACCACTTGCACCAGTAGGTCCTGGAGGTCCTTGTGGGCCTGTTCCACCTGGAGGGCCTTGTACCGAAACTCCACTTGTTCCACTACTTCCACTTCCACCTTGTGGGCCTGGAGGTCCTGGAGGGCCTGGAGGGCCTTGTACGGAAACTCCACTTGTTCCACTACTTCCACTTGCACCTGGAGGTCCTGGAGGTCCTTGTATTGAGACTCCACTCGTACCACTTGAACCACTATTACCATCTCTACCATCAGAACCGTGTCTACCATCAGTACCACTTGTACCACTTGTACCACTACTTCCACTCGTTCCACTACTTCCATTTGCACCTGGAGGTCCTTGTGGGCCTACATCACCTTGTGCACCTTGAGGTCCTTGAGCTCCTTGAGGTCCTGTAATACTTCTTCCACTCGTTCCACTTGAACCATCAGCTCCTCTACCACCTTGTGGGCCTGGTGGGCCTGGAGGACCTTGTACCGAAACTCCACTTGTTCCACTACTTCCACTTGTTCCACTCGAACCATTAGCACCAGCAGGGCCTTGTGCACCTGTTCCACCTTGAAGTCCTGTAGCTCCTCTATCACCTTGTGGGCCTTGTGGTCCTGTTCTTCCACTCGTACCACTTGAACCACTTGAACCACTTGTTCCACTCGAACCACTTGTACCCGAAGTACCACTTGAACCACTTGTTCCACTCGAACCACTTGGGCCTGTTGCACCTTGAGGGCCTTGAAGTCCTGTAGCTCCTCTATCACCTTGTCTACCATCACTACCACTTGTACCTGAACTACCACTTGTACCTGAACTTCCACTTACTCCACTCGTACCACTCGAACCACTTGTACCTGAAGAACCACTCGTACCACTCGTACCACTTGAACCACTTGGGCCTTGTGCACCTGTACCACCTTGTGGACCTTGAAGTCCTGTAGCTCCTCTATCACCTTGAGGTCCAGTTCGTCCACTTGTTCCACTACTTCCACTTGAACCACTTGTACCTGAAGTTCCACTTGTTCCACTCGAACCATTAACACCAGCAGCACCTTGAGGTCCTTGGTCACCTTGAAGTCCTTGTGGGCCTTGTGGTCCTGGAGGTCCTTGAGGACCTGCTCTACCACTCGTACCACTACTTCCACTTACTCCACTTGTTCCACTTGATCCAGATGTTCCACTTGAACCACTTGTTCCACTTGTGCCTGAACTTCCACTTACTCCACTTGTTCCACTTGAACCACTATCACCTTTATCACCAGTTCTTGCGAATGTAACTATAACAAACTCACCATTACTAAATGGTGAATTATCAGAATTAGCAACTACTCCACCATCAACTACAAAGTAACCACTTTCTTCGGAAATACGAGTAATTGTCATCAAAATAAATTGTGATGAATCTGTAAGATTTGAAATTCTAAAATGTCCTTTTATGGTTGATGAAGAGTCATCTATTGTTCTTAGGTATGTTTGTATGTCTTCTGAATTACTATCTGCATCATCGATAAACATACGAGTTGCAGAACTTTGTGTAGAATTATTTAGTCTTATTATACCAGAACCAGGATCACTTGCAGTTGTAGAAGTACTAAATCTATATCTAAATGTTGCTCCACCAAAGTTACCATCTTGTCCACTTGTACCAGATGTTCCACTCGTACCACTTGTACCACTCGAACCACTTGTTCCACTTGTTCCACTACTTCCACTATTACCACTCGTACCACTCGAACCACTTGTTCCACTCGAACCATTATCACCTCTTCTACCATCAGCACCACTTGTCCCACTTGTACCACTCGAACCACTCGTTCCACTTGTTCCACTACTTCCACTTGTTCCACTTGAACCAGATGTTCCACTTGTTCCACTTGAACCACTTGTTCCACTCGTACCACTTGAAAAGGATGTACCTTGTACATATGTGTCTATTGCATCTAAATCTTGTTGCATCTCATCAATCAGATATGCTATAGGACCTACGAAATCTGAAAAACCATCATCTTCCAACCAACGACCTTTTGCAACAGATTCGGATGCAGCATTATGTACACTTTCGGTAACATAAAAGGCCAAATCTGTTTGGTCATAAGTTACACCTTTATCGGAAGCTACATCACCTCGACTTCTCGCAGAAGATATCTTCGTTTTTTGATCAGAAGTTTCTGCTAATTTGAATATCCGTTTTCGTGCTTTTCTTGTTATTGCCATTTATGTTTCCAATTTCTAATAAATATCATTTTATTGTAAACTATATGCATCTAAATACCACCACAATGTTACTATCGTGTCGTTTTGGTCACTTGTTGGGTCTATACTAACAGCAATAGTATCAGTATTTGAGAATGTAGATGTTGTTGAAAATGTTGCAAACCCATTATTATTAGCGGTCATACCAAGTATAGTTTCACTTTCTGTTGCAGTTGTACTTGGATTTGCAGTACCAGCACCTGCCTCGTGATATGCAACCACAGTATTACCACCTGCAGATTCTGACCTTATCACTGCCTTATGTAATTGTCCTGCAACTCCTGGTGCCTGTTTGTGATAATAACTAATCGAAGTTATTTCACTCAAACTATTCCAAGGTACATAAACTTTTGTACCTGCACTATATCCATAATTGTAATTATGAAATGTAGGATATAATTGAAATGCTGCAAATTTACCTTTTGAAAATCCAGCCTCTACAGTACCATCATATCCAAATAATAAATTATTATTTGCTGCAGTATTGATAACAAAGTCATTTTGTGTGGCTCCAGTATATCTATTTGAACTTCTTTCCAATTGGAGAGTTGCCTGTTCGGTATCTCTATCATCTAAATCATAGAACCCAATCATTGCATACTTACTATCAGTATCAGCCTTTAGTAGAAGTTTAGGAATACCACCAGCACTCTGTAGAGTTAGATATGGTCCTCCACCAGCACCACTCGTAGTGGTCATCATCATTCCGTGTGCAGGTCCTGTAGCATCGAAACTTGCAGTTATTTGATTGATGGAGTTGAATTTGAATATTTCTGTTGCATCATCATAGGTTAGAGTTGAGTGTGCAGTTGCCGTACCATCTCCATCCATTGTTATTAATCTCGTGTCTGCATCATTAGCAACTGAGATTGAACCAGCAGGGCCAGCTGGGCCTTGAGGTCCAGAAGGTCCTGTTGGTCCAGCAGGTCCTTGTGGGCCAGCTGGGCCTTGTGGGCCAGGAGGTCCTGCAGGTCCTGCAGGTCCTGGTGGTCCACCACCTGTTATGAATTCGTGATAAGTACCACTTTGACCTTCATATACTCGTAAAGAATTATTTGCCGAACTGAAGTATATCGCACCACTTCTTACATTTTTTCCATATGGTGCAGTTGTTGGTAATTGTAATGCATTCAATCCTTGAATAAAGAACCTTGAATCATTACCTGATGCACGAAGAATACTATTAGGTTCTTCCATAGAAATAAATTGTCGTGCTCCAGTAGATGTAGCACCAATTTGAGTTCCCATAAAGAACCTCGTTGCACCAGGTCTATTTGCTGTTCCAGCATTTGGTATTATGTGAAATTGAACTCCTCTTACTGGATCACCATCAGATAGTGATTGTGAAACTCTTTTGAATCCACCCCTTGATGATATAGAACCAGTTCCAATAGCAAACATAGAACCAGATTCATCATCAACCAATGTATTTATTTCAGCCTGTATTATTGATTGTGAAACAATCTTCATCATATCAACAACTCTAAACACCGAGTCTTGTTGATATTTGTTTCCATTTTTATCACCAAATTGGAAGAAATCGTCTGTAGCAGGTAGTCCTCGTCCTGGTGCAGCTGTATAGGCTGCCATCTTTCTGAATGCAAGTGAATCTGCATGATTTTTGAAATCTGGTGCAGAAATCATATTGAATTCTGCATTCGTTATAGCTCCACCAACAGTTGCGACAGAAGCAGATAATGCAGCCACAGTAGTAAAAGGTACGATTGAAGTATCAGAATCAGATATAACAAATCCTGAATTATCATCTTCGTCTGCTTGAATTTTAAATCTTTGAAATAGTTTAGATGCTCCAGCACTACCATCGTAATAATGTGGGGTCGCATTATTACCATTTACAATACTAAATTGATTTATATCCCAACTAGCTATTAGATTGTCACCCTCACCTATTCGGAATACTTCGTTTCCACCAGTATATCCACCACCATCATATCCAACAATACCCCACGAACCAGTAGCACCTGAGTCGTCTATTTTTCCTATCTTTATTCTTGGATTACCTTTTAGTCCACCAACCTCTAATGATTCTCCAAAGAATCCCATATTAGCCGTAACTGATTGTGCATCAACTCCTTCAGTTAATAAAATATTTGAGGCGGTTACATCACCAGAAGGGGATACTCTAAAGAAAGAAGTACTTATCTCACCACTCGAACTTATATATAAATTAGGTCTATCACTTGTACCACCAACTGATAATTGGTCGTTGAAAAATCCAAAGTTTGCACTAACACCATCCGCAGTCAATCCACCACTCAAGTCCATATTTGATGCAGTAACAGTACCAGTTGCAGATACTTTGAAATTACTTGAAGATATAATCAATCCCTCACCAGTTTCTGCTGGAGTAAAGTTTCCACCAATCTGTCCACTAACAGTCAAGTCACCTGTAATTGCTGCAGTACTACCAT
>Ga0163110_10001432_pt1 | contig 12131 bp, 11 predicted proteins | sample CRUFie1St17metaG_FD_108703 | JGI IMG/M metagenome (GOLD analysis project Ga0163110, IMG submission 108703) | Marine microbial communities from the Costa Rica Dome - CRUD Field 142mm St17 metaG | ecosystem: Environmental > Aquatic > Marine > Oceanic > Photic zone | place: Costa Rica: the Eastern...
AACGAAAATGTTCAAAATATGAATCCTGGAAGTGTGATTATTGATTTAGCAGGAGAAACAGGAGGCAATTGTGAACTTGGAAAATATGGAGGTATTGAAATACATAATGGTGTAATAATAGATAAGCCAAAAAATATCACAAATTTAGTTGCGGAGCACTCAAGTTTAGTTTTTTCGAGAAACGTTGAATCTTTTTTAAATTTAATAATTAAAGAAGATAAAGTTAATCTGGATCTAAAAGATGAAATTATAAAATCTACTAATCTTAATTTTGGGGATTCAAATGAATAATGAACTTTACCTAATTATTATATTTGTTATGGCTATGATGCTTGGTTATGAACTTATAAAAAAAATTCCACCAACATTACATACCCCTCTCATGTCAGGAACAAATGCGATTTCAGGTATTGTAATTATTGGTTCAATATTAGTCATTACTAGCACTTCAGACTTGATAGTAATTATTTTAGGTTTTATATCTCTTTTATTAAGTAGCATAAATGTTTTTGGAGGATTCATAGTTACTGACAGGATGCTAGAAATGTTTAAAAAACCAAAAAATAAGGATAAAAAATAATGGATACTATATTCATAATTTTTTATTTTATTTCATCAATACTTTTTATTTTAGGAATAAAAATGTTAAGTAGTCCCACTACTGCAAGAAAAGGGAATCTAATTTCATTTATAGGAATGTCATTTGCAGTAACTACTACACTGCTAATTGTTGATTATGATTTAGATTCAATTGTTTTCATTTCTTCGGGGATTATTGTTGGCGGAATTATAGGATTAATTTTTGCTAAAAAGGTTCAAATGACCTCAATGCCTCAAATGGTAGCAATATTTAATGGTCTTGGAGGATTAGCTTCTTCATTAATAGCATTTTCTGAAATAATAAAATCTGATACGTCAATTTCTTTAAATATAATATCTATAAGCATATTCATAAGTATTCTTATCGGATCAGTGACTTTTTCAGGAAGCATTACTGGTTTTTTAAAATTACAATCTTTAATTACAGGCAAACCAATATTGTTACCGTTAAGAAATTATCTAAATTTTATTCTTTTAATATCAATAATTGGCTTGATGGTAGCTAGTTTTTTTTACAATGAACAGACATTAATCTTCTACATTCTAATTGGTTCTTGCCTTTTACTTGGCATCTTAATTGTCTTGCCAATAGGGGGAGCTGATATGCCCGTTGTAATTGCATTATTAAACTCGTACTCAGGAATTGTAGCAGCATTTACTGGGTTTATTTTTAGTAATATTGCGTTAATAATTAGTGGCTCTTTAATTGGTGCTTCAGGTCTAATTTTAACAAGAATTATGACTAAAGCCATGAATAGGTCCTTGGCAAATGTAATACTTGGAGGGTTTGGTGCTACTAAGGAAAACTCTGTTGATGAGGCTTCTGATAAAAGCTACAAATCTGGATCAAGTGATGATGTAGCATCTCTTCTAGAATATTCTGAAAACATTATAATTGTGCCCGGGTATGGTCTAGCGGTTGCACAAGCTCAGCATTCAATTAAGGAGTTATTAGATATCTTAATTGAAGAAGGAAAAAATGTTGTTTTTGCCATTCATCCAGTTGCTGGTAGAATGCCAGGTCACATGAATGTATTATTAGCTGAATCAAACATTGACTATGAACTTTTATTAGATCTGGATCAAGTAAATGAAAAGTTTTCTCAGACAGATGTTTCTATAATAATTGGTGCAAATGACGTTGTTAATCCTGCCGCAAAGTTAGATGAAAATAGCCCTATTTATGGAATGCCAATACTTGATGTTGAAAAATCAAAATCAATTGTTGTTTTGAAAAGATCAATGAATCCAGGTTTTGCTGGTCTTGATAACGACATTTTTTATAATGAAAAAACTATTATGTTTTTTGGTGATGCAAAAAACTCTATAGATTCTCTAACTAAGTCATTAAAAGAATTACTTTAATTAAATATTATTGAAATTAAAAATTCTATGAAAATTTAGTTTTTCAATATTTTGAGTATTAGAATTTATTTTTGAAATTCTTATCATGGAAGGAGAATATGGAGTATCTCTTAATAGAGCTCTAGAATTATCTTGTAAAAAATCTGGACCCATAGAAATTATCTTGTCATCAAAAGAATATTGATATGCATATGGATTATTTAGTTCCTTTATTTTTTCATTTAAAAAGAGTTCATTTATTCTTGCAATGATCATTGTGATGGAATTGTCAGCACCGATCCTGTACATTTCTTTAATGTAGCGATTTGATATATCAATTCTCATTTCCATTAATGCATTTATTGAAAATTGAAAATTAATTAACTTATCAGGAATTGAATCTATTTGGTCAGGTGTTAAAAAATATACTGTTTTAGATTCATTATTCAAATTATTTATCTTATCAAGACCAAATTCTATATTAAACTCTTCACAATTTTTATTAATATGGTATGCAGAGTAAATTAACATCTCAGGTAAATCTACGATTACGTAATTTTTAACAATATTATTTTTAATTAAAAAGATTGCACTATTTCCTCCGCCAGCGCCAATTTCTAAAAAATTAAGGTCATTCTTATTGTCTAAATACTTTTCAACTATCAACTGTTGGATTCTATTATAAAAATATAATCTTTGAGATGAAAAATCTGTATAAAATTCATTTTTTTTCATGAATTTAAAATAATCATCAAGCATTCCTATGCTTTCTAAAGTTAAAGATTGAGTAAGAAAAAGTGAGTCCCTAGATTTACTTTTTTGATATATTTTTTTTAACACCTTGGTTAATAAAATTGGATTTGAAATTAAAATAGACAATAAAGTTTTTCTAAATAATATTTTATCTCTAGGATTCCGATGCTTTATAAAATTATCACTATATTTAAATAAACTATAGTGCTCGAGAAAATATGAGCTTTTCAACTCATTGATTATATTCTTTGAATTTCTGTCATTAAGATTAAATTTTATTATTTCATCCCAATGAGTAGAAATATATTCTTTTTTACTTTGATTAGATGATATAAAATCTTCAATTTTTTTTAAGATTTGGTTACTCATTAGAACCTTTAAATATATAAAATTTATTTAAATTAAATAGATATTTACATAATATATATTATTTTCAAAATTTGTTACCTCGCATTAAAAAATTTGAATTATTTATTTACCTTAGATTATTTAACTTGTTACATTCCAGCCTGAAACAGCCTTAAGCTCTACAAATTCCAATAATCCATGCAATCCGCCTTCTCTTCCATTTCCAGATTGCTTACTTCCTCCAAAAGGACTCCCAGGTGCTCTTCCAGCACCATTTACTTCCACCATTCCAGCCCTTAGCCTTCGAGCCATTCTTTGTGTCCTATCTTTATTACCGCTTTGTACATAATGAGTAAGTCCGTAATTAGTATCGTTAGCTATTTCAACAGCTTCATCTTCACTTTGGAAAGGAATAATTGATAAAACGGGACCAAATATCTCCTCTCTCGCAATTCTCATTTCATTATTTACATCAGCAAAAACAGTTGGTTTAATATAATAACCTTGATTCATTCCGTTGGGACGTCCTGTTCCCCCTGTTACCAAATTAGCACCTTCATCTATACCTGATTGAATAAGATCTTGAATCTTATCAAATTGAGCCTTTGAAACAACTGGACCAATGTGGTCTCCTTGTTTATCAGATGAATCAACTGTTGTTGTACTAAAAATCTCTTTAGCATATGCTACAGCTTCTTGATATGAAGATTTTTCTACCAACATTCTAGTTGGTGCGTTACACGATTGGCCCGAGTTTTTTAGAACTCTGTCTGCTCCTCTTTTAACAGCACTTTTAACATCTGAATCAGAAAAAATTACATTTGCTCCCTTGCCTCCCAATTCTAGTGCTACTCTTTTAATTGTATTTGCAGATCCTTTACTTACTGCAATTCCAGCTCTTGTTGATCCTGTAAAGCTCATCATATCAATGTCTGGATGAGCACTCATTGCCTCACCAACGGTTGGGCCATCACCATTTACAAGATTAAATACGCCCGGAGGAAAACCGATTTCATCCATCATTTCTGAAAATAACATTGATGACATTGGAGCAATTTCAGAAGGCTTTAATATCATTGTACAACCAGTAAGTACTGCTGGCACAACTTTCAATGTAACTTGATTCATTGGCCAGTTCCATGGAGTAATTAATCCGCAAACACCAATTGGCTCATAAATCATTTGTTCATCAGGTGTGTCAGATCTCAAAGGATGTTCAAATTTGAAATTTTTCATTGCAGAAATAAAATTTTTCATGTGTTTTGACCCTGCAGTTACTTGGTCATTTGTAGCCATTTTAATTGGCGCACCCATCTCTGAAGATATTGCCTCAGCCATATCTGAAGCTCTTTTATCATATAGTGATATAAAGTCTTCAACTAATGAAATTCTTTCATTAACTTCACTAAAAGCCCAAGATCCAAATGCATTTTTAGCAGCTTCGACTGCAAGATCTAAATCTTCTTTAGATCCAAGTGAAATTTGTGCATAACTTTCTTCAGTAGAAGGATTAATTACATTAAAATTATTTTCTTTAAGTGGTTTTACCCATTCTCCATTGATATAGAATTTTGTTTTATCAATCATTTAAATACCCCGTAATAATAAATTTTTAATTTAGATTTTATTATACCAATTCTTTACTAAATTAGTTAACAAATACTAATTGAATGGCGCCCCTGCCGTGATTCGAACACGGGACACCCGGTTTAGGAAACCGGTGCTCTATCCTCTGAGCTACAGGGGCTCATATGCATATTTTAAATTTAAAACCGCTACAATGATAGTGTGATATTGTAAGTTTGAGTAAAATGATTAATCATGGAAAATAAAGAAATAAAAGTCAGTTTGGGAATTCCTGTTTTCAACGAATCATTATTTTTAAAAGACACAATTGAATCTTTATTGAGTCAGAGTCATTCAAAAATAGAAATTATTGCAATTGACAATTGTTCGTCTGATAACAGTTATGAAATTCTAAAAAAATACTCGAAAAAAGATAAAAGATTAAAAGTATTTAGAAACAAAATAAATATAGGGCTATCAAATAATTTTAATTTACTTGTTGAAAAGTCTTCTGGAGAATATTTCTGCTGGATTGGAGCTCACGATATCTACGATAAATTTTATGTAGAAAAACTTTTAAAAAAAATAATTTATTATGAAAAAGCTTCAGTAGTTTTTTGTAATGTTTCAAACATTAATAATGAAAATGAAATAATAATTGAAAAAAAAGAAACTGGTTTTGAATTGTTAAATTCTAATAAATTTATTAGATTAATTAAGCTTCCCTGGCTAATTAGAGGTAGTGGAGACATTGTCATGGGAATATTTAAAAAAGATAAATTAAAGAAAACAGATTTATTTTCAAAATCTATTCTATGGGCTGATGTATTTTTAGTTTATCAATTAGCAAATTTAGGAAAAATAGTAAGAACAGATCAGGTTTTAAGAAGTAGAAGATATTTTAGGGAAGATGAAATTAGTTTTGACTCTTGGGAATCAAAATATAAGCATTTAACTAAAAGATTTCGTGGACCCAGAGAAATTGGTGATTCAAAACCAAGTATTTTTTTATATTTTCCTGTTTTATTTATGGGCTGGAAAATATTATTTGAAATTGGAATAAAAAAAGTTCTAAATCCTTTAAATTTAATTATGAGCATATATTTATTGACAATCTTTATTTTTAAAAGAAGGCAGGCTTTACTAATTGATCTAAAAAGTTTTTTTCAGAAAACTAGCTAACTCCTAAGGCTTTTTTAAAATGGTGACAAATATAATCAATGTCATCTTTATTAAGATTATTTCCATTAGGTAAACATATTCCGTAGTCTGATAATTCATATGTTATTGGGTTTTGTTCGCGCATATTTTTATTTACATAATTTTTAAAAGGTGGCATTGCACTTAATGGATAAAATAAAGGTCTCATATCAATTGTATATTCATCAAGCATAACCTTAAAGTCTTCTTTTTTTATTCCATAGTCTTTTAATATTGCTGTTGTTATCCAATATGTATGATCAACATTATCTGTTGATGGGCTCAATTTTAGATTTGGTACAGTAGAAAGTCTTTTTTGATATTCATCAAATAACCATTTTTTATATTCAAGTAATTCATTAATTCTTCTAAGTTGAGCTAGTGCTAGTGCAGCCTGTATATTTGTCCATCCATAATTAAATCCTAATACATCTGACCAGTAATATTTTCCTTTTCCATCTTTTGGTTTATCCATTCCATGATGAGACATAAGTTTGGCAGAATTGTACAAATCTTGGTTGTTTGTGCAAAACATACCACCTTGGCCTGACATAATTAGCTTTGTAGCATTAAAACTAAATAATGAAATATCTCCAAATGTGCCTGCTAATTTACCTTTGTATTTAGCTCCAATGCCTTCTGATGCATCTTCAATAATAAATAAGTTATTTTTTCTACATACATCTAATATTTCATCCCATTCTGGCATATTCCCTAACAAATCAACAACCACTACTGCCTTAGTATTCTTAGTTATTGATTTTTCAATTTGACTTGCAGTAATGCACCAAGAATCTGAATCTACATCTACAAGAACGGGCTTTGCACCAACATAAATTACTGGTGCTGCTGAAGCCACCCAAGTCATATCTGGCACTATAACTTCATCTTCTGGTTTTAAATCTAAAGTTAGCATGGCTAAATGAATAGCATCAGTACAATGTGATGTCGGAAGACAGTATTTATATCCAATATAATTTGAGAATTCTTCAGTAAACACGTCAATGTAATATGACATTTTAGATCCCCACCCATCTTTAATAGATTGAGAAACTAAATCAATCTCAGCTTGCGTTATGGATGGACCTGCAGATGGAATTCTTCTTAAGCCTTTTTCATTCATCTGTGAAACCTAATAGTCTATAATTCTGACCAATATTCTCCAATTACGAACTTCTTTTTTTGGGTTAAAGTTTGAGTCTGTTCTTGTTCTTGTTGATTATAAAATTTTAATGGAAAAATTCTAAAATCAATACTTAATCTAGATTTTCCAGTCAAATTATCTTTATTGCCATGAAGTGAATTAGCACCGTCAAAGTTGGCAACCTGACCATAATCAACTTTCATGCATTCGTGATCATCGGAATCAGGATCCCCTATCCAAACAGCATTTGTGTCCCATGCATTTGTAAATGGTAACCAGAAATTCATTTCATGAGTATTGTGCCCAAAATCAGAATCTTTATGGTATTGCCCTACTGCAATATTATTTGGTTGATGTATCCTGAATGAAGGATATGTTTGATATAAAATTTTTTCATTCTTAAAAATTTCAAGATTACTTATAAAATTACTTACGAAGTCTTTGTATAAATTTGTAAATTCAACTTTCTTCATTTCTTCATAAAACTTATCATGCAAAATTGTATTTTGATCTTTGATTATTTCTAATTTTTCTGGAAATTCAAAAACTTCGTGGATCATATCAAGCTGATCAACATCCATCATACTTTGAACAGTTTCTTTAAATGGAAATTTCGAGCTGTCATAATCATATAATGTATATTTACTCATAATTCATAACTCCTGATTAAACTATGTTTATAGTATTACACTTTCCCTATAATACTATTATTTATAATATTAAAAATAATCATATCATTGTTAGATATCGCAATAAACTATAGATTGGAAATATGAAAGCTCTAATATTAGCTGCTGGAAAAGGAACAAGATTATTTCCTGCAACTAAATCAACCCCAAAGCCATTGATGCCTCTAGCTGGAAAGGCAACTCTAAGTTATATTATTGATGAAATCGTAAAAAGTGGCATTTCCAATATTGGCTTAGTTGTTTCAGAAGATAATTACAATCAAATTTATAAATTTATAAAAGTTAATCATAGTGATTTAAAAATCAAGCTGATTATTCAGAAGGATCAATTAGGTGTTGCACATGCAGTAAAAATTTCAAAAGACTATATTAAAGATGATGATTTTATTTTATATCTTGGTGATAATCTTTTTGAAAATGGGATAGAAAGATTAGTAAAAAAATTTATAAAAAACAATAATAATATTATTTCTTTAAAGTTTGTCGAAGATCCAAGAAAGTTTGGAGTTGCTGAAATTGATGATAATGAAAAACTAATTAGAATAACTGAAAAACCAAAAATACCAAAAAGTAAATATGCAGTTACAGGAATATATGCATTTAAAAATAAAATTTTTGACTATATAGATAAAATCCCCATTTCTGAGAGAGGTGAATACGAGATTACTGATGCAATAAAATTATTAATTAAATTTGATAATGTTGAATCAATTATTAATAACGGATGGTGGATTGATACAGGGAATTTAAAGGATTATTTATATGCTAATCAAATCAAAATAACTTATTTAAGTAATATAGAAGATTCCAGAATTTATAAAAATGTATTTTTTGAAGAAAATTCGAAAATCTTAGAATCTGAAATAATAAAGTATTCATCAATTTGTGAAGATGTAATAATTGAAAATTCAAAAATTGAAAATTGCGTGATTTTAAATGGATCTAAAATAAAAAATTATTATTTAAAAAATTGTCTACTCAGCAAGAATACAATTTTAATTAATGATGAAATAGATATGAAGATTCTTGAAAACAAGATATTATAATTATATTAACGAAAATAAAATATATAACGTTTTGAAGAAGTAATTATGATATCTAAGCCCTTATTTATAATCTTGTTTTCTATTTCTTTATTTACAATTAATCATGGAGCCTCAAGTGCCAATTTTCTTGCAATAGAAGAAGAAAACAATTTTATAAGCAATGATTATTTAGATTTTAGTTATATATCATTTGTTATCCAAATGATTATTGGTGGTGCTGTAGCTGGAGCAGTAGCGTTAATAGCTTATTATAGAAAATTTTCTGATTTTATATTTAAATTGTTTAATAGAAATAAAAAAAATGGCCCAAAAGAATAAATTTAATAATTTTGATTCTTTAATTTAAATCATGCTCAAAGATTTTTTTGAAACATGGAAAAATGTCATTAACGCTATTAGTTTACAGAGCGAATGGAGGGAAGTAGTTTTTTATTCTGAAGGCCCCTGGTTAACGTCTCATTTCAACCCTTTAATAAAAGAATTATGCGATGTTAGAAGTAAAAAAATTACTTTACTTACATCTTCCACTGAAGACAAAATTAATTTAAGTAAAAAAAATAATTTAAAGACTATTTACATTGGAAGTGAGTCAGCAAGAACATATTTATTTAGAAAATTTAGTGCAAAGTTAATGATTATGAGTACACCTAACTTGCAGAATATGCAGTTAAAAAAAGAGAAGGAAACCAAATATTATTATTTACACCATTCTCCATGCAGTACTCATATGATTTATGAAGATAATGCATTTGATCACTTTGAAGGTATGTTTTGTATAGGCCCCTACCATAAGAACGAAGTTCTAGAGAGGGAAAAGAAAAATCCAATATATAAAAAAAATTTATTAGAATCAGGCTACCCAAATTTTGATAATTTAAAAAATTACTTTGCCAATGAAAGTATAAAAGGACAGATTCTTATTGCACCAACATGGGGTGAAAACTCAATAACAAATTTATGTCTACATAGTTTAGTAAGCAAGCTGATTGATCTTAAATATAATGTAATTCTGAGACCTCATAATAGGAGTTATATAAAAAATAAGAAGAAACTATTAAATGTAATTAAATCTTTTGAAGAAAATAAATATTTCAAAATTGATTCAAATCCGGATTCATCAGAGTCAATGAATAAATCAGAAATTCTTATTACAGATTGGTCAGGAATATCTTTTGAATATATGATACAAAGTAAGCCTATAATATTTATTGATACTCCACCAAAAGTAAATAATAAAAATTATATCAACAGTTCAAATACTCCTCTTGAAGTTTCTATGAGAAATGAAATCGGAGAAACAATAAACTTCAATGAAATAAATTCAATAGATCCTGAGATTTTAGGAAAAAAGATAAATAATGCATTGTCTAAAATCTCAAATAATAAAAAATTTATTAAAAATAATTTTTATAATTTTGGTAATTCAGTAACGAAAATATGTAATCAGATAGAAAAAATAAAATAATGAAAATAAAAAATTTAATTTATATTTTTAATCCATTTTTATTGGGAATTTTTTTTATTTTATTTCTTTTTTCATCAAATCTTGGCGAAATAATTATGCCAATTGAAATTTTTTCATTATTTTTAATTGTTAGTTTATTTGAAATATCAATCTTTATTATTTTAATTATTTTTTTTAAAGAGTTGCCTAAGTCTTCTTTCTTGTTAACAATAATTATGTTTTTATTTCTTTCATACGGCTATTTTTATGATTTATTTAATCAGATAAACTTTTTAAATTTTATATTTAGGCATAGATTCTTATTGCCTGCTATAGCATTATCTTTATTCTTTCTCTTAATTTATTTCAAAAGAAAAGATATTGGTTTGAATAATACTAATCGTATAATATTTATTTCATTAACATTTCTAATTTTTATAAATATTTTTCAAATTATTATATTTAATCAAAAACCCGTTAGTCCTCTTGTTGAAAATATAAATATTGAAAACTTTGATGATGAAAATGCGCCAGATGTATTTCATATAGTCTTAGATATGTATCCAACAAATAAAATTCTTGAATCAAGATTTAATTTTGACAATGAAGAATTCTCTGAAGAATTAAATTTAATTGGATTTATTAATGAAGACTTAAAAGCTAACTATATTAGAACCATGTATTCTCTTCCTTCAACATTTAATATGAATCATTTCTATAATTCAAATCAGGATGAAATTGTTTTCATGAAAGATACCTTGAAGAAATTTCATAAATCTGTTGAAGGAAATATAGCCAACAAATTAGGTTATAAAATACAAGAAATCTCAACTAATGATGTGAATAACTTTTATTCTTCCTTTTTTGGAGACTTTTCAAGGGTTTTCATGAGAACAAATATATTAAGAATATTAGACGATTCGCCTGTGCCAATACATAATTTATGGGTTAATAAAAATCAAAAATATTTTACAGAAAACCTTGATAAATTAATTAATTTATCAAATGATCCCAAGAAAACGTGGACATTTTTTTATAGTAGGCCACCTCATCCGCCTTTTATTTTTAATGAAGATGGATCAAAGAATTTAAGTGCAAATCCATACAATACATTTTCTGAAGATTTAAGTGACTCTTGGACAAATGAAGAAAAAGAAAATTTTATTAAACAATTAAAATATGTAAATAAAACAATTCTTGAAGCAATTAGGCTAATTATTTCCAATTCGAACAATGTAATTATAATTATCCATTCTGATCATGGAGTAACTAATATGTCTGGCGAAGATAAACTTATAGACGGTACCCTTCCAGATGAAATATACGAAGAGCTATTTTCAACAATAAGCTATATTTATTATCCTAATTATTGCTCTAAAAAAGATAGTCAAATAAAAACAAACATAAATATTATTCCATCGGTATTAAGGAGTTGCTTTAACATTGAATTGGAAAATAAAGATGATTTTCAATTCTGGAATTCAACTAACGAAGAAGAGTTTATATTAATTAAATAACTAAAATATAAATTAATTTGAAACTTTTTAATTCAATTACATTCTGCATAATTAGTAAGATCAAATAGAAACAGGATAATATATTATTAATCTTTGGAGGATTTTTAATATGGATGTAATAATTTTTTGTGGAGGTAGAGGTTCAAGGATGAGTGATGAAACCTATGATAAGCCAAAGCCAATGATCAATATTGGAGATAAACCTATTCTTTGGCACATAATGAAAATGTATTCAAATTTTGGATTTAAAAGATTTATTTTAACTTTAGGATATAAAGGTTCAGTAATAAAAGAATGGTTTGATAGTAATTTAACTAATGAATCTTGGGACATTGAATTTGTTGAAACAGGGATAGAGTCAGAAAAGGGGGCAAGGTTAAAAAAGGTAGAAAATTTTATTAAATCTAAAGATTTTCATGTTACTTATGGAGATGGTGTTAGCGATATTAATATAAAAAAACTTGTAGACTTTCATAAAGA
>Ga0163110_10001433_pt1 | contig 12127 bp, 10 predicted proteins | sample CRUFie1St17metaG_FD_108703 | JGI IMG/M metagenome (GOLD analysis project Ga0163110, IMG submission 108703) | Marine microbial communities from the Costa Rica Dome - CRUD Field 142mm St17 metaG | ecosystem: Environmental > Aquatic > Marine > Oceanic > Photic zone | place: Costa Rica: the Eastern...
AGAAGAACACATGAAGGACAAGTATGCAGCGTTCGAAGGTTTCCAAGTTAACGAGGAACTAGTATCTCACGCCTAACCGGACTATGTATTCATGCATTGTTTACCGGCACATAGAGGAGAAGAAGTCACTGATGGTGTAATTGATTCAAAGAATAGTATTGTACTAAATCAGGCAGAAAATAGAATGTGGGCTCAAATGTCAATTCTAACTTACCTTTGTAATAATGAAGCATGGCATGCATATAACGAAATGTAATCATAACAGAGCAGCTAAAATAAGACCTAACATTGTTAATGTCATTGAGGTTTTAATCATTCGAGAAGCCGCAGTGTCTTCTTCGAGGACAATATGCTTTTTCACACTCAATAAAGTGAACATCCCCGGTGTCAACAAAATGAGATTAATCTCATCGAATATCCCGATTACAAATGGAGTGAGTAATGCCACTAAAGTAAGCAGTAAGATACTCCAAGAAACTAACCTTGCTCTTTCTGCCCCAACACGCATTGCAAAGGTGAATCGTCCAAGGTCACCGTCCATATCTTCTACATCTTTGATAATCTCACGGGATAGATTATACAATGTGCCGATTACAAATAATGAAACAGCTCTTTCGTTAAATGGGTCAAGGAGTCCTGCCGCGCCGAATAAAACAACTAAACCAACGGAAACTGAAATAGCTAGGTTACCTGGTAACCCTTTGTTCTTTAACCCTAATAATATTCGATCATCTTCGTAATTAATGAGTAGACCTAACGCAAGTAACCAGATGGCTATGGTTGGATACCAATCTGCAAAGTTATCAGTCATAGTATTGGCGATTTGACCTGCCAAGAAAAGTGCAATTAATGAAATTAAACAGGTAAAAATAATTGCTGCCTTGGCTAAAGATTGGCTTATTCGTTTTGAAGGAAGAGGTCTGTCTGGACGGTTTATTTTGTCAATTTCAAGATCTAGATAATCATTTAGTGCGTTCCATGATGCCATAAAAGAATATACTGACAGCCCTAATAGGGTTGTAATTCTGAGATCATCACCTGATGGGAATTTCTCTAGAGTCAGAATTGCTCCAAGGAATACGCCTACTAATCCACTAACACAATTTCCAGCACGGAATAAATCAAGCCAATCTCGAATCGTTCCCACGCCTAACCGAAGACTATCTCAGTCTTCATCCCTTGCACGCTCAAACCGCTGGGATTAGTGGTTCGGTGGACAATGACCAAACACAAACTGTGTAGACACTACCTCTGAATTGGCCTCTTTGATGACCTACTTTGGCAAAGCGAGGGTCCTTCGCAAGGATATTGCCTACCTGATTCATTGTTGCACCCCATCGGAATCTTTCATTCAGGTGATCAAATACCTCTACTGTATTGGCTGTTCCTTTTTCCTCAAGTAGCACCAATACGGCTTCTCGCAATCTACGTGTCCGGGACATCAAATGGCCTCCACTGCAATTTTTCTTGAGGCTAGAACACGGGAATGCAAACCGCTCCAGCTAGATGGGCTAACATTTACCTCTATCGCGGATCTGGGCATAGGTTGCCATGTACCATCGATTGAATTTCCTCTACAAGAGTTAACCAAATATCTTGAGGTTGTCTTGGGTCGGCTAGCAGTCGTCTTGTTTAGACTAGAAAATGACACAACACGGACTGGTTTGGGTCGCTTCCTGTAAATTTGTTGACTGTTACTGTTTGGGCTCAGGTTCATGTTGTGATGTTGCTCGGTTAGCATATCAATGGAGATAGAAGAGTGTAAAGTGAAAGTGAAAGTGAAGGTATGGTACAAAAATAACTCTTCCATTGTTTTCAAATACATTGTCTCATTCGCTGTGCTACTCGCTCGTGTAGTGTAGTTCGGTCCATCATGACGGACTCTCGATCCGTCGACCCGGGTTCAAATCCCGGCACGAGCACCAAATTGGAAATCAATTTGTTTTTAGGAGTTAAATCGTCAGAATTGTCATAAATAGACCTTCGTTCGATAAGTAAGGTTCGGATGCGTGTAGATCACGATGTGAAGCTTACCTTTGACGATGTATTGATTAGACCAAAGCGCAGTACACTGATTTCTAGATCAGATGTCACTTTAATTAGGAAATTTACATTTCGTCATTCGGAATTAACCTGGACTGGAGTGCCAATCGTTGCAGCTAATATGGACACTACTGGGCTATTCTCTATTGCTAAAGAATTACAAAAACAACAGATGCCTAGTTGTATGCAAATATTTTACTCCTCAAAAGATTATTCAAATGCTTGGGAAGATGGAGTTAATCCGGAATTTGTTGCCATTACCTGTGGTTCAACAGAGAATTCTTTCGAATTACTAAAGAGAAAAATGGCTACAAATACAGATACAAAATTAATTTGTATTGATGTTGCAAATGGTTATCGCGAGATATTTTTAGATTTTGTAAAAAGGGTACGGAAAGAATTTCCTTCAACCATTATCATCGCAGGTAACGTCGCGACTAGAGAAATGACCGAAGCACTGATTTTGGCCGGAGCAGATATCGTAAAGGTTGGAATTGGACCCGGTTCAGTCTGTACAACTCGTAAAGTTGCAGGAGTTGGATATCCTCAACTTTCTGCTATTGCAGAATGTGCTGACGCTGCCCATGGTTTAGCCGGTCACGTAATGGCCGATGGAGGCTGTTCCAGCCCTGGTGATGTAGCCAAGGCTTTCGCAGCCGGAGCTGACTTTGTTATGCTAGGAGGCATGTTTGCGGGTCATGATGAATCAGGTGGTGAACTTGTTACAGCGGATAATGGCAAACAGTACAAGTCATTCTACGGGATGTCCAGTGCCAAGGCTATGGAGACTCACTATGGCGAAGTTGCCAAACATCGAGCACCAGAAGGCAAGGAGGTCCGAGTTCCGTATAGGGGGCCTCTGGAAGTCACAGTACAGGCAATTCTAGGAGGGGTTCGATCTGCATGTTCATACGTAGGGGCAAGGAGAATCAAAGACCTACCAAAATGCACTACTTTCATACGAGTAACCCAAACAACTAACGAGGTTTACCAGAGATTCAATGTTGAAGAATAATCAATAAATTACTGAAACTCATTGGGAAAAGTCCTACAATGTTAATATCTTACAAGGCATGTGGATGAAGTTCTCATAATCGCCGCCTTAGGAGCCTTCGTAGCGGCCGCATTAACAGTTCCAGCCGGATTTGGACTTTCTACGATACTCACTCCTTTTGTTCTGCTTCTAATGGGTCCCCATGAAGCTGTAGCAGTAGTTGCAGTTGTGCACGGTGGACACAATGCAGCAAAGTGCTGGTCAATGTGGGATTCTGTGGACTTAAACGCCTTCCGACATTATGGTGTTTGGTTAGTTTTCGGTTCGATATTGGGCGCCATTTTACAAAATCAGGTGCCACAAAACCCTCTGTTGATAATAATTGGAATTTTCCTCATAATTCTTCCAATCCTATCGCTATCTGAGAGATGGACTGGATATACAATTCCCGAAGCAAATGACAGAATTGGTGGTTTTGGGTCGGGGTTTTTGGGTGGTTTATCTGGTCATCAAGGAGCTCTTAGGGCTATGTTCCTAACTCGAAGAATACCCGATAAAATCGCTTATGCAGCAACAGCAAGTATTCTTGCTCTTTGTGTGGATTTATCACGGATTCCGGTTTATCTTATTTTTAGGCCCGATGAACTTCTAGCGCACATACAAATCACGTTAGTTCTAGTCATCTCGGCTATCATCGGAGTTAGGGTTGGGAAAAGATGGTTAACGTCATTAAAATCCTCATGGATCAAAAACGGAGTAATGGTCGGAATTGTCGCCAGTGGTGCATTCTATATCTGGCAAGCGACAATCTGATTGTTCAGATGTCCAATACTACTTGTGCCATCCATCCAGGACCTTCAAACGCAGGCACACCCTCTACTCCAGAAACTATCTCACCAGGGCTTACTTCTCTAACTACAAGATCGTGAAGAGTCACAGCCTTGACCTCTATTTCTAATTCCACGTCTCTGGAATCAACCCACAAAACCTGCGCCATGAGATATTCCTCATCAATAGAGAGTTCTGATTCAACCAGCCATTTATCTTCGACATATGAATTATAGAGAACTTCTTCCAACCACCTCACAAGTGTTCTTTCAAGGTCTAGGATTCCAAACGGTATACTCCATTCGGCGACATGACGTATGTGACCATCCAAAAATTCCAACCCTCTATCGGAAAGTTGAATCCCTTGCAAGGCAAGAGCAGATTCCCTAAGTATACCCATTGGACTGTCGGAGAATGCTCGAAACCCAATATCTGCAGTAGTAGGCATTACCCACCAGGACATATTCTCACCATAGTTCGGAGTGGGTTATATTTGATGAAACCTAAGGGAATAACTAGTCATTAGTACACAATTCACCTTGACTGGGGAAACTCGTTGGGTCCTTTGGATTTGTATTCCACTTATTTTCGCATCTATTGTTGTAACCATCACCATCTGAATCTACGAACGCATCACTTGCATCAAACGGATTGAAGTCGAAGTAAAACTCCCAACCAGACCACATACCATCATTATCATGATCTTGATGATACACTTCTGAACCATCTGTCCAGCCATCGCCATCAGTATCCGCAAGTACTGGATCAGTCATATTTTGGAATTCCTCATAATTTGTGTAATTCTCTAAATCGTTGTAAAATTGCCCACCCTTGTTCGTTGTAGGATCAATGTGGCATTCTGCACTTTGTTCATCATCCCACCCTGGACAATAACGGTTTAGAAGATGGGTTCTATTCAGTCCATCCGAGTCAAAATCTTCAGCACCGTCATCAATTCCATCTAAATCGGAGTCTGGCATCCTCGGATCCATTGGTCCTCGAGCACCCAATGCATCCAGGGAGTTGTTATCAACAAGACCAAGATTAATCGCACGCTCTGATGCTGAGACTTCCCAACCATCAGCCAACAAATCTCCATCTGTGTCATCATCAACCGGATTTGTATCCCATCTGTCCGGAGCTTCCAGCGCGTTCATCAAAGTATCATTATCAATATCGAAGTTAGAATCAGGCATGGAACCAAAAGAGGGGTCCAGAGCCCATCTTCCTTCAGCAGGTATGGAAAATCCTGTTAGGTTCAACTCATAGATGAAATATTTCGGATCTAGGATTCCGTCTCCATTCCTGTCTCCTGATGTTTGGAATCCTTTGAGGAAATTGTCCCAAACCCATCCTCCTGGGCCTAGGCCACATTCCGCCATATCTGTACATCCTATTGGAAGCCAATTCTGAGTTGAAATCCAAAGACTATGTGAATTTGTATTATCTTGGACTGAGAATACTTGCATTTCCCACCCATCTGGTTGACCATCGTCATCAGTATCATTATTTAGTGGGTTTGTGGGTGATTGCCATGGCCTTGGAATAAACAGAACCTCGCCTCCATCTGAGAGTCCGTCGTCATCAGTATCCGCATTATTTGCATGGGTGACATATTGGTCTTCGCCATTAACAACCTCTTCGCCGTCATTTAGACCGTCATTGTCTGTATCAAACATTGAAGCATTGGTGAAGTAAACACTTCCATTCCATGTAAAACCATCTCGAGCTTCGGTAAAATCCTCTAGCCCATCACTGTCAGTATCAATGTTTGAGGTGTTGGTAAAAGTCTCGTAATATTCTACTGAATCAGATAAACCGTCCCTATCCGTATCGTACAAACCGGGATCAGATTGGACGAAAATATCCCTCACACCTAGATCTACAACTCTGATTGTCCATCCTATTACTTCAATTCCATCTGATAAACCATCGTTATCTGTATCAGAATCAAGCGGATCTGTTGATCTACCATCCGGGTTACCGTCACCGTCTCTATCTCGAGCATTATATTCATCTCGATTGGTAAATCTTTCATGTTCTTCGACCACTACTGCCAGGACTTCTAGCCTGCTTGTGACCTCTTGATCAACTTCAACTTTAATCTCATACACCCATCCAGTTGTTGGAGTTTTTACTGGAATATTGACATATTGGCTGTTTTGTACGGTCTTAATCCAAAGTATTGTTTTGTTTTCTTGTACAAAATCTCCCAATTCTACTACTATGCTTTCGACTGTTGAGATTCCTACTAATTCTGTAAACCTTACTGCCCCATCTCCGTCAGCATCATAACCATCAAAATCAGGATCATGCCTCCAGTCATCACCGTCTCTTGGATTTAGGCCGCTGTGGTATTCCCATCCATCGGGCATTAAATCGCCATCAGTATCAACGCTTAGGGGGCTTGTAAAATTTATTTCGCCCCAGGTGTAAGCCACCTCATATTCCTCAAGATTGTTCAAACCGTCCTCATCTATATCGCCATATGCATCAGTAGAGTTTGCAGGATTTAGTAATGAATTATAGCAGTACTCAAATCCATCAGGCATTCCATCTCCATCAGTATCCCAATCCCCTGGTCCATTGAGGCGACCATCTCCATCCATATCCTGATTGAACCATCTTAAATCTCCGTCACCATCCATAAACTCAGTGTATGGGGCATCCATACCCAAGTCCTCTTTAGGTGGTACACCGCAATGGACCTGTAACTGTTGGTATCCATAAGCCACTTCGATTCGGTCGGGGATTAAATCCCCATCACTGTCTTCTTCTAGTGGATTTGTATCATAAATTTCTTCACGGAAGTTGGGCAATGAGTCGGGTCCTTGTTTATCAATATCTAGTACAGAATCACAAGAATGGTCTCCGTTAGGGCCAACCGGTAATGAGTCCCAAGTTAGACTTCCAATTATCTGTTTCATCTCTGCCTCTACACTTGGTGTAAGAAGTGGACAACCCCAGTTGGGGTCTAAAGGATCTAGGAGAGTAATTGGACCTTGTGAGGTCTGAATAGTCTCAGTGTAGAGAGATTCCCAACGATCGTTGAGCCCATCTCCATCACTATCACTGACTGTTGGGTTAGTTCCGATTTCGGCTTCCTGTTGGTTGGTAAGGCCATCACGATCTGGATCTCCGAAAGGTCCATTGTCTGGATCTGGGAAAGTTTCATTCTGTTCGCCGGCCTCCTCATTGTCCGCATTTTCGTTAGTGATTTCTTCCGTGTCTGGTTCGCCACTGTCGAGTGGATCAAGACCGTTCTCAACTTCCCATCCATCCTCAAGACCATCTCCGTCTGTGTCATTATTTCTGAAATCCGTTCCGTAGAGGGTTTGTTCCATTCTATCCGGAAGACCATCGTTGTCAAGATCTTGGCCAGAAATTTGATTTTCTGATTCAGAGATAATCACATCGGAACCCGCAGAGTCAAATCCTCCATTTTCTGTTGTGGATAGCCCCGCATCGATTATGGTGTAAAAGCCTGCAAGACAAAGTGTTGCGGCAATCGCAACGACCGCGTATTGATTGTGATTTAGAGCCAAAAATCTCACCGACCCCTTACGGGGTCGTTACTATGACACAAGACATGGATATAATGTTTCAGCGAGACCGCATCTGAAATTTCAATTTGCAATCACGACTGATGATGATAAAATTACAGACACTACGCCACTGTTGAAGCTAAATTCAATCTTTCCTTGCCTACCAAACGCTCGTTCCCAACATGCAAGTAGAATACCACCAGATACAGCAGGATGGAAAATGCTGCAGAGAAAAATTTCAACCCCCCCGTGAGAGTCTATTTCCCTAACTGATTTCACTCCCCCTAATCCATTCATTGCCAAATGCCTGCGACCTATCGTAATCCAATCCTCTGGTTTTGAGACAAGTATGTGTAGCCCCCTATCATATGTGGACTTTCTAACTGAATCCGCTAAAGCGGTCCACCACAAAATACGCTTTTCATCTTCTATTGGCCAGACATAATTATCCCTTCCAGATTCTAATTTAGTGATATACGGCAGACAATATTCTTCAAATCTCAAAAATAAATCTCTGTGAAGTATCATATGTCTCTCATTCAAAATCGACCAATACCCATTTGACTCTATTCGCAAATCTTCCCATATTCTCTCTGCTATTTCCAAATCTTCAGATTCTAGAGACGAATAAGGCCAAAATGGTTCAATCATTGACGGACTTGGAATTTCCTTTTCATCTAATTGAAGACTTACAATTAATGCATCTCTGGTATTCTGTGACCAAACAAAACGATGTCTCTTTTTTGAGGCAATTTCCCAAGCAGAAGCAATTATTCCTGAGCAAACTGAAGTAGAAGCGGGTTTTTCGATGATTAATTTAATCTCGTCTTCGTGGTCTAGTTTTCGAAATTCACCAAGACCTCTAGTATGCCAACCTAGGTTATATTGTATCCAATTTTTAGTATCAGAGCCAGAAGGAGATTTCAGTCTGGAATTTTTAAGCATGTATTCCTCATGTTCTAATGCTGCGTGTGCTAATCGTCTCCCAAGGCTTTGACCAATTCTTTGCTCTAATCCAAAGAACCAATTTTCAAATGAATTAGTTGAAATTAATGCAGCATAGGGATCTAGAGAGGACGAATCTCGGTCTTTGATGGATCCATTGGTTTGGTAGGTCCATCTTTGTTTGATTTCAATTTCAGAGTATAATTGAGAAATATCCCTTCTAAGAAAATCAAACAGACCCATAATATCATCCATTGATGAATTTATCAATTCGGTCGAAGGCTGTTGATAATACTTCGATAGGAGGCAAGCAGACCATGCGAAAGTGATCAGAACCAAATTCTGGAGAAAATCCAGAGCCGTGAACAACCAATACATGTTGTTGGTGGAGGAGGTCTAGAACCCATTGTTTGTCGGAAGTAATGGATTCATCTGTAATTCTCACAAATAGGTAGAAAGCACCTCCTGGTGCTTCGCACTCCAATCCATCTATCTGTGAAATTCTATCCTTGCAGTAATCCAATCTTTGCTTCACTCTGGAACGATGTCCTTCTAGCCAATCATGTTCATCGGTTAAGCCAGCCAAGTAGCCATACTGGGCGGGAGTAGAAGCACACAAGCGACTTCTCAATAGTCTCTCAACTCCATCACGAACCAACTCTAGTCGTCCTTCAGGGTCATGCCATGCCATGTAGCCAATACGCCAACCTGGAGCGAAGTATACCTTAGAAACCCCATTTAGAACGATTACGGGGGAAGTTTTCGATCTTGAGGCTATGGAGCTAAGTTTGCCTGTGAAATCAAGTGCGTCGTAGATTTCATCAGCAATAATGGTGCACTTGGGATATTCTTTGGTAATCTCTAGCAAGGTATCTATTTCAGAAGCAGTGACTACATTTCCTGTAGGATTATTTGGATTAATTATTACTAGTAAACGAACACTATCATCCATCTTCGCTTTGATATCTTCTAGATCAATTCGCCAGCCATCGTTTGGATTGAGGCGATATTCAATTGTGCTGGCTCCATACATCTGAGGATAGGCCATGTAAGGAGGATAATGAGGGCCTGGAGCTAGTACCTTTGACCCCTCTTCTAGAAATGCGGCGAAGATTATTTGCAAGGCTTCGGTAACTCCGTGTGTAACGTACACATCATCTTCTGAACAATCCCAGCCTTTGCCAGATTCAGCTTTGGCAATCGCCTGCCTGAGAGAAGGAATTCCGTACGAAGGTCCGTAGCCATTATCCTGAGAATCCAATGCCTGTTTGTAGGCAGCAATCATGTGGTCAGGGGTTGGCAATCCTTGGTAAGCCAATGGGTCTCCAATGTTTAGTCGGATAATTTCATGACCTTGTTTCTCCAACTCAACGGCAGGAACTACAACATCTCTAATCGCGTATTCTATTGCAGCGGCACGCGCAGAAACGTCGACTTGTTCGACCATTTCTCTCACAACCCGAGTAAATTACGAGCGGCTTCCAATGCATTGGGTATGCCATCCGATTTTGAACCACCGCCTTGAGCCATTGTCGGTCGTCCTCCCCCACCGCCATCTATGTGTCCGGCTATGGCGGCAAGAATTTCTGTGGCGTCATGTTTCTCAGCCGCGAGTGAACCTTCAGTGCTAGCGACGATTAGTTTCCCTCCTCCATCTCTAGTTCCAAGAACTGCTAGAGTCGGATTTTGAGGATCTCTTGTTAATTGGCTTAGCATAGACATAACTGCTTTCATGTCGCCATCAACCTCCATAACGGCATAGCGAATTCCGTCCTTTTCTATGGCGCCATCACCTCCTCCACTGGTCCGCAGCCTCACGATTTCGGCCTCTAAAGATTCAATCTTCTTCTGCTGAGTTTTCCACTCATCAAAGAAACGTGAAACCGCACTTGGAAGGTCCTCTGGAGATACCCCAAGGACTTCGCTTGATTCGTTCAAGAGGCGTTCCTGAATTCGCGCGTGCTCGCGCGCCGTCTCCCCTGCCACGATTTGCAGACGCTCGACCCCGTCTTGGACTTGACTAGACCGGATGATGCGAAGTTCAGAAATTTCACCAGTATTGTCGTGATGCGTTCCTCCGCAAGCCTGTACATCGTGGTCGCCGATTTTGACTATTCGAATCTGACTATGTTTGGGCGGACCACCCTGGTATAATTCGAAGCCGAATTGCACGTCTGCTTCTGCTCTATCTAGAACTAATTTTTCTACAACGGGATTCTTTTCGATGATGTCATTTGCATGATCTTCAATCTTATCTAAATCATCCCGAGAAAGTCGAGAGTAGTGAGTTAAGTCAATTCTTGCATATCTCCCACCCTTGTTCGAACCGGCTTGCCAAATATGTGGGCCTAGTATAGCACGAGCGCTTCCGCCTACGATGTGGACCGCAGTGTGGTGATCCATTAGTTGCCGTCTTCTTTCCCAATCGATTTTACCAGGAATATCTCCCTCTTCGACGGGGGAATTAGTTAAGTGATAAATTACTCCACTTTCTATTCTAGTATCGACAACTCTTGCGGTTCCTAAAGTTCCTTGGTCGCCCAGTTGGCCGCCCCCCTCGGGATAGAATAGAGTACTATCCAAAACAACAGAATGAGTAGGTGGTTCCACAACCTCTGACGATAGATTTAGTGAGTCGATTTGTGTGTTTGTTAATGGCATACAACCCAGAACCACTGAACTGAATTCAGTTTTACTTGTGTCTGAATAGTAATCTTGTCGGGTGGGGGGGAAGTTCGTTTGAAAAATTAGCCCTTTTTCCTTACCCTTTGCAGCGGCCTTCGTTCTCTCTGCATTTCTAGCCGCCATATCAGCTGCGAAGCCCATTCTAACAGAGAGATTTGCCCAACCTAATTTTCTTGCTATAGAAACCACCATTTCCGGATTGAGACCTCTTTCTTCTGCTAAACGAAATAGCACCTCATCTGGCGCATTGTGAGCATCCTGTGGAAGTTCTCTAAGTGCAGTTTTAACCGCGGCTTCACCCTTTCTCAACATCTCATGATAGCGAGCCTCTTCTAAATCTAGAATGATCAGAATTTCTTCCCTACTCTGGACAAATCCAACCATATCAAGGTGATTATTAATGTGATGTGCAGCCAAGTCTCGTAGGGAGACATCGATCCCTAAATCTCCCTTCATTCTACAAACTCTACGCGCCATCATTCTAACAAGATAGACCGCTTTTGCGTTACTAGGGACCAGCCCATCGCCCAACATATTACAAATTGCATGCATGTGATCCGGGATTGCATAAATCGATGAAAGAGGCTCAGTAAAGCGTTTTAAGTCGGAAACCGATATGTCCACGCCGCCGTCTCCTAATCTTTCAACGAGTCTCTGGTACAATGAGTCGACATCGGTTCCAACATCTATATTGAGGATTCCAGCAAGTTGAGATAATTCAGCAAGTAAGTCATCTGTATCGACACCCAATCCTAATCCTTCAACCATCGAATCAAAGCCGGCGATTTGCTTCAACCAAACTACTGACTCGGGATAGATCGCTTCGTAAATTGTAGAGGTCCCTGCCGCAGCCCAACAAAACCTCTCCAAACCATATCCTGTGTCAATAATCTGTAGAGGCATTTCTCTGTATCGAAGCCCTTTGATTTCGACATCTCCTTCTTCATGCTCCTCTAGGTTCATGAAAACCAGAGTAGCTAACTCCAGCCCACCGACAATGACTTCCAGAGCCGGGCCTGCATTTCCACCTCCAGACCACGGATTTTCGATATAGGTAATATCAGCAGGCTTTATTCCAAATGTGTTA
>Ga0163110_10001436_pt1 | contig 12114 bp, 12 predicted proteins | sample CRUFie1St17metaG_FD_108703 | JGI IMG/M metagenome (GOLD analysis project Ga0163110, IMG submission 108703) | Marine microbial communities from the Costa Rica Dome - CRUD Field 142mm St17 metaG | ecosystem: Environmental > Aquatic > Marine > Oceanic > Photic zone | place: Costa Rica: the Eastern...
GGTGGGTATATATCCCATATAGCTTGGAGTCGGCAATATTACTTCATCATTCGGATCTATTGTTGAAATTAAACCTAACATTAGTGCTTCTTGAGATCCTGAAGTCACGACTATATTATTTTTATTATAATTCATATTATAATTTTTTGACAAATCTTCTACAATTTTATTCTTAAGACTTAACCTTCCTCCGGGCGGCGAATAATGAGTTGAATAACCTTTTGCTAATAATTTGCTCCCATAATTCATAACACGTTTACTTGTACTAAAATCTGGTTCGCCTGGTCCAAGAGATATAATATTTTTATCTTGAACTGCCAATTTCAAATAAGATCCGACAATTCCGTGGCGCATATTTTTTTCACGTTTAGATAGTCTTATCTTGCTCATATATGATTTGTATTTTATAGTATATAAGTTATTTCTTGATAAATTGGTAAGAGATTAAACCCAGAAGAGTCAATAAAGAACCTCCTATCAAAACATCCGTTGATAAATATAGTAAAAAAAACCCTGAACTTATTATTCCTAAAACAGCAGGAACGGGTATGTTTTTGTAATTAATTGGAACTCTGAATCCTTTTGAAATTTTTCTTTCATTCTTTCTTTTCATTATCAATGATACGTTTACAAAAATGAATGTTAAAAAAATTGTAAAATTTGTCAGTTCAGCAATTTTACTAATATCATTTATTAGAAGAAATATTGATGATAATAAAAAAACAGCAAGAACTGAGTTTGCAGGAGTTTTTCTAGATTTTGAAACTTTAGAAAGGAATTTTAATTTCTTATAATATTTTGATATGCCGTAAAGTTGTCTTGAACCGCCTATTAGTATAATTAAAACAGTATTACCAGTAGAAAATAATGCAATTATTGATAATAATAAAAATGCTTGAGATCCCATAACTGCAGCTGCTGCATCAGCAAGCGGTGCAGATGAATTAGCTAACTCTTCCCAGGGCATTATAGATATAGCCGATATTGCCACAAGAATGTATATCACTGTAGAAATTATTATTGAATATAAAATTGCCTTTGGTATAGTCTTAGATGGATTTTTTGTTTCTTCAGATAGTTTAGCTATACTCTCAAATCCAATATATGCAAAAAATACTAATGAGGCAGCAGAAAATATGTTTGACCAACCTGCAGTTAAATCAAAATAATTTACCTCACCAATAAAATTCATACCTAGCGCTATAATTATCAATAATCCAATAACTTCTAATATTGTAAATAGAATATTTGCCCATGCTGCTTGTTTAATATCATAATAACTAAGAAATGAAAATATAGAAATTAATAGAAATGAAATAATTAATGGATTAAAATTAAGATCAAATAATTTTGAAAAGTAACCTGAAAATCCTACGGAAACAGCACTGGCAGAAATTATTGATGTTGATATAATCAACCATCCTGTGATAAATGCCAATCTATCTGAAAGAAAACCTCTAACAAATGAATACTCTGCAGAATCATTTGACTTTCCGGAAGTAAATTCAGCATAACTCATTCCAGTAAAAATGGCAATTAAACTGGCTAATAAAAAACTTAGCCAAACAGCATTCCCTGCTATTCCTGATGCAACACCAATTAAAACATAAATACCTGCACCCAATATAATTCCAATACCCATAAGGGTTGTTTCTAAAAGTCCAAGAGATCTCTTTAATTGAGTCATATATAAATTTAATTTATTAATATATAAATTATATAGATGTAAAATTTAAATTTTTGATTAATGCAGCGGGTACGTCCGAAGGAATTGAAGATTCCCAATTTAATATGGATTCTTTCTTATTAGACATATCATCTATATTCTTCATTACATCAATCATATTTCCAGAAATTCTTACATCTTTAACTGAACCAATAATTTTGCCCTCTTTTACCTTAAATATGGCATCTCGAGGTAGAAGAGAAAAATCTCCTGTCATGTAGTTTTGATATCTATGATACCAACTATTTGTTATTATTAATCCTTCATCCATTTTTTGAATTAATTTTTCATTAGATTTTTTACCTATCGGAACAACTAAATTTGTTGGTGAAACATTTAATATACTGGAATTAGAAGTTGCTGGCAAGTTATACTTTATACTCTGTGAAGTGTTTGTCAAGTAATTCTTCATTATACCAGAACCAATTATTTCAGTTGGTTTGGAAGGTCTGCCCTCATAATCAAATGGTGCACTGGCATGTCCTCCATTAAGATTTCCGACGTCATAAAGTGAAAAAATATCCGATGATACATTTATATTTAATTTATTATTTAGAAATGAAAAACCCCCGATTACATTATCGTAGGATGATGATCTACCTATCTCATTTACTAAGTTTGCAAATGACATCGGATAAAAAATACAATCATATTTTCCTGATTTAATTTTTTCGGGAAAAATTGCATTTTTTGCTTCCTCAACAGCAGATAAAATTATTGGTCGATAAGTGAAATTTTTTACACTATTTGATATCTTTACCTTGTGTGATGAAGCATCCTCTTTCATCACTCGAGTGGATAAATTAATATTTGAAAATTCATATTGCCCTTCGAAACCAGATGAAGTTAATTTATTGACTTTACCCCATCCATGTTCAAGAACTCCTCCGACTCTATCTGCTCCTTTTTGTATAGACAAGTCAATAACATCTCGAAGTATTTTTGATGAATCTAGATTTTTAACATTTGAATCATATAATGATTTCAAATCTCTATATTTTTTATTCTCATCATAAATTTTCAAATAATTTGTATTTACAGGCGTATTATTTGTAAATCTTATTAAATTTTTAATTTGTTTTTCAATATCTAAATTTAGATTAATGTCGGTATTTCCGACTTTAAACCCATCTTTATCTCTTATGGAAATAAATAAATCATAAGATTCTTGATTCCAATTTTTATTTACAACAACATTATTATTAGCAAATTTATTTTGATTTGAAGTAGATTCTGTTTTTGTAATTACAAAATCATCAACATTATCTAAAATTAAATTTTTAATTTTATTAATCATCTGTGATTTATCCCTCTCAATAGTAAGCTAGGTCCGCCCATTGAAACTGGTGCACCTTGCATAGGTTGACCTTTTCCACAAATAGCTGAAGTTAATCCGAAAGAAGATTTGTTTCCAACTCCATCAACTGATGTCCAAAGTTTAATTGTATCTACTTCCAAATTTGGAAATAATAATGGATCTTTTATTTCTCCGTTTTCAATTAAATAAGCTTCATTACCTTTTGCTTTGAAATTATATCTCTTGTCATCTATATTCCATTCCATAAAATTTTTCATATAAATTCCCTTTTTTACATCTTTGATTAAACTAGCCTCAGTAGATTTACCTGGTTTTACAAATGTGTTTGCCATTCTGATTAATGGCTCATTTGAATTATTATCAATTCTTGCAGAAGCATTACTTTTTAATCCAAAATGCATCGCTGACTGACGATCATGATAGAATTCATTAATTATTCCATTTTTGATTAATGTTCTATTTCTGGATTTTAGTCCCTCTTCATCATATAAATAATAACCTGCCACATTATCAATAGTCGGATCATCATTAATTGTAACATAGTCTGAACCTGCTCTTTGACCAATCATATCCTTTTTAATAAAGGACTCTCCTGCTTGTGCAGATTCTCTTCCCAATATACGGTCTGCTTCGTAAGGGTGACCCACTGATTCATGAACCATTATTCCTGCAACTTCACTTCCAATAACATAATCATAAACTCCTGGTTTTACTTTCTTTGCGATATCTATGTTTTTAATCATGGTTTCCGATTCATCTTTTATTGTTTTTGCAACTTTCCATTTATCAAATAATTCCCATCCTCCGACTCCGTTAAAAAAATTCATTCGTTGAGCAGATTTATTTTTTCCTTTTACAGTTAGAAAATAAAACATATCAACATGAGGAACTGTGGAAGTAATTTCAGAACCGTCTGTATTTATATATTTTTTATGAATTTTTTTTGTTGAAAGTGAATATGTTGAATTTATAATCCTTGAATCATTTACTTTAGATATTATGGGTTTTATCTTACTAACATAACTTTCAATATCTGAAAAATTTATTTTATTCTTTTGCTTAACAACATACTTTTTTTTATTTACTTCGGGTTCTGCCAATTCCAAGGATTTTTTATTTATTCTATTAATTGATTTTAGCAATTGTATCTGTTTTTTTATTTTTGATGTAATATTTGATTTCGAAAAATTATCATTTATGAAAACCGAGGACATTGAATTATTCAATTTAAAACGAATGAATAAAGAGACTGAAGATCCAACAAAAGAGTTGTTTAATTTATTATTTTCAAAATTTACTCCGGACTCATCAGATTCAACATATCTTGCTTCTGCATAATCTGCTCCAAAATCTGAACAAGTATTAATTGAAAATCTTAGAATATCATCCATATACTAATTATATAGAAATAAATATAAAATAGTTGTTATCTGTAAGTAGGTAAAAACCTATTTAATTAATCATATACATCGATTATATGACTAACTTGACCATAAAGGGGAATTTCAACGAACATTATATTAAAGCCACAATATTGGATATATATCTAAAGTGGAAAATTCCGGATAATATAGAGGAAATTTTAATTATAGATGATAAAAAACACTTTTCTACCATATCAAAGAGAATTCCTCAAAAATTTAGAAAAGAATTTAAGGAAACTTACATGAACGATCCGACTTCTCTTTCTATAACTGCAGGTGATTTTGATTTAATTATAATATCCATTACTCAGCCCAATGAACAATATTTGAAAAAAAATAAAAAAGCACTTGAGGGGTTAATTGCGCATGAGTTAATGCATGTTGAACTAAGACGAATGGGATTTGATTATGACGTAGAAAAACTTGCAGATAATGCATTAAAAAATTTTATCAAATCTAACTTTAAACGTGGAGAAAAAAAGGAATATTACAATATATTTAATGAAATTAAAAATCAATGTACTTACGTAATAAAAGACATAATTACAAATCTCAATCTTATAGATGTTGGAATGGGGGATGAGATGTTTGAAGATTATTATAATTATTATATAAACCAAAAAACTTTGAAGACTGCAAATTTAAATATAAACTCCGTTAAAAATTCTAATATTTGTTCAAATTTATCTAAAAAGAAATGTAATGAGATATATAAAAAACAACTTGGAATTGATGTTGGAACGAGCATATTATTTGAACTTAGCTTACTACCAGTAATAATACCTTACGGTAAGGAATGGATAAATAAAGGTACTAGAAAATATAAAAAACTGATAAATTTTATTGGAGATAATTATGAGATATTGGTTCGAGATATTGCGGAAGATATGGATAAACTGATAAAAATGAGTTTTAATTCTAAATTTGATAAAAAATATTTTCAACATTTCTATGATTATATGTTTAAAATTGCATACAAGAGAATTGTACTTGACCAATAAAGAACAAATAAATTTATTAATAAACGCAAATTTATTGAATATGGCAAATGTAATATTATATACAACAAACGTGTGTCCGTGGTGTCACAAAGCAAAAGAATTTTTTGATGAAAATGGAATTAAATATTCTGAAAAAAACGTGCAACAGAATAAAGAGTATCAAGCAGAACTACTAGAAAAATCTGGTCAATTGGGCGTGCCAGTTATAACTGTTGGAGAAGAAGTAGTTATTGGTTTTAATAAAGAAAGATTAAAGAAGATGCTTGGAGTATAATATTATGGCCAATCCGTTTACTCAGGCAAAAAAACAAATCATGAATGCTTCAAAGAAGCTTAAATTAAACTCTGAAACTACTTCTAAATTGATGATTCCTGACAAATTTCATACTTTTTGGGTAAGAATAAAACTTGATAATGGTAGAAGAGTTAAATTTAGAGGATTTAGATCTCAATATAATAATGCATTGGGTCCGTATAAAGGCGGTATTAGATTTCATCCCGAAGAAACTGCAGATACGGTTTTAGCACTTTCTGCATGGATGACTTGGAAATGCTCTCTAGTCGGTCTGCCCTATGGTGGAGGAAAAGGCGGAATAATTTGTAACCCCAAAGAATTATCAAACTCAGAATTAGAAAGATTATCCAAACAATATGCAAAAAAAATTGCAAAACATATTGGAGAAAATGTCGATATACCTGCTCCGGATGTTTACACAAATTCCCAAACTATGTCGTGGATGTTGGAAGCATATGAATCAAAAATGAATATTTCTTCACCGGGAACATTTACAGGTAAACCTATTGAATTGGGCGGTCACTTAGGAAGAAATGAATCAACCGGACTAGGAGTAGCAATAAGTATAAGGGAGGCTCTAAAGAATTTAAAAATCAAAATTAAAGGAAGTAAGGTTATAATTCAAGGTTTTGGAAATGTTGGACAAAATACGGCCAAACATCTTGAAAAAATGGGATCAAAAATAATTGGAATTTCTGATTCAAGTACTGGAATTTATGATGAAAAGGGACTTGATATAAAAAAATTAATTGAATATAAAAATTCTGGAAAAAGATTAATTAATTATAAAAATTATAAAAAAATTTCAAACGAAGAAATTCTAGTAAAGAAATGTGATGTACTTGTACCCTGTGCATTAGAAAATTCCATTGACAATCATAATGCACCAAAAATTAATGCAAAAGTAATAGCAGAAGGTGCAAATGGACCTATAACAACTGAAGCTGACAAAATTTTATTCAAAAGAAGTATTATTGTTATACCGGATATTCTTGCCAATTCAGGAGGAGTTATTGGAAGTTACTTTGAATGGTTGATGAATCGAACTGGCGAAAATTGGGATGTTAAAACCTATAATAAAAAACTTGATATGATGATTACAAATGCATTCAAAAAAGTTTTTGAAAAATATAAAAAAATAAAAACCGAAAATATGAGAAATGTTAGTTATATGATTGCAATTGAACGTGTTGTCAATGCAATGAAATTAAGAGGAAGATGATTTACGACGTAATAATAATTGGTGGTGGAGCAGCAGGTCTAGGTGCAGCACTTTATTCTGCTAGATACAATCTAAAAACATTAATTATAGCTAAAGAATTTGGTGGTACTGGAAATATAGCTCATAAAGTAGATAATTGGATTGGAGAACCAGGTATATCTGGTATGGACCTTATGGACAAATTTATTTCTCACGTAGATTCTTATGGTGTAGAAAAAGTTGAAGATGAAATAAAATCAATTAAAAAAAATAAAGAAATTTTCGAAGTTCAAGGAAAGAAAAAATATTCTGCTAAATCAATTATATATTCTCTTGGTATGGTTCATAAAGAATTAGGAGTTGAAGGAGAAAAGGAATTTGCAGGAAAAGGAATTCATTATTGCTATACTTGTGATGGGCCAATTTATTCTGGTAAAAATGTAATTATGGTGGGTGGAGGAGATTCTGCCGGATGGGGGAGCGTATTTCTTTCCGAGCATGCAAAGTCTGTAACTACAATGGTAAGAAAAGATAAAATGAAAGCCGAACCAATTACTGTTAAACAAATGGAAGATAATCCAAAAATAAAAATAAAGTATAACACGGAAATTAAAAAATTCTACGGAGATAAATTACTGGAAGGAGTAATTTTGAAAGATGGAACAGATATGAAAATAGATGGGGTATTTATTGAAATAGGTCATTTGCCATTAAATCAAATTGCCGAAAATTGTAAGGTTAAATTAGATAAATCCGGATTTATTAAAGTAAATAATCATCAAAAAACAAATATCAAAGGTTTCTGCGCTGCAGGAGATATTACAACAAGACACACATTAAAACAATTTATCACTTCTGCATCTGAGGGATCCGTAGCAGCTGAATCAATTTATAATTTTATTAAAAATAAAAAATGGTAAAGAACTATTTAATTTTAGGTTATGGTATTTTAATTGCTGCAATTTTATTTAATTTAGTTTTATCAAAATTGGGTCTTTCTTCGTGGTATGATCTTCTTTTGGGAAACAAGGATAAATATACGTCATTAGTAATATTATTTATTATATACCCTATAATATTGGGTTATGTTGCTCAAAAAGTGATGGAATTAATTTAAATTTTCTTCAATATATTTATTAATGTCAAATTTGGATTTACAACCATTATAAGACATGAATCTTATTTTTCCAAAAACAGGTCTTTCAAACCATGCTCTGTCATGAAGACCTCCTATAGACCAGGCGCAACCCACATAACCATTTGGATCTCTGCCATCTAATTCATATTTATCATTTAGATAAATTGCAATCTTTAAAGCATCTTTAGGAGATTTGGTCCATTCAAGAATTTTTTTAGCCCAATACATTCGCATATATCCGTGCATCTTTCCTTTGTTAACCATTTCCATTTGGGCTGCATTCCACAAATCGTCATGTGTCTTTGCATTTTCAAATTGTTTGGTTGTATAGATATACTCTCGTTTATCTTTTGCATGTTCTTTAAGTGATTTTTTTGCCCAATCTGGAAATCCATTAAATGAATCATAATACTCATTATAGTAACAATAATTATCCGAAAGCTCTCTTCTTACAAATGCTTCTTCAATAAATGAGTCTTTATCTTCTTTTTTTGCATTAGCTTTACTTACTTCATAGACTGCTCTTTGAGGAGAAAGCATTCCATAATGGAAGTAAGGACTTAAATTTGAAATTTGTTTTAATGGGGGTATATTTCTGTTTTTAGAATAATTGTTTAATCTATTTTTAATAAAATCTTTTAACATTTTTATACCTTCATTCTCCCCGGATTTAATCCAGTCAACAGGTAAGACATTCTTATCGACATTTGCTTTCATCAATTTTTCAAAATTATTTTTATTTTTTAGTTTATTGTGTTTATTTGTTTTTAATTTTGGATAATCTGAAATGTATTCTGGAAATAATCGATTTAATTTTGGTCTTATAGTATATGCCGCAAATTCTTGTTTTTGTGATGTTATCCATACTGGAACGATATTATGTGCATCAACTTGAACAAAAGGTATTTTTAATTTTAAATTTAAGTCATTTACCCATTTCTTAGAAATTCTCAGTGGTGAGAAGTCAGTTACAACAAAACCTACATTATTTTTTTTAATAAAACTAGTAATGTCTTGAACGAATGACTTTGTTAATATAAACAGTGGAATATTTAATTTTTCTAAATTAGTTTCCAATACTTTTAGTCCATCTAATTTAAATTTATGTTGTCTTAAACCTCCACCCAGATAACCAATATCTAAATTGTATACCACATATAATGGTACTTTATTTTTTTCTGCAATATTTGCTGCATGTAATAATGCCCAATTATCTTTAGATCTAATCTCTCTATTACACCAATATACTATTGATCCGGATTTATATTCTAAGTCATTTATTTTACGGATTCTATTCTCATTCATTTTAACAAATAAAGATCAATGAAACCAAATACTGCTTTTGAAAAAATTGGAAGTATTACAAAAAGAACATTGTATGTTTCGAATGATATAAAATTTAAAGGATATAATATGAACACTAATGGATATAGAAGCCACTGTATTGTAAAATATTTTAGTAAAAAATCATATTTCTTTTTATTTACTGCTAATTTGTAAAGATCAACCCAAATAATCTTAATAATTATGGCCAGCAAGAATAAACCTAAGTAAAAATACCTTAAATCTCCTAAAAAATCAGCAAATAATCCCGTCAAAATAACGATTGGTTGGAGAATTAACAAAGACAACATTATTGAGTAGTTTCCTTTTTTGTTTAAAATTGCAGTAAAATAAAGTGCCATTAATAAAAGTGGAGTAGATACAACCCAGTCAAAATACCTAGCTAAATCTGCTATTGAAGTTTGATATGCAATAAATAAATACATTAAACCGGACCAACCTACGATTGTTGAATGTAGTAGAATAAAGTGTTTGGGTATTTTCCACTTTTTTCCTAAGTAAATAAAGCAACCTAGGGAGAAAAACATTACTAAAGAATAAAACATCTCTGGACTCATAAAATAATTAGAGTTAATCATTTATAATATTAATTGCATAATAGATATGGACATATCAATTATACTTCCGGATCAACTTAATTTAAAAAATCCTGTTTTAGATTTAAAGAATAAAATAATCATCTTGGAAGACGACAGATACTTTGATAAATTTAAGTTTAATAAGAAGAAATTAATTTTTCATAGAGCATCAATGAAGTACTTTTTTCAACACTTAAAATCAAAGGGTTACGATGTAGAATATAGTGAAAATAACTTAGAAAGTTACTCTAAACATAAACTTCATCTAATGGACCCAATAAATAAAAATATAACAAAAAAAATGAAAAATTTAACATTATATGAAAATATGAATTTCTTAAATACAACAAAGTATAACGAAGAATATTTTTCTAAAAATAAGCTATTTATGGCAAGTTTCTACAAAGATCAAAGAAAAAAGTATAAAATATTAATTAATTCGTCGGGGGGACCGGAAGGAGGTAAATGGAGTTATGATGATCAAAATAGAAAAAAATTACCCAATACAGAAAAAGTTCCGGAATTTAAAAAATATAATAATAAATTTGTAAAGGAAGCAATAAACTATGTTGAAAAAAAATATAATAAAAATTATGGAACTTCAGAAAATTTTTTTTATCCCACAACCCACGAAGAATCAAAAAAATGGTTTAATGATTTCTTGAAAGTTCGATTTAAAAAATTTGGACCTTACGAGGATGCTATATCTGATAAGGAATTTTTAATTTATCATTCATTATTGAGTCCATTGTTAAATTCAGGTTTAATAGATGTCAATTACGTGGTAAATACGAGTCTAAGTTATTCGAAAAAAAATAATATTCCGATAAACTCTGTAGAAGGTTTTATTAGACAAATAATTGGATGGCGGGAGTTCATGAGAGCTACTTATGTAAAAATATCTGAAAAACAAATAAACAATTTTTGGAAATTTAAAAATAAGATAAAAGAAAACTTTTGGAAAGGTAATACGGGAATTATTCCGGTGGATGACGCTATAAAAAAAGCAATAAACACAGGCTATAATCATCATATTGAAAGATTAATGATTTTAGGAAATTATATGCTGCTCACTGAAAAAAATCCTGATGAAGTTTACAAATGGTTTATGACAATGTATATTGATGCATACGAATGGGTCATGGTTCCGAATGTTTATAGTATGAGTCAGTATGCTGATGGTGGTTTAATTACAACAAAACCATATTTATCTGGTTCAAACTACATAAGAAAAATGTCTAACTACAAAAAAGAAGAATGGTGCGATATTTTTGATTCACTTTATTGGAGATTTAATATAAAATATGAAAAAGTAATTTCCAAGAATGCAAGATTGTCAATAGTTGGTGCACTATTGAAGAAAATGTCAAAGGAAAAAAAGAACGAACATATTAAAAGGGCAGAAAATCATATTAAAAAATGATATCCTCTATGGTTAATTTCATGGGTTATTTTCTAGTTATTGTATCTATTTTAAAAATAATTGATTGGAAAAAATTTTCAGAAAATTTTTCTAAATACGATTTGATTGCTAAGAGAAGTAATATTTATTCTGTTTCTTATCCAATTATAGAGTTAGTTATTGGAGTTGGTTTCTTAAATGGAATTTATATAAAAGAACTTGCTTCAGTTTTAGCAGTTATTATGTTTGTTGGTTTGGCGGGAGTTATCAAATCATTAAAAGAAAACAAAAAAGTTCAATGTGCTTGTTTAGGTAAGTTAGGACATAAATTAAATATAAAACTCACACAATTTACTCTATTTGAAGATTTACTAATGGGAATTATGGCATTAATAATCATCCTTTTTATGTAATTATTTACGTAAAATAAGTGGTTTTTTAAGAGAAATATCAATTACAGTTGAAGGTTTTCCTGACAGTATCCCTTCATCAATTATTACATCTACTTTGGATTTAATTTCTTTTTTTAATTTTTTAGGATTTACTAAGTGCGGCTCTCCAGATATATTAACTGATGTTGTTACAAATGGTTTTTCAGATTTTGAAACTAACTTTGAAAAATTACAATCTGGAATTCTAACTCCGACTTTGCCTGAATATGAAACGTATTTAGATATTATTGATTTA